>Ga0209673_1001951_pt1 | contig 16193 bp, 17 predicted proteins | sample AraplaCol_mMS_r2_2_FD_184274 | JGI IMG/M metagenome (GOLD analysis project Ga0209673, IMG submission 184274) | Arabidopsis root microbial communities from North Carolina, USA - plate scrape MF_Col_mMS_r2 (SPAdes) (version 3) | ecosystem: Host-associated > Plants > Roots > Endosphere | place... | reverse complement strand
GCACAATCCTGCGCAGCATCGCCTGATCAACGTTCATGTTCGAACCCTCCGGGCATCAGCGACAACATCGTTTTGTCGCGTGGAATGCAGACAGCGCTCGTTCTTCGGATCTCGTTCTTCGGATCTGCTTGCGCCGCGCCGCGCATGGATCACTGGCGGCGGAGTGTCAGGAGCTGGCTCAGGTCGCGTGGATATGCAGGAGTCACCGCGACGTCCTGCCGGGCAGCGACACCGTGCACTCACGCAACAGCCGGGCTCCCTTATAGCGCCCTGAGGCTTCCTCCGGCGTGTTTTTTCCGCGGATCGCCTGCCGGTCGTCGGATGGCTTGCGCGTCGATGCGAAGGCTGACCGCACGCCGCTTCCTTTCGCGTTGATGCGCCGCTCCAGGGCGTGCGCACCACTGGCATCGGATCGCTTGACGTCGGGATAACCCACGAGCCATTAGGGTCCACGGTCGCGGTCAGGCGACCGCGGGTGCCCGCGTGGGGTGGCGGACGACATTGATCCTTGAACGTATCGAAAGGGAAACGTCGATGAGCACGAAGACACGCAACCTGATGGTCTCCATCGCAATCGCGACCGCCACTTTCCTTGGCGCAGCGGGCAGCGCCAGCGCTGCCGACGAATGGTTCGTGCTGGGCCAGCAGACAATCAAGGCCACCGATCCGAGCGTGACGATCAAGAGCACCGGAGGTCGATGGGAGAAGGACGTCAAGGAGGTCAAGCTCGCCGTCGAAGGCGCCGACGTGCAGATCACCAACCTCGTCCTGCACTGGGACAATCGTCCGGACGACACGATCAAGGATGTCGGCGTGCTGAAGTCCGGCGGACAGACGGCCGCCAAGAACGCACCCGGACTCAAGGGACGCCTCAAGTCCGTCACGGTCCAGTACAAGATCCTCGGCGGCGCGAAGACCGCCGATCTGAAGGTCATGGGCTACGACTGACCGCGCCACCGCGCGCGGTCGCATCGGCGTTCGATTCCCGTACTCCATGACGGAGTACGACGGGCGTTGTCGCCCGCGAACCCGGGACTCGGGCACGTGGTCAGAACACCAAAGTCCGTCCCTGTTGGGCGGCCATAGTTTGTGGCTCAGCCTGATGAGCGGAACGAACTTTGGCTTAGGAGGTGAGTGAAAGTATGTGCCCGACTCGCTAGATCAATGAGTTAGGCGCTACACGACCTGGCAACGGATAGCGAGTTCACACCATAGTTTGGGCGACAGATCACCACCGCGGTGGTCTTCAGAGGCTTGGCCTTGGAGCCCTCGGCGGCGACTCATCACAGGAATCTCGGCTAGCGCGCCGCCGCGAATCTCTCTGTTAAGGTCTGTCAATCTCGTCAATTTGCGACTCTGAGTGATCAACCGGATTAGAGCTTTACGGGAGGCCCGGGGCCTGTCCCTCGAAGCGCTGGCAGTGCTTGTCGGGACAACAAACCAGCAGATCAGCAACCTGGAGACAGGCAAGCGACGTCTGACCGTCGATTGGCTGAGCCGGCTTGGGGAGGCGCTTTGCTGCCACCCGTGGACTCTCGTCAGTAATGACCACTTGTCAGATGGCGCGGAGAAGCCTGTCCCTCCCGACGAAAGGCTGCTCCTAGAGTCATACCGGAAACTCAACCAGGAACAGCAGCGAGCGGTCCTAACCCTTCTGGCGGTGCACAAGACTGGCTCTGACGCTCAAACGAAATAGTTGACTTGATCCAACACATTGTGTGAATCTCAACGCCCCCACCCGCGGGATCCGTGGATATGGGCGCATGGCGTACTCGATCAAAGCGTAGGCCGGACGGCGCACTCGCTGTCGCGCAATACGTGCGCATGTCGACCGATCATCAGCGGTACTCGACAGAGAACCAACGCGACGCCATCCAGCAGTACGCCGTGCAGCACGGGATGGCCATCGTTCGGACCTACGCCGATGAAGGCAAAAGCGGGCTCAACCTTGAGCATCGCGAGGGACTGAAGCAGCTTATCCGGGACGTTGAGTCGGGCGAGACCGACTTCGAAGCCATCCTCGTGTACGACATCAGTCGGTGGGGGCGCTTCCAGGACGCTGATGAAAGCGCCTACTACGAATACGTCTGCCGAAGGGCCGGGATACGTGTTCACTACTGCGCGGAGCCCTTCGAGAACGACGGCAGCCCCATGACCGTCGTCATCAAGAGCGTGAAGCGGGTAATGGCGGCCGAATACAGCCGCGAGCTCTCGACCAAAGTCTTCATGGGGCAATGCCGCCTGATCGAACTCGGTTTCCGGCAAGGTGGTCCGGCAGGCTTCGGGTTGCGCCGAATGCTTATGGATGAAGGCGGGTCATCCAAGGGCGAGCTGCGAATGGGCGAGCGCAAGAGTCTCCAAACCGATCGCGTAATTCTCACGCCAGGACCGGCCCAAGAAACGGCGATTGTCAGGCAGATATATGAACAGTTCGCCCTACAGAGGCGATCAGAGCGTGAGATCGCAGACGAACTCAACGCCGCGGGCATAGCCACAGACCATGACCGCAAGTGGACCCGCGGCACGGTCCACCAGTTGCTGATCAACGAAAAGTACATTGGTAATAACGTATACAACCGCGTCTCCTTCAAGCTCAAAGAGAAGCGGGTCCGAAATCCGCCGGAAATGTGGGTTCGGTCCAATGGCGTGTTCGAGCCAGTCGTTCCTTTAGACCTGTTCTCGAAGGCCAACGCCCTGATTGCCGCAAGATCGGAGCACCTCGATGACGAAAGCATGCTTGACAGGCTTCGAAGGCTGCTCGACCGGACTGGCTCACTGTCCGGACTGCTGATCGACGAACAAGACGATATGCCCTCGAGTAGCACCTACCGCCAACGGTTCGGCGGTCTCGTGCGCGCCTACTCCTTGATCGGCTTCGAGCCGGAACGTGACTTCGCGTACGTAGAAATCAACCGGAACCTGCGTGCGCGAAGGCCAGATCTAATCGCCGAGATCAGCAACGGGCTCATCCAGGCTGGCGGCAGCGTTGACCAGAATCCCACCAGCGACCTGCTGACAGTCAATGGAGAGTTCACGATCTCTATCGTCCTGGCTCGATGCCAGAGGACGCCCGGGAATGCCTATCGTTGGCACATTCGCTTCGATACAAGTCGACATCCAGACATCACGGTCGCCATTCGGCTGGCGGAAGACCAGGAGACAATCCTCGACTACTACCTATTCCCGCAAATCGATATCCCGCCTCGCAGGGTCCGTCTTGCCGAGGAAAACAACGGCTTCATCCTCGATGCTTACCGATTCGAATCACTGGAAGCGCTATACGGGCTCGCAGAGAGGGTGCCGTTTCAACTCGCTGCTTGAGCGAGGAAGCAACCATGCGCCAGATCGTTCTCATCCCTACCGATCAGATTCGCATCCTGAATCCACGGAGACGGAACCGCGCTCACCATAAGGAGATCATCGACAACATAGCTTCCATCGGCCTCAAGAGGCCCATTACTGTCACTCGGCTCGGCACGGATGGCGGCGACACACGCTACGCGCTGGTTTGTGGTCAGGGTCGACTCGAAGCGTTCAGAGAGCTCGGCATTGCGGAGATACCGGCCGTAGTCGCGGAGGCCGACGAAGCCGAAAGCATGGTGATGAGCCTGGTCGAGAACGTGGCCCGCCGTCATCATCCCGCGATTGAGAGCATGCGCGAGATAGGGGTTCTCCGTAAGCATGGCTACAACAATGAGGAAATCGCCGCCAAGATCGGATCTACCAGTTCTTGGGTCGGCATGATTCTCTTGCTACTCGAGAAGGGTGAAGAACGCCTGGTCGCCGCGGTCGAAACAGGACTCATACCCATCACCCTGGCGATCGACATTGCGCGTAGCGACGACGCCGGCACCCAGCAGTTACTTACCGAGGCCTACACGAACGGCATGCTTCGCGGACGCAAGCTTGGCGTTGTTCGAAGACTTCTGCAAAGGCGAGCGCGCGGGGGAAAGGCCCCGAAGCCGGGAAGCTCAGGGCCGCACATTCGCGGTCGGGTTCTCAAGGCTGAGCAGCTTAAGCGCGTCTACGAGCGGGAGGTCGAGAAGCAGCAGCTGCTTGTAAAGAAGGCGGACATTACGCAGGCGCGCCTCATGTTCCTGATCAGGGCGCTGAAGGATCTTCGCTCCGACCGCCAGTTCTCACAGCTACTAAAGAGCGAGGGTATGGAGACTCTACCCAAGGTCCTTGCCGAGCGGATGCTGGGGCAATCGCCATGAGGCAGCAGCACACGCCACCTCGAGATGCCCGGTTTGAGCTCAAGAGTCGCATCATCTCAATGAGCGCGATCCGGTCTCTCAGACCGCCCAACTCGCACGTAAAGCAGACCCAGAAGTACCGACAGATTGCTGCATCGGTTCAAGCGGTGGGTCTTGTCGAGCTTCCAGTTGTGGTGCCTGCTGCGGACGCGCCGAACTCATACTACCTACTCGACGGACAGCTCCGAATTGAGGCGCTACGGGATCTTGGCGCTACAGAAGTCGAGTGCATTATCTCGCTGGATGACGAGGCGTACACCTTCAACAAGAGGATCAGCCGCCTTGCGGCCGTACAGGAACATCACATGATCGCTCGCGCTGTGGAGCGGGGTGTCCCCGAGGAAAGGATTGCTGCGGCACTCAATCTTAGCGTTTCGACGATCAGGCAGCGATTTCGAATGCTCGACGGGATCTGCCCGGAAGCCGTGTCGCTGCTTTCGGACAAGCCTTGTCCTATGGCTGTCTTCAATGTCCTAAAGCGAATGAAGCCTCTCCGCCAGATCCAGGCGGCGGAGCTGCTCGTCGGCCAGAACAACTACTCCTCTGGTTTTGCCAGATCCATACTCGCGGCCACTCACCAAGACCAACTGGTCGCCCCCAAGGCGTGCGATCAGGACCGAGATGGAGCGAGGGAGCAGATTGCGCGACTAGAAAGAGAGCTTGAGGCAACCCAAAAGCGCACACGCTTCGTGGAGGACACGTATGGCGACGACAACCTCTGCCTCACTGTCGCTCAGACGTACTTGAATCGGCTACTTGCCAAGCCACGACTGGTCCAATGGTTGTCCGACAACCATGCTGACTATCTGGTGGAGTTCCAGTCGATCGCTGGGCTGACCTCCCTTTCGCCACAGGTGAGCGCACGGAGCGAGGGCGTTTAGTGGTAACGCTAGCGGGATTGACCTATGGTTTCCCCATATCCCTAGCATTTCGCATCGCGGGAGATGGGCGCCATGGCCGATGACGGCGAATCCATGCTTGAGCTCTTCGGAGCCCTCACGAATTGCCTCTCCAAAGCGATCGCGCGGATGTCGCTGGACCAGCTAAACGGATATGAGGCTGAGGTGCTACAGATGCTTCAATCCCAGGATGTCGAGACCGTCGCGGCGAACGCATTTCGTTCCGTTCTTCGAGAAATCGACAGCCGCCGAGCCCACCTTTTTGCGCAGTAGTCGAGTTTGATCTGATCCCATCTTGGAGCTTGCATGCCTAAGTCATTCCAGTCCGATGACCTGCATGCGCCTGGCCGAACTGACGAGCCTTCCCTTGGGCTAGGTACTCGGCACCATTGGTGCAGCGTATGCGCCCAACGACGAGGAAGCGGCTGTTTGGCGAAAGCTCGCTGACCAGGCTGGCGGAGAAGCGGCGATACGTTGGAAGGCAGAGCATCAAAGAATGAGTGCCATTCAGCGCGGTAGGGCATCGCACGGAACCGGGGCTTGTGGAACCGGCCGGCGATGTACTGCTCTGCCCTGGCGAATGTCCGCTATCGACCCATAGCGGACGTTTCGATTGGTCGCTCCGATCCAGACAATCCTCAGTCAGTCGCGTTAGACCGTTCCCGAAACCACGCGCCGAATTGTCCGTTGTGCGTGAAGCGACGCAACTCGAATTTTCCGGATTCGTGGATGACCTGCCGCCAGCGGGAACACCCGTACTTCTGCGGGGTTTGCTCCGGATGATGTTCGGAAACCCAACGCGCGGCCGCGTCCAGGTTCACCCAGCCATCGACGGACAGCTCCCGGAAGGCTTCCCTCAACGCGCCGACGATGCCCGCCATGGGCCAGTGAATCTGGCCGTCGGGCCCGATGCCGTTGACCACCATGTCTTGGACCTGAGGCGATTGCATTAATTCGGCAGCGGCCTTTCTTGCCTCATCGATCTCGCCGGCGAAGGTGAGCAGTCGTTCGAGGTGTCGGTCGATCTCTGCGTATGAGCAGGTAAGTGCATCTTGTGCACGCAGACATCCTTCGACTGTCCAGAGATCATGCAACTCGATGAAGTGGTGCACGAGCGTATTTCGCAGGGTCACTAGTTCGCGCAAATCGGCCTTGAGAGCTTCGTAACTTTCGGCTGGCAAAATGAGCTGCAGCCGGAAATTAAAATGGATCGAGTCGGGGGGAGGATTCGGCGGGTCTTCCGGAAGTTCGCCACCTTCCTTAATGATGTAGTCGCCCATCAGGCGGCCGACCAAAGTCCCCAGCGTCTTGTCACGAGCCTCAACCTTGCGGGTGTCTAGGGCATGCGGGAGCGTCTCCGGAGTGCCAGAGAGCTTTTGCAGAGCAGTCATGGCCTTCAGCAATAGCTCGTACTGCTGCAAGCGCAAGAGGCATCGGCCCAGGAGTCGTTGCACTTCGTGTTGGGGGCAGGCAAGGTCGGCTTGATCGAGAACAGCCATCAGGAACCCGAGCGGATGGGGTCAGAGAACATTACCGCTTGAGCCGAAAAAAGGGCGCTGCGGGGACAAAGTTGCCTTAGTTCCTTAAGCCCCTTTCCTCTGGAGTGTCCGCTATTGGCCGATAGCGGACATGCTGAGTGCCGCTCCTCAGGCCCGAACGTCCGCTCCTGGCCGATAGCGGACGCTCGGCCGGGACGGCCGGCGGCCCGGCTGCTAATGTCCGCTTTCGACTCAAAGCGGACATCCCGCGAGGTGCGGCACCGGCGCCTGGCAATACGTTTGACGCGTCGCCATTGCCGTACGATCCGGCCATAACAGGGGGAAAGCACATGTTCCGAGCTCTCAGCGTGGCCGCGATCGCGTTACTTGCGCCGGCGGCCGCCATCGCGGCAGTACCGCTCGAGTCCGTGCCGGACAGCGAGATCTGCATCGCCTACTACATGGCAAGGGAATCCGGGCAGGACACGTACTACGGCAGCCGCCTGCGCATGGAGGGCGAGATGCTGCGCCGTTCGATCGACTGCATGCCAGCGGATGGTTACGTCGCCAAGGCGTCGGAGCGGCTGGCGAACCTGCGCGGCTTCGCTCAGAAACAGGCTGAGGTTGAAGCCAGCAATGGTGCGTGGAGGGTGGCCAACATGGAGCACGAGATCGCGCGCGAACAGGCGGAACGTGATGCCCGCCGTGAGCGGAACGCACGTGCCCTCCAAGACCTCGGCGACAGCCTACGTGAATCGGCGCGCCAAATGGAGCAGCGTCGCCCGAAGACAGTGACGTGCAACGCGCTGGGCAACACCGTGACGTGCCGGGAATACTGATCGCGACCTGCTGCGCATAGCGGGTCAGACCAAGGGGCCGCTCCATCCGCGAGCGTGGTTGAAACAGGAGGGGTATGAATACTGTAGGTAGTTGGAGGTCACGATGAAGATGCTCGAAGCTCTGATTCTTGCCCTCATTGCCATCGCACCATTCAGCGCAACCGCCGGCGATGAGGATGAGATATCGCTGTTCGACGGCCGCGGGAACGCCGTTGCCTACATTGCCTTAGACGACGAACTCACCATATACCTTTGGGGCGGCAAGCCTGTTGCCTACCTTGATCGTGATGACGCCGGTGGATACGACGTCTACGGCTTCAACGGAAAACACATTGGTTGGTTCGTCGGCGGCATCTTCCGCGATCACGCTGGAGATGCGGTGTGCGCTTCGGCAGAAAATCTCCAACACACTGAGTTCGAGCCATTCAAAGCGTTCAAGGAGTTCAAACCATTTAAGGCTTTCCAAGAATTCGCGCCTTTCCGTCCGTCCTTCAGCTCAAACTGGTCCGACACGCCGTGCAGATTTGCGCTCGCAGAGGGCGGTGCGTGACCTCTAACAATTCATTCAAGCCGACGCCGCTTCGCGGGGCGGCTTAATTCCGGCGTTGGCGAATGTCCGCTTCTGGCCGATGGCGGACGTTCGGGCGGGACGTCCGGCGGCCGGGCTGCTAATGTCCGCCTCCGACCCAAAGCGGATGTCCACCATACGGCGCCCAAGGCAGGAAGCCACCTATGCCATTGCATTACGCTCTTGCGTACGCGGCGACCTTCGTGATTCCACTTGTGGTCGGCGCAGCCGCGTATCGCACGTCGCGCAGGAGCCAGGCCACGTTATGGGCGTCGCTCACGCTAGCCTGAGCCGGCGTTGTCGTGAGTCTCATTGTCACCGCGGCGGGTGGGGTGCTGTGCTCGGATTCGTACGCAGTCCGACTCCATGCGGCGAAACATCTCTCCCGAGGCGAACTCACGACCATGCGAGGCGGCGAATTCCTGTGTCCGCGCGTCTATTACTTCGAGCGCGGCGGTGAAACAACCTGCCTGAGGCCGAATGGAGATGGAGGGGCCTCGATCGGCTGCGGCTGATCCACGGGTGCCCGCTTCTGGCCGATAGCGGACATCAGGCCCAGTTGGTCAGAACCCGCGTCGTGCCCAGATTCAACCGGCACAGCAGTCCACCCGTATCCGCTGCGCACTTGACTAACGCGTTGCAGCATCGCGGGGCGCGAGGCTTGCGATTCTGATCACTTTTGCAGAAGAGGCGCACATCACTGCCGCATAGACGCGCGGATCGACAAGTCGTGTCTCAGCTAGTGCGTTTGAGTGCTAGAAGCGATGCATTACTCCGCGTCACTGGGCGGCACTGAATGCAATTGCAGCAAAGGAACAACGGCCGATTCAGTGCGTCCTGGGTTGCCGAGACCTACGGGGCGCTGGTCCCGACGAAGAAGCTGGCGATCCTACTGGGCTTCCCTACTGCAGCAGCCCTGAGGCGTGCGATCGCCTCAGGCCGCCTTTCGATTCAGTTATTCAGGGTGCCCGGTCGGCGAGGGATGTTCGCGGACGCCGAAGACGTGGCGAGTTACCTGCAATCCAGCGAACGCCTAGTGGGAGGGGGTAAGCCATGACCTAGCTCAGTCACCGTCCGACCCTACAGGTGGGGCAAAAGAAAAACCCGCGAGCGGCAACTCGCGGGTCTTGTTCGGCGACGAAGTGCGGCTCCATCGTTGCCAGCGACTCTCCCCCTCCTAAGTCCTCATGTCAAGCCCGAACAGGGCATGACACGGGTTGTTGTCGCCATTCGGACGCCCAGTGACGCTCAGTCACCTGTAATCCCGCAGCACTGCCTGAGCGGTCGCGTCCAGATCGGGAGCGGTCAATGATCAGTTCGAGCGATCTGTGGATGTACTACCAGACCCTTCGCCTTCCTCCCAATGTCGTGGAGGAGGTCGAGCAGATGCGATGCGAGGCGCCGTCCAGAAAGGTGGGCGTCCATGCGTTGAACAACATCAAAGTTGATCTCTATTCGCGCTGCAATGGCGCTAGAAGGAAGCTCGAAAGCTACACCTGCGAGGCCGCATTTGCGCTGGAGACCGAGCTATCTGGCTCCACGATCGCGTATTGGTCCCAGGTAGGTCTGAAGGGAATTCGCCGTGGCAGTAGGACGCACGTGATGACAGCAGACTTCATGGTCTACGACGTAGACGGCATCAGGATCGTCGAGTGCAAGCCGCAACGTGCATTAGATCACCTGGCTGCGCGCAAGCCCGATGAGTGGCAGATGGACGATGGCATCTGGCATCGACCACCGCTCGAGCAATGGTGCGCTGCGCGGGGGCTGAAGTATGAGATATGGAGTCCCCCGAGGCCGCACGGCATATACCTCGCGAACCTGATGGTGATGTACGGTGCCGTCGACACAACGGCAGATTCGGTAGAAACACGTAAGTTAGATCGCGTCGAACGCATGCTTGAGGCCGGCCCGGTTTCTTTGGCGGATGCTCTATCAGAGACAGGGTTGTCGTTCGCAGCTGCGGCATGCGCGTTGGCTAATCGGAGAATCTTCGGGACCCTTAGGTCGCGCTTGCTGGACGATCAAGAGCATTTTGACCTCTTCCCAAGTGAAGAGCACGCGCGAATGGTTGACGAAGGCCTCCTTGCACGGATGGCGACGTCCTACGACATGGAACCTGTCAACTCTCGTCTAATGACGGCAAGCAGGACTGACTATGAGAAGGGAAAAATCCGTCTTGCTCGAGTGGAACGGATGCTCTCAGGGGATGAGGAGGTAACGAGGCGGTATAGCGGTCTAGTTAAGAGAGTACTCGCGTGCAGAGAGAGCGGCGCTAGCCCGCTCGAGGTATGCCTAACGTCCTACGCGTCATCCGGGTGTCGCGTTCCCCGACTGAACCATATGCAGGAGGACGAGCTAGCGAAAGCAGTATCCGCCTTCCAGAGATCACCTAGCATCCGAAGCAAGACGCAGCTGCATGGAATTCTTGAAGGGAAATGCCAACAGAGAGGGTGTGAGACGCCCTCACCCTCGACGCTACGAGAAAGGATCTCGAAGTCGAGCAGGGGCGAGAGGGCATTGGCAGTCGGGGGGCGTAGGAGCTACCACGCGGTAAAGGACCCGGTAGATCCCATCGAGAGAACTATCGACGCGGGGGTTCCATTCTTAAAGGTTCACGTCGACTCAACCAAGTTTGACAATCGATCTCTGCCAAGTGAACTCCGTGCTGAGCTAGGCCCTATGTGTCCGACGCTCTATGTCGCGGTCGATGCGGCGACCGGCCTGGTTTTGGGACGGGCTTTGCTGTTCGGTAACGCTTGCCGGGACGCATTCGCAGTGCTGATCCGCGATATCGTGTGGCGTCACGGACGCCTACCAAAGTTCTGGGTCGCAGATGGGGGCTCCGAGTACACAGGGGCGTGGTTCGAAGAGTTCTGCACCGCAACGGGCGCAAGCAGAATTCAGCCGCCAAGCGGTGCACCACGGCACAACTCGCCGGCCGAGAACATCCTGGGGCGCGTCAATGGCCAAGTCGCAAAGTACCTCGCCGGAAGCACCGATCCGGATAAGTCAGGGCGTCGCGCCGACGCAAAGCACAAGAGCTATCGGACAGCGAGGCTGTCATTCGTGACCTTGGTCAAAGAGCTCGACGCGTTCTTGTTCGAGGACATTCCGACAACGCCGACAGGGCTGAAACTAGGTACGCCGCGCGAGAACTACGAGGACATGTATGCGCTTGCTGGGGACGGTGGTTTGACAGTCAAGTTCGACACTGGTTTCTTGGTGCAGACGTCGATTCCAATCACCCGTGACATCAAGGTCGATCCAACAAAGGGAATCAGGCATGAGGGAAGGACCTATAGTAGCAGCGCCTTGTTCGCAGCTATTGCGAGCGGACAGTCTCCTACCGAGAAACGTCGGGATTGCGTTGACCCGACCATGATGTACATCCGGTTCGCACGGGGTTGGGTGTCGGCGTCATCGCCAGACTCGTTGAAGATTCGAGCCATGGCAGAGGTTGAGCAGCTCTTCGAACTCATGATCTCCAAGAAGATGAGGGCGGATGCGCGTGTTCAGCGTGACCTAGTGAGAGATAAAAGGTTTCGTCGACTTGCCCTAGCCAATGCTTCTTTGCCGGCCACAAACCATCTGCCATCGGAGATGCAACAAGCCCCGCCTGACATTAGGTCGAGCTCAGACTGGGGCGATGATGCTGACCTTGATCCGTATACCTATGCGGGTGAATAGGTATGGTCTCCGTTCCGAGGTTGGTCCAGCATCCAGCGTTCGACAAGGCCGGGGCTGCACTGATGCGCGCGCTAGATTCGGCGGCGCCCGGACAGATCATCTTCGTGATTGGTCTTTCAGGCAGCGGGAAATCCGAGCTCCGGCAAGAGGCCATGTGGAAGTACGCGGGGCGGCCAGAGGCATGGGGTGTTGGCAAGCTGCCAGTGCTGTCCGTCAGGGCGACACCATCGGACAAATCCTACTTCAGTCCGAAGGAGTTCATGGGGCGACTCCTGCTGTCGGTTAATGAACCGAACCTGGAGTGGCTCCGCCGAGCGCAAGACAGTCGCGCCACCCCCGATACCATTCACCTTGAGTTGGAGTCGAAGCTATCTAGCGATTTGTGGCACCAGCTCAGTCGCAGCAGGTCAGAGATGGCCATGAGGGCAGTCTTTGAGCGAACGGCGAGGGCTAGATCACTGCGTGCCATCTTCATTGAGGAAGCAGCATCGATTACGCATGTGCATGGAAATCAGCTTCCGGGGGATCACATGGTCAACTACATGTGCTTGGCGGAGGAGGTTGGAGTGGCTCTCGTGCTCTTTGGTGTGCCGCGTGTTAACGCCTTATGGCAAGGGAATGCGGAGATAAGGCGTCGTTCGAAGTTCGTATACGTCCGACGCTACCGGAGCGACACTGCAGAAGATCGGAGGAACTTTGCGCGGCTGCTTGTAACGTTATCGAGGCGGTACGAGTTTGCCGATAGCAAGCTGGTCGTCCGCACCGCATCCCGCACCTACCACGCCACCGCAGGTGTATTTGGTGAGGTGAAGGGATATTTTGAGCGAGCCGATGAGGCCAGGTTGGATGCAGGCGCATCCGCGATCGATGATGCACATCTTGCCCAGGCGATATACCCGGAATCGGAGCTAGACACATTGCACCAGGATGCAGCGCTGTTCGACCGCCTGGTCACGCCCGCAAGTTGCACGTCATAGAGCAGCCGTGATGCCGCAAGAGTCGAGGCTTGTGAGTCCGCCATCTTGGACGGCGCTGCCGCCTCTGGAGCTGCGTGGACTTGGAACGCCGCTGGTTGAATCGCTGCAACACTACTGTCTACGTATGGCGTGGGTGACCGGACTTTCTCTCGGTGCAATAACGAGGATGGCTGCACACGGAGTTGGCGGTGTGAAAGATACTTCGTCTCGAAGCTCACTTTGTGGTCCAGGACGACAGTTTGTTGCCAATACTATTGCTCTGGAGCGCCTCACTGGGAACGGCACACTTCGTCACGGCACATTCTGGGTGATCAAGGATGTGCTCGGCGCTGGACTAGGGCTCGGCCACGCCCGAAGACGTTGGTGTCCCGCCTGTTATGCCTCGTGGGAAGGCTCAGTAGCTGAAGCGTCTGAGCCATTGATCTGGCAGGTCTCCTTGTTAGGCTCATGCCCGATCCATGGATGTGTCATCGAGGAGAAGTGTAGAAGCTGTGGTAGCTCACAGGGTTCGACCACACCGCTTGAAACTCGAATGCGCTGCTCAGGGTGCTCGAAAAGCTTGGCTTGGCAAGGGGTTCCGGAAACCAGAAGCGACTTCTTTGCGTGGGTCGATCATCAGATTGCTGCACTCATCGAGTTGTGTGCGACAGTGGGGCAGCAGCCTGTGGCGGCAGACGCGGTCACATTGTTCTGTGAGGCGCTAACAAAGCAAGCGAATGCGAAGGGTCGGGTGCCATACGCCTACCGGCGCTTCATTTACAAGGTTGACTGGCGTGCCAGGAATCAGGCTCGCCGACCATCGCTTCGTACGCTGGTCAATCTGTGTGCCATGCAGGGCATGCCGATCTGTGAAGCTCTGCTGCGTCCATTGGAGGCGGCATCCAAGCCATTGCTTGACTTGTGGTCTGGATTTCACGCCATGCCCATTCCACAGCGATCAAGTAGGACTCGTGTTAACGATGCGATCTGGTGTCTGTACCAAGTCCTATGGAAGCTTGAGAAGCAGTATTTGCCTCCGATGGAGTGTGTTCTTCGACCTCTTCACGTCCTTCGTGCAGTGGCGCGCGATGTGGATGCTGACATCTATGAACTCTACGAAGACACTTACCGACGCCAAGGGACGCCGACTGAGCTTCTCTACGCCAGAAAGGGCTATGACTACGCGATAGCTAAGATCAGTGACTCACGCAAGGCTGGACGCCGGCGACCGTCAGCTACCTCATTAGCCAGAGGCTTCGCCAAGGGGTTTCGATGCGATCTGTCAGTGGCTGAGCGCTATGCAAGTTCGGCGTTACTGGTCGATGAAGTGCTACAGGATGCGCTTCAGTGGGAATCAGTGGTCGAAACCACTCGAGTTGCGACCTACACCGACTGGCTCAAGGGCCAATAGAGTCGTCTTTCTCGTATATCGGGTCGCCGAACCACTCTGAATCGGGATGGGGTCCCACCCAGGGAAGGAAGTCGAAGAACAAATCTCTTTCGCCTTCAGACAGCTCGCTCGACGGGAACCTGCCATCAAGGGCCAATCGGACCCTTGAGATATCTGATTCAGGCAACGTACGCACCAACTCGTTAACCCTTGCGGCGAACCACGACCCTATCTCTTGGCGAGCGTAGATTTCGGCAGCGATAGTGCGCGCCCACTCTACGTCCGAAGAGATTGTGCGGATAGTGCGGTAGGTGGGCAGGACGAACCCGTGCATACGAGCGACTACCTTGAGCGTGGTCAGCAGGCTGACAGTACACCAAAGGGACAACTTCTGCGCATCCGAATGTCCTGCTCTCATGAGCTTCGTGTGGCGGACATTGATACGGCACTCCAGAAGCTTGTGGCGAATCGTGCAGCCATTGAGGGGCGAAGCGAGAGGCCGGTGATCTTACGCACGTCGGGGCACTAGTTGAGGCTGCCTCACGCACAACCGAGCGCGTTCTTGCGCTAAAGCGCGAGCCAAAGGTTGTCGAGGAGCTTGACGCACAGGAGGTGGAGTACCTCTAGCTTTCGACCCGATCTAGTCGCCGCGGGCCTCGCATTAACGGGCCCCGCGTTGCGCGCACATGGACCGATTTCCGAGTCGTCCGCGATCGCCGCGTCGGAAATGACGCCAGCATTGCCGCCGTTGTGCTGGCCCGGAAGGCCGCCCGGCGGAGATCACGCTAATGCGCTGGCTGCGCGGCGGCAAGGTGCCCGGATGCAAGCTGGGCGGCACGTGGTAAGTCGACGAGTACGCATGGTTCGCTGGCGACGAGGACTTGGTCCGACGTGTGCTCGACGCCAGCTAGTACACTAGTCTCGCTATTCCGGCGCGCTCAAAATCTCCGGCAGCAGCGCTTCGTAGTCTTCGAGGAGAGTCGTAGCTAGTGACGAAATCAAGTTGCAGGCCCCGACCAACCCCGCGACTCGGTCCACTGGCACCTCGTCTTGCCTTGCGTGATTGGCGGCTATCGTCTTAAGCGTTTGAATATTGGCGTACATAAGACCGAGCCGGCTTGCCCGGTCCTCAGGTAAGACATGCAGTCGGCTGTGATGCCGTTCATACCAGTTCACTGAGAAGTTCGAGAGCGTATCGCGAACGTTCTCCCTGAAAGCCTTGGATGCAGCGTACGTCTTTGCGTTCCTCTCGAGGAGTCCCCTCAATGCACCTGCTGCAGCCTTCACGCCACTGATCTCTTGCCCCATTGCGAACATGAGCACACGGCTTTCGGACTGATGCAGTGCCAATTCCAAGCGGCGACGCTCTTGCTCGATTTCCCGGAGCGCAAACCCGGTGTCGTTGCTTGCCTTCGCTAGGCGGTTGGTCTGCCGGCTCATCAGCAGCACCGCTACGCCGACCAACAATGAAACACCGACATTTAGAAAGTCAGCGACCGAGCCCCATGCCACAACTTCCGGATCCGACCCAGGTGTAACGGCAATGGTGACGGTTGGCGAAACAACATTCCCCCTCATGATGTCCCTGCCCATCTATTTGAACCGGCGGAGCATAGCCGCAAAACTGCTTTTGGACGACTACATATGATGGGACGCACGCGATCACGCAGCCGACTTGGTCGTCGGCGCGCGCGGCAGCAGTTCCGCCTAGTGCTGGGCTGGATCCTCGCCTGTGCGGTCGAGTAAGGCTGGATGGAAAGCAATCCGGCGCCGGCCAAGCGCAAGTTCACGCACGAGCGAAAGCGCGCGCGACTCATGATCGAGGACTACACGAGAATCTGGGGCAAGGCGCCGGCGTGGGTGCAGGTCGCGATGGACCTATCGCTGCTCACTCTGCTGCGGCGCGAGGACGCGGTCAGCCTGCGCTTCTCCGACGCACGCGCGGACTCGCTGTGGGTCGTGCGTCGAAGACGAGGGCAGCAGCGGCGTGCGCTTACAAATTGCCATAGGTGCCGAGTTGGAGGCTGTGCTAGCGCGTGCGCGCGATTCCGTTGTGTCGCCGTTCGTGGTGGCTCGGCTTCCGGAGAAGGCGCGCCCGCAGGACAAGCGTGCGAAGG
>Ga0209673_1001938_pt1 | contig 16333 bp, 9 predicted proteins | sample AraplaCol_mMS_r2_2_FD_184274 | JGI IMG/M metagenome (GOLD analysis project Ga0209673, IMG submission 184274) | Arabidopsis root microbial communities from North Carolina, USA - plate scrape MF_Col_mMS_r2 (SPAdes) (version 3) | ecosystem: Host-associated > Plants > Roots > Endosphere | place: USA... | reverse complement strand
TTTTGTTTATAAGCGCCGCACACCAGCGGAGCCGCTTCGAGCGCCGCACCTGCTGGGGAATAGTTCAATGGTAGAACAGCGGACTCTGACTCCGTCGATCTTGGTTCGAATCCAGGTTCCCCAGCCACTCCACATTTTCTTATAGATTTCAGCAACTTACGAGATCAGACCCTAAGGCAACCGGAACAGCTTTCCGTATCGCGCTTTCAGATTGGATCTGGAACTCCCGTGATAGAGATAGTTAGCCCTATCCTGGCTTCGATGTGCTTTTCGTCGCCGCGTTTGAGAGTCCCAGCGGGATGACTTAGTTTCAATATGGGCCTTCCTTCTCATCGGGAGACGGGTTGGTTGCACCGCCCTGATCCATAGTTCGATCTGTACCTTGCTGCCGATGGCCTGAGAGGTGCAATCCGCGACTGCCACCCGAAATTGATTATCAGAGCTGTCGCCGTTGGTAGTCGGCTCGCCTGTGAAGCGCTTCGCAGCGACCATAATCAAACACTTCGTTTCCGAAAGTCTGCCAATGCCCCCCTTCTCCATTCATTGCAAAAGTTCTGGGGCATAATTCTTTAACCGAGCACGCATCAGCGCGCGTCCGTGACGCATAAGAACGTCCATTTCAGCTGCGCTCAGACTCTTGAGATTAGTACTGACCAAGGACGCAAATGTTGCGTCACCGGGCCTCTCTTCTCCACTCAAACTGTCTATTGAAAACCAAATCGGCTTTGGTCCCTTGTTTGCCTCATGTGCAAGTTGAAGCCGGCTGAACTGAAGCCCCCTAACTTGCTCCATGAGTATGCTAATCGCCTCCTTCAAGACAATGATGCCCGATTCAGTCGGAATCGCAGAAATTTCGAACGGCTTTCCGCCGTCGCTGACGATGCAATAGTCAAGGGGATTGCGTTGCAGCTGCAGCAATGGGTTGACGCCGAGATTGTCATAAACACCACCATCGGTCAGTGTCACATAGTCGGTTAGCTTATTGGGATAAATGTCAGCGTTGATTCGCAATGGCGGGAAAACTGGGGGAAAAGCCGAGGATGCCGCTACAGCACGGCTTATTGGGTAGTCGCTCGCGGGCGCTATTCCTGTTTCGTGCTCTCCCATCGTTTCACCGCCGTCCTGTCCTGCGGCAAGAGCTCTGCCTGCAACGAAAAAGAACATGTTGCCGGTAGCCAGATTTGTAGCATTTAGATAGATCCGCGGGCCATCCCTGAGAGAAGATAGGGTCTTGCCCGAAAACAAATCGCTATCGTAGGTCTCTGCGAGCATCTCAAGGCGTGTCTCGAATGGACTAACAAGGCCACCAATCACTGATGAAACCGCAATCGACTTTGTCGACAGGTAGGATTCAAGACGATCAAGAGCCTCTGGATCGCCCCAGTTAGCAGCCAAGAATGCGCCTGCGATGCTACCGCCGCTTACACATGTCAGAAGGTCTAGTTTATCGAGCAGATCCATTTCCATTAGAGCGCGAAATACGCCGAGATGGAATGCAGCCGCTCGAAAACCGCCTCCGGACAGCGCAAGCCCGATTTTCTTCAGTTCACCATTTAACTCAAGTGCCATCGTCTCGCCTCCCGTCGGACAGTCTCGCCTGACAAATGAGATTCCACCATCCTCCTCAGACCAGGCTGGGCGATCTCCAGCAGCAGCCTTCAGCCGGCAGTTGATACCGCGGTCGATCCTATTTCGTCCCCTTCGCGATCTTTGCGTTCGCGGCGCGGCTGCGGGCTTCTTCCTTGCCCGCCTCCTGGGGCTTGGGAACGGTAGCCTTTCTTGTTCGCGACTTCCCAGTCGGCCTGGTGGACCTGTCCACTACTTCGTCGTTGGGGTCGGCGTGGTCAGGCATATGGGAATGGTCTCCTGCTAGTCCCGGATCCTCCAGGATGATGGAGATGAATTCCTCGGCGCTCTCCAAACCTTCTGTTTCATCGAGCATTAGGAAATTCACTTCGGTCTGCGTGTAGGCGGGGTCCCAATGTGTATTCTCGGGGACGTTGCTGTGGCCGTAGTGGCCCGCCTTCCTGTCCCAGTTGGCGGCATTGCGATTGTGCCCACCAGGATCACGGCCATTCACGGCCGGATTCGGCCGCCCGTTCGGCCAAACTTTCGGGATACCGTGCACGTCCTCGATCCACCGGCAAAGCCTGCGTACATTCTCGAGGGTCGCCCGTATTTTCGGACGATGCGCGAATCCGACCACCTCGATCTGTACGGCGGAATCACGGTTAGTGTCGACACCTCCCGCTGGATTGCGCAACGCACGCGCTGCTTCATTGGTGTCGATATGCTGGTAAATGGTGGTCGCGTCGACCGTAAAGTGCGGATCGGAGCGGTGGGCACGAAAAGCATCGAACGCGCCTTGGGCCGTCGATCCCTCCGTCGTGTGATGAACGATTTTGAACGGCCCACCAGTATACGTTCCGGACGAACCACTGATAGGCTTCCAAGTCGCAAAAGGACAACGTGGCATTGCATCCCCCTTGGTTTGGAGTGTCGGATTGAAGCAAACCGCTTTTATGCTGTCGCCAGCCCCGCTTCGAAGAGCTTGGCCTCGCGCTCACGACGCGATTGCAGCCCCGGCACCGTTTGCCAAATCCGCTTCATTGAACGCAAGTCTGCCGGTACCTGAATGAAAGCCATGTCGGCCATATGCTGCTTGATTGCGCGCATCTCGAGATAGCGGTCACCTGCCTTCGAAAAAGAAGCACCGCGGTTGTAGGTCAGCGAAACCAGCGCACCCAAAGAATCCGGGCCGAGGGTTTGGGTATTGGCCAGCGAGCGCTCCACTAGGGCGACCCAGCGCGGTACCACTTTTCCACGATGTACGGCGATCGCCGCATCGAATGGGATATCGACTGAGGCCCTTAGGGCGAGAGCCACCGCCTTAGCTGCCTGGCCAGTAATACCGATGGCCCGTTCCAGGGCCGTGATCATCGGGTCTGGGATTGCCCCCTTCCAATCGGCCCATAATTGGGCCTTGGTGGCATAGCCGACATCGTAGCCGATACCGACAGTGACGCCGGACTCACCCTGCGGCCATATCGTACTGCGATATTTTTGCTCATAGGTTCGTTTACTCGATACTTCGAACTCAACGATGAGATCAAATGCTTTCTTAGAAATCGGCGTCGAGGAACCGGCGCCTTGCAACTGCGTAGTCTCGAGGGCGGAGTTCTCCTGCACCTGTTCTGCCCACCAGGCAAGACCTTCTCGGCTCTCGCGAGCCTGTTCAAACGTTGCCTCGTCAAGGGATGGATCGATTGTTGCACTAGATTTGAATGACGTCACCACGTCCTCGTTACCGCCGCTATTGAGGATAGCGCCTTCGCCCTCCGCGAATATCTCACCGACGGCCATCCGTTCCATTCCCCCTCGGAGCGCTACTTCGCGGCCACGGTCGTCGGCAATTTGATCCGCATTTCGCACATTATCCGGGAAGCGAACACCCGACTGGGCTTCGATATGCTGGATCGGGACCATCAACCGTTGAAAATTGTCGTTGACCGTAAATTCCAGCGATACGTTGGAGAGATCTTGTTTGATTATGAAGCCGTATGCTGCGATGCCATCGGCAACGCTTGAAACCACAACTTTCCAGAAGGCGCGCGGAATCTTTATCCGCAGCTTGATACCGTTACCGGCGGAGCCAATGAAGGTCTCGTCTCCATCCTCAAGGATCGGTCCGGCGAACACGCATAGTCGTTCGCTCGCGGCGTTGGTATACACCAGATTCTCCAGGTCCCCCCAATTGTCCGCACCTCCGGTCGATCGGTTGAACTGTGCCACCTGAGGCGAGCAGTTGGTAACATGATAGGTGTCACCGTTGGCGCGGCGCAACAGCGGATAGGTCTCACCCCAAGCAACGTCCTCGCGGCGGACGATATGTCCCTTGTCGAACGCGCCCTGATCTTTGCTGAAGAAGACATCGGGCAACTGGTACTTTTCGTCAAGGCGTGGTTCCGGGAGCCATTTCTCGATATCGCTCGGCCCCAAGCCAGAGAGACCCTTGCGGCTGTAGTCCTTGCCCGCCTCCGGCTTCTTAAGACGCCTTTCGGTCGTGACATTGGATGCAGTGAATAAGGCTATACGCCGAGCGGCGTGCATCTTTAACGAGAAATTCTGATAGTCAAGCTTTGTTCCGCCGACCTTCAAGGGCGCCAGAACGGTCGGATCGACTGCTTCTGGCATTGAGACGTGAATACTGCCCAAAAAGGAGGGATCGTAGCCGTCGCGCTGTAGCATTTCATCGTCATGTGTCGGCTCAGTCATTTTCTCGGTCAGGTCCATCCCAATCTCGGGGGATTCGAGTGCGGTCGATACCGCTCCCAGACCCGCTTTCGTCGGCAAACCTACGCCTATAGTAATATGCAGCGGTATGGTAAGCGCGACCAATCCGGATCCCTTAAGGCCGGCGTTTGCAAGCGGCACCGGTGGCGGTGCACCGTTGCCAGTAGGGTCTGTCTCTCCTCCCTCGTCAATTGACCCACCATCGCTCTCAGTTGTTTCGGTCGCTCGCCAATAATCCGACCAGGGGGGCGTGCCGCCACTCGGTGCTCCGGCAAAGCAAACGCCGGCATCGATGACGCGGCCATCGCGAGCCAGTTCGGAAGCGGGCACCGCATAGTTGGTATCTAGATAGCGTCCGCCGAAATGTAGGCCCAAGACCTCACCAGTCGTCAGGTCGATAAGCGCGGAACCAGAATTGCCGCCGAGAGTCGAACAGTCATGCGTCCCCGCAGACACAAGCTTCTTAAAGCTCTCAACCTCACGACGCTGGCCGATCGTGCCAGGCTGAAGCCGCTTGATGCCGTAGATTCCGCCGAATAGCTGGTTCTGCACGTCGACGTCGTTGCGCAGTGGATCAAAGGCCGGATAGCCGATCACCGCGGCCTCGCGCCCATCGAGATCATATATGTTTTCGAGAGAAAGTCGCAGCGGCGTCCGGTCGGCCCCAGCTCCACCGACCGACAGCAGCGCCATGTCCCAGTAAGGATGGATCATCACGATGCTACGGACCACCATCACCTCGGCGGTGTGCCGGTCACGTTCATGACGGAAATCAATCGCCGCCTTCCGGTCGGCCGTGAAGCGCAGCGACCGATCTCCCAGACCTGTGGCGAAAATCTCTGCCACATGTCTGTTGGTCATGAGCAAGCCGGGGCCGACGAGGAATCCGGTGCCGCCATAGGGCAGCCGCGTCTGCCCCGGCAAGTCAATTCGGCCGATCGCGGTGATAGCATGCTTCAGCCGCACATGCATCGCCTCATCGCTATCGAGCTTGAGCCAAAGCGGGTGATCCGATTTGAAATCGCCATCCTGCACATCGAAAGCAGGGCGCTTCTCGGGGATGATGATGGCCTCGATCGCAGCCAACTCATGGGGAGCAAGCTCGGTGTCCGGATTGGTCTTGAGCTTGCGCAACGCACCGTTCGCAAACTCGACCGCAGCTTCCTTTTCAGGAAGTTCGCCCATGCTCTCGAGTGAGCTCTCAGCCCGCCCGCCCGCCCTCGGCTCTGCCTCGGATACTGCTTCCAAGCCACCTTCATGCCGATTGATATGTGCAAGGAAAGCCACCAAACGATTCTGCCGAGCGCTCGACATGCTAGCCTCCAAAGTTGCTTTGAACGGTTGTCGGGCGCCTCACTTGTGAAACAGGCTATCCAATAAGCTCGGTCGCGCCTTTCGGGTTTTACTTTGCGTCTGCTCGCACACACGCCGAAAACACTTTGCCGCATATCGTCGTGAATTTTCGATGCCACCTCGCCAATGCTAGGGGCACCTTGGGCCTCAGTTGTTCGGAAGCCACTAAACCTTTGCTTTCTAGAGTTTGGCCTCCGCGATGAAGTTAGTGGCAAGTTCAGCTAGCCTTTGGCGAAGCCGGGATTCCATTCCGGCGAGAAGGCTGTTATTTCCAGTGAGCGTCTTCGTCGTGCTTTCAAACTCTGCTTCAGCCTTTGTAAGTTTGAAGAACAGCACGCCGGTCTTCTGCGTTGCAACGTGGAGACGCGCGATAGCATATCGTACTATCGTTTCGGTTTCGGTGCTGGTCGCGGCTGCGAAATGCATCTCGGAAGCGTTGAACCTCCGTGTCTGCTGGTCGAACAGCGTAATCCAGGGTTCGTCTTTGCTCATGGCCTGAAGATTCTGGAGCCCGGCAAGGATGATCGGTCCAATGGCAGCTCCGCCAAATGCAATGGTTAGAAAGGGGATGATGGCCTTGTGAACTTCGAGGCCCATCTTTTTGAATGTCGATTTGGTTACCGCCGTTCCGGATACGCCGAAACCTAGGTTGGCTAAATTCGACGTATAAGCAGCGAGCCAATCATCCTCATCATCCCCCGCTTTCATAGACGTGGTTGCGACACGGCTGGCGAATAAAATTGCTTCCGAGACACCTGCACGCAAAGGCATACTCGGCACCCCCGAAAAATCGATCAGCGTTGTTCCGGAAACTACTGCGGGCGGAAGCTTATCGAGGTCAAGGCCTGGTGGCCCCCCTATTGGGGCAACAGATTCCTCAATGTTGCCAAGATCGGCACCCTCTATGAAGTTGCGTGGATCTACCGACATACCAATCCCCTCACAATCGCAAACAAAACCAAGGAGTAACCGCATGAAATACTATATTTTGGAGCGAGACACAGACGCTCATCCGGCCGCAATAGGTCGTGTTTACTTATCTAATCTCGAATTGTAATTTCTCTGTCGGGTATAAATTCTACAACTACATTAATATAACAAGCTACTACACGCAATTGAAATTTGAAACCCGGCGTGCAGACAATTTCAAGAATGCAACTACCGCGCCCCGATGAAAGCTTTTGGACCGCTCCCGATTTTTTTGTATTGCAGCTCGGCCAACTGTCACAATTACAATGCAATACGATCGCAATCATCAGATTGGCAGGCGCCAATCAGTGAGATTGCAAAGTTTCCCAAAAAGGTTCGATCTCCGTACTTCCACTTGCGACGCGAGCTTTCAAGTCCTCCAGGATGCGATGCATCGGGATCGCCTGATTGTATCGGCCGCGGTAAGCAGGCCAATCTTGAGGATCTCCCGCATGGTGGAGTCCAATCACCTCTAGCTCGCCGTTGCAGCACATCGATCCAGATGAGCCGGGAAGCGTCGTAGCATTATGCCTCAGCCGCATACCATCGCCTACCTGGTCGACAATCTCACCGGTGGAAAGTTTCATGGGCAGCAGACGCCGCTCCAGAGGGTTTGAAAGGTCCTGCGGGTGCTGGTAAATATAAATTTTGCCTTCGTTGACGATCTCTGCGAGAGGCGGAGACACCTGCAACCAGCCTCTCGCGGGGGCTCCAGGTTCAGGCTTCGTGCCAACTGGTTGCGTGCCCACGGGCTCAGACAAGCGCAGTACCGCGTAGTCAAGCTCATCTGGATGCCAAACCACGCCGCCTGCGGAAACATCAGACTTGCTGAACGGGCGATGAGCCATGCACCATTTCTGATTCAGTGCAATCGCGCGCCCAGGCTCCTTAATTCCGTCTATAATCTTGAAATCAAATCTACATCGCAGGTCTCCCGGGCCACTACCCCCGTCTATCAACCGTTTGACGACATGGTAGTTGGTCATAACGTGTCTAGGCCCGACCAAGCATCCCGTGCCAATCCCACCTAGAGCGTCTTCTATAGCGCAAACCGCATTCACAAGTTGGCCGTGACGCTTTCCAAAAGCGTCCACGTCCTGAAAGACAGACCGAAGATCGACAATCTTCTCCAGGTTTCCTTGATCTTCTGGCAATGGCGCGCTTGCCAAAAGAGAAGCTTCGGCCTCGATCAGAGCAGGATTTTTCGGATTGGAACTGCGAGCGGCTATTAACAATTCACGCCACCAACCCCGCGAATTTGCCCCTTGCACAAGCGCAAAGACCACATCGGGAAACTTGTCTGCAGTCGAGTAATCGCTCAATTTCTCGTCTAGTCGAAATAACAACATCTGAGCCAAACTATTCTTATCGTCGAAGGCAGCCGTAATTCCCTTATGGAGCTCCCAAAGTTCCGGGCCACTAAGCAATCGAGACATGCAAAAGACCTCTTATAGGATGACCATGCGTTCAACGATAAGGCGCTCTCTACGATAAAGCGGCGCGCAGTGAAGCCAAAAGCGCAAAATTTGCCACTACTCTCGCGCTCAATATTGGCGCATATACACGTCGCAGCTATAGCACACATTCACAATGTATAAAAACCTGCATCTGAAAGTTGCGACGCTCATAGTTTGCTTTTAGTCGCCTTTAGCGAGCCGGTGCCGGCAATTATAAACAGATCACGTAGGCATCTGACCTGTTCGAACGGCCGGAAAATCTCTACTATTTTTCGGTTGCATGTATAAAAAATGCGCGCAAAGTACTTTTAGGTGAACGGTCGCTTGGAGGGAAATATGGAGCGGTTGGAGGCTTCTGAGCTTATCGCCTTGCGAAATATACTCGCCCCTCTATTCGATCCCGGGGAATTTCAATCACTTCTGTTCTACAGACTGAACAAGCAAGTTCGGAACTACGCCAGTCAGAATGACAACCACCCGACAGCAATAGATAAGGTATTGCTCGAGGCGAATAAAGAAGGGTGGTGGCTTGAACTACTGCAGAGCGCCCGCCTTGAGCGGCCCAAGTCCCAAGAACTTATCGATTTCCGGCGAGCTGAGAAACCCTCCGGCCGCTTGTCTGAGAAGCAGATATCCGTACTTGCAGGCATTTTAAACGACCTTTTTACGCTATCGCGATTCAAGGATTTTCTAGCTCTTCGAGTCGGGCAGGATATCGAAGCGTTGGCTAAACCGGATGATCCTGACTTGACCGCCGTCATCAAAGTTCTGAAGGCTGCGAGCTCTGCTCCGCAACCGTGGTGGGGACTGATAGTCGCGCAAGCTCGTAACGTATTCCCGTCAGATCCCGATCTGCTGGAATTCGCGGTAAATGCCAACCTTGGCTCGGTGATCGAACGGAACCAGTCTGAGGGGGAGAACGCCGATATCAACGGCGATATATGGAGCGAGCGCCTCGGCGAGATCGAAAGCTGCATCTGTCGAGTTGAGTCTTCCGGAGGGCTTTTCCGGGGTACCGGCGTCCTTGTCGGTCCTAGTTTGGTTCTTACCAGTTACCACGTCGTTGCCGACTTTTTGACAGGGAGAAAGGCCACAAATGAGTTGTCGGTGCGCTTTGATTTAAAGGCAACCACGGACGGGACACTAATCGATCCTGGAAAAATATACAGTGTTCCGGCGTCGGATTGGTTCGTAGACTACACCCCTTTCGATAAGGCACACATGGCTTCAAGCTTGCGTGAGGAGCCAAGTGACGAGCTTGACTATGCCCTGATACGGATTGACGGAACTCCGGGGGAGGACCCGATTGGCGGCAATACGCGTGATAGTCGATCGGTTCGCCGAGGCTGGCTAGCGCCGCCACCTCATAATGAGGGCGAATTGAAAAGCAGCGCGTTGTATGTAGTTCAATACACAGTGGAAGGCATGCTGAAAGTCATACTTAAAACTGGCATCAGCATATCTCCAAATGCTTCAAATAATAGGATTTTATATGAACTAGAAACCGCGGCAGGTTCCTCCGGCGCTCCGTGCTTTGATGAAAATTGGAACTGGATTGCAATCCACCAAGGAGCAGACCCACTGTATTTTGACATGGATTCAAAGCCCTCAAACGGCACTGGAACTCCGGTCGGAAAGATCCTTGAGCATTTGAGAAGCATTGGCAAAAGTCATCTGCTTATGCCTTCAGATACGCCACTTCTCCAATATCCAGCTTGCGAAGTTATCTTGCTGGGATCGCCAAATGGCGATTCGGTTAAAGAGATCGCTTCAGCCACAGATGAGCTCGAGCGCATGTTGGATCAAGCTGGAATCCCAACCGTCCGTTTCAATGACAAGTGGGCAAAAAAGGCCCAAAGTCCGGAACTTTCGCACTTTAGTGCGCTGCCCGTAAAACCGATACTGATACAGCCAATCGATACGTCTTGGGCGCGAGCGTATGCCAGCTCACCAGAGCTTCTTGCGAAGGATGTTGAAATAGCAGCGGGCAGTTCCTCTGCGCGCTTCAAGTCCATCGTATGGCTCCCGCAGGATTCTGAAGACAACGAGTTTGCTTCCGGCGGAGATGATGAAGCGAGCGAGATTATGTTGAGAACGGGTTCCGTCGAGCAGCTAAATGAAGAGATACTAAAATTGCTCGGTCGTTCGCTTTCGATCGAACTTCCGCCAGCATTTGTTTATCAGGATGTTCAATATACTAACGACGCGCTGCGCCGCAATAACATTATTCGGGATGTTATTATTCCCGGACTTTCGTCATTGCTCGTCGATAAGTATCGGCCCCCGAAATGGGAGGATGTGCCATTTTCAGACGACGCCCGCGCGGAAATACTCATACATGATATAATGTCCTATGGCCTTGGTGTCGTTGCCATAAACAACTTTGGAGACGACATCGATCAAGAGGGAACGCTCCCAATTGATTTCCGAGACCGCCTATTAGCAATCGATGATCTCGTGCAGAGAAATGCCCGTCTTACCGGGGTGTGTGCCGACAATATAGTTTGCCTTGGGATCATAGCGACGACAAAACCAAAGAGACACCCATTCAGGTATCTTAGAAAGGCGGCGAACGAGATCATTGCGCGATGGCGATTTTTGGCGGTTTCTGTTGAAAGTCCCAATGAGTTTGAAATTGATGAAGGGCATTTGAATTCCCTCTATCAAGAGCTGGAGGCCCTTATTAAGAAAGCTGGTCCAAGGGCAAATTGGAGTAGCGCTCAATGACAGACGCGTCGAGCGACTCTAATGATTCCGAAGACTTTCCGCCAAGCTCGCGGGACGGGCGCCTAGCCGAACTCGTGAGAGCCTGGCGAGACCTTGAGACGAATCCATCTGCCAAACTACCGACTTATCAGCTGATGCCCAATCCTTATCCGGGGCTCAGAAGCTTTGAGCCATCGGAGGGGCCGCTCTATTTTGGCCGCCAAGGGGAAGAAGAATCATTGGCGCTGCGGTTGGAGCGACATAACGTTGTCGGAGTTCTTGGAGGTTCCGGATCTGGGAAGTCTTCTCTCGTGCTTGCCGGGCTCCTCCCCTATTTAAAGCGATTTCAGAGAATCCCGAATCGAGGCGGACGTTGGTATCTCGTCGACACTCGCCCTGGTACCAAACCCACGAGCGCAATTGTTGACGCAATTTGGGAATGCGTCTGCAAACCGCGCCTCGACAGGAGATTCGAAGAACGAGCTCTTGCGGCAGCGTTTGCTCCGCTGGGCACTCCTCCCCATTTGACGCGCGGGGATCCGGCATCGGCTTACCGGGACACCTTGAGTAAGTTTTTGGCACCCAACAATGGAGTTCTCGATCACGAGCGACTTTTAGATTTTGCCAACAACGCTCTACAGAGACTTGATGCGGTCCGTTCTGGAGGCATGCAAATCGCACCCGCCAACCTTCTTATTGTCATTGACCAGTTTGAAGAAATCTTTCGGGACGAAGTTGACCCCGCAGAAGCTAACGCTGTCATAGAATTGGTCAAGGAAGTTCACCGACGACAGCCTCAAGGATTGTTTATCACATTTACGATGCGAAGCGAGGAAATGCATCGGTGTGCAGAATACGAAGGCTTGTCTGCTGTAGTATTCGATAGCTCAGTACAGGTGGAGCTGCTGACAAAAGAAGACGATATCCGTGCCGCAATCGTGGAACCGTCCCGCCGGGTTTTTGAATCGTGGGGCATTCCTTTCCAGCGCGGACCCGCCGAAGCATGCGCACCATTCAGGCAGGAGTTAGTGAACCTCTTGCTCGAGGAGTCGCAGCGACTTAGTAGGACGCTCGAGCACAAGCCAGACAGCCTTCCGTTGCTGCAGCATGCATTACATGTTATCTGGATTGCAGCGCTCACTCGCTGGGAAAAGGAAATATCCCAGTCAAATCCGCACTGGCGGCCTGAGGTGCTTCTTGAAGACTTCCTTTGCCGAGGAGATGCTCAGCCACTTCAAGCCTGCCTGAACCAACGTGCTGATTTGGTGCGAAAGGAAGCAGTAGCGAAGGTCGCTACGAATGTAGGAGGCGACCGCAATGCGGCTGGGGCATATGTTTCGTATCTGCTCGACATCGCATTCACTTGTTTGGCCCGAGTGGATGACCGCGGTCGATGGATCCGCCGATTTGCAACGGCCGCCGAGATTGCTTCTGCAGCGACGGCGGACACTCGCATCGCCGGAAGCGCTAAGGCATGGGAAAAAATTTCTAGCAGCCCCAGCACAAAGGTCAGAGACGGCAACGCGGACTTGGACAAAACGTTACTTATCGCATCAGCGTTGGAGCTCTTCCACCGCCGCGGATATATTTTTTGTCGCCATCACAGCAGCGGCTCAGAAAGCGAAAATCTATCCCGAGAAGAATATGACGTTAGCCATGAAGCGCTGATCCGCGGGTGGGGTCACTATCAATTTATTCTTCAGCAGGCAAAATCGACGCGACGGGCGCTAATCGACGCGGACCACGCGATAAGTACTGATCCGCGACGGAATAATCACTGGCTGTCGTCAGCTTATAAATGGGCAAAAGGGGGAAAGCCACGGCGCGCCGCCGATACTTTACGTCGCGTGAACATGAGCGATCTGGCCCATCTTTTTGTGCCGCCTCGTTGGCTCGGACCAGCTTGGGCCGAAAATGAGCTAGTGGAGGAGTGGAGCCGCACAAAAATTGAGGGAACAGGCGGAGAGCGTGTAGCAGGAAAAAAGGGGGCAATCGACGAAGCTGCTCGGGTTAAGGCCAAGGATAGGGTCTCGGAAATCGGACAACTTTTTATGATGGCAAGGAGTTGGGTTGAATGGGACGGACTGTGGCCCCCGATACAACTTCTTAGAACGGCAGCAGCAAGCATAGCTGTGATGTCTCTGGTGTTTGTCATGTTGTATTTTTTGTTGGGCAAGCAGGCGAGTGAGGATCTCCTCTCTCTCTACAAAGTTGATCTAGGGACGACTGACCTGGATCCTTTATTTGCTCAGAGGAGTATTGCACCACAGTTGGAAAAGGCCAAATCCATATACTCTAGTTGGTATGTGCGATTGATCGAAGGCGTCGATAAAATTGAAGTCGCAGGCAGCTCCCTCAATCAGAAACTTCATACAGTGCTCGATTCACCCGTAGGAAGAATCGGACCGGACAAACCATTGCCCGATGGAATAAGCGTGACTGTTAGTTGCGGAAGGGCCTCAGACATATCTTCGAAAGTGAAAAGGCTGTTCACTTCAGAATTTGAGCTGATCTATACCGGCGCGCCGGGGTATGCCTTCGTCAAAAGGCACGAGCCGCCAATGGACGAGATAATTTCGCAACAAGCCGTTCCGTTTGATCCGGGAGATAAAATTTGCGTGTCGAGTGATGGATCACTTCTTCTTCGTGTTCAGCAAAACGGCCTTGTGCTATATCCGTTGACTGTTTCTGACGCGAAATTACCTGGCACAAGCGATAATATTTCCCGGTTTATTAACATAGGTCGGCCTGTGCCGGTTTATATTTACAACAATCAATCAGATGAGTATAACCAACAGGATAGCCAAGAATTATCCTCAAGTATTTATAATGGCATACTAACAAAATCTCCGATACAATACCGATATGGATCCGTTCAGATCCTAAAGATACCTCATGAACAGTCAGGTTCATTTCTGTATGTGAACCACCTCCGAGGTATAAATCAGCCTGACCCCGCGACCACTAGCGAGTGCGAACACGCGTTCGGCAAATGCGAGCGCGCTAGCTCAGGCTCTTTCGCTGGCCGAACTTTTGAAAATCTGTACGTCGACGGCACGAATTATACTCTGAAGATAGCAATCGCGCAGATGTCGCAGACATGCGGCTATAACGATACATCGTGCAAACAATTGTTGACACTTCAACGACCAGGTGCCTCTCCGGCAAAGGACAGCAAGTCTTCACAACTTGGAGCGAGAATGTCCCAAATACACATCGGGCCGCCGATCGTAAAAGCCAAAATTGAAGCCGATGGCTACCTCGTCCTGTTAGACGTTTCTGGAAAGGCTTGGCGATACGCCGTCGGTTGGGACGCCTTCTCTTCCGCGATCACTGACCTCGGCACCTCCACATTGTCGAATAAGACGCCCTCCACTATTGGCCTTGCTTCGGGTAACAAGTGAACTTCAGATCTAGCGTCAGTTACAATCTTGAGTTATTGTGGCTCCAATCGGTGCTGGATCTGCAAAATGAAAAGTCGTCCATTACCACTCGCTCTTGCGCTGATGTTTGCATCCGAATCCGGTGCAGTGGATTTTCGGAGCCTCTCTTCAATTGAGACGCTTGAGCCGGGCGCATTGGTTCCGCTGGTAAGCAATTCTCTCAAGCAGCATACCGCCGATCGTACAACAGAGTTGGATGCTTGGCTGAAGGGCTTGGTTGAGCAGGCGCAGTTTCAAAATTTCCCCAATTTCCCCAATTTCCCCAATTTCCCCAATTTCAACAATTTTCCCAATTTCGCCAATTGCTTTAACGGCAACTGGCGAAATTGCTAAGACAGATGTCGCTCCGCCTCTTAATTCTGCAGCCAACGCGCTACTGCAATATTTCCTGCACATACTGTTATTTGTCGCATCGGGATGACCGATCCCTCATGTCAAGCGCCGTCATCGAAGCTGTCCGGGACAGGATTCTCGTGAAATTGCCGGTCGATTCAACGGTAGGGATTGTTTGGCACGCTGGAGAGCCGACGGCAGCCCCCATAGCGTGGTATGAAAAAGCGTATGAATGCTTGAAACCGGCTTGCCCACCCGGCGGAAATTTTGCAATGCAATCAAACGGAATCGCTATCGACGAACGATGGATTGATTTGTTCCGCCGTACACACACGAACGTCAGCCTGAGCATCGACGGACCAGAACGCTTCCATGATCTTCGCCGCCGTACCCGGAACGACAGGCCGACGTGGCATTTGGCGATGCGAGGATTGAGGCGTTTGCAGGATGCAGGTTTAGCTGTCCCCGTGATCACTGTTTTACACCCAGACGCGCTTTCTCATGTGGACGAGTTTTTCGATTTTTACCGAGACAATGGGATAGTGGACGTTAGTTTCAGTATCGACGAGACCGAAGCGGCACATTTGAAATCTAGCTTCTCGACAAGTGACCAAAAATCTCGCCTCGTCGAGTTCTTGCGTTCCATGCTTACTCAGTCGTATCGATTTAGATATCCGCTGCACATTCGCGAGATAGAGAGGGTTGCCTCGGTTTTGGCCGGTGCCAAATCGCGCGGCAATGAACAAGTGGATCCTTGGGCAGCAATTACTGTCGCAGCGAATGGCAATGTTTCAACCTTCTCTCCGGAGCTAATGGAGGTGCACGCGCCTGAATACAAAGATTTTGTGTTCGGCAACATTCTACTTGACGACATCAGCTCGATGGAGAGAACAAACCTCTTCAGGTCTGTCAGCAGCGCAGTTAGCGCTGGCGTTGCTCTATGCAGTTCATGTCGCTATTTTGGAGTATGCGGTGGTGGCTCGCCTGTTAACAAATACTGCGAGCGAAAGAGCCTTGCGGAGGCAGAAACTGAATTTTGCAAGCTTACCACACAGGCGTCGACAGATGCGCTTCTAACATTCCTGTCTGGCAAATATCTGAACGGCTCCGCTGATGTCTGAAGAAGTGCCGCCATGAACAACAATGCCTAAATTCTTCCGTCTGTGATGGGCGCTAATCGCTTCGCGGATATCCTATGCTCACTCTCAGGCAACCGGAACATTCAATCGTCTCATTTGTCCGGATAACCGCTCTGGTTCTCGTAACAAGAATCATCAATTGTGCCCCTGAGTGCGCGGACCCGTTCTTGGGGTTGCGATACTCGTCATGCGCCCATCGCAGCATCGCTCACGGAGCTCCGGATGTCACTGCGATGCTATGGTTGTCTAAAGAGAGACCTATCACACTTGCCCTAGGTCGACGAGCCTAAACCGGGGCAATAGTTCTAGGCAGGCCCTGAGGTGGCCCTTGCGTTCGTCGTTGCAACCAGTAATCTCCCCGCACGCCGTGCCATGGGAGATCGAATTGACGCTGTTAGCAGAAGTCCAGTCCGCAAGAAAAAAAGGTTGTAACCGATGGATATGAAATGTCCATCGGCGAGGTTATCAACCTATACAAGGACGGCGAGCTCAAGATCGATCCGGTATTTCAGCGTATCCGTTGCGAGCGCCCCACAGGCATGGGCGTGACGCCGATCCTCAACCTGGACTAAGCGTCGTTGGCGGGAGCGCTTGGGTTGAAGCGCATCGGCTTGCAGTGCGCGTAAATGCTCTCGACCGC
>Ga0209673_1001933_pt1 | contig 16401 bp, 6 predicted proteins | sample AraplaCol_mMS_r2_2_FD_184274 | JGI IMG/M metagenome (GOLD analysis project Ga0209673, IMG submission 184274) | Arabidopsis root microbial communities from North Carolina, USA - plate scrape MF_Col_mMS_r2 (SPAdes) (version 3) | ecosystem: Host-associated > Plants > Roots > Endosphere | place: USA... | reverse complement strand
TTTTTTTTATTTTCTCTAGAATAGAGAAAAAAAAAATCTGTATTTGTATTTGTAAAAATTTGGAATTGTACTACAGTCGGAAAAAAAATCGAATTGGAAAAAAAATTTTGACTGTACTATATATAATTAGTATATATTAAAAATATATATTATAACAAAACAATTTATATAACAATTTCGACTATCAGTAATCGGAATAGCTGGCTGATACAATCTGTAAAAATATTTTTTATATATAGTTTACCAATTAGTATTTTATTATATTAGTAATTCTATATTATCTGTCTAGTAGTCTATTATATTGAATACAGATCTACGGTCGGATTTCTGTACAAAAATATTGTTTCGCTACTACTGACTGCAAAAATAATAAACAATTATATTCTGATCAGCAGTAAATTCGGAAAAAAAAATCCGACAATAATCGGAATTAACAATTGAAAAATAAATATCAGTATTATATATATAAAAAATAAATACAAAATATATTTACAACAATCCGAATATATTTTATAAATATATCGACAAAAATCAGACTGTATCTCAAATATCTGACTATATTGATATATAGATAGATTGATTACAACCGGATATATCAATATATTAATCTTTGACAGAATCAATCGCAGATTGAAAAATTGATCGTCCGGATTCTCCAGATTTGTATTTTTGATTTTGTAGCGGTAGTTATCAATTGCTATAGCTGTATACCAGATTTGGAGTTTCCAGTCGGGGTTTGGATCGAGAACGGATTCTGAAATAGTATTAATATATATTCAGTATATAGATTGTATAATTTACTATAATATTAGCTATACAGAAGATTCGGATTGGAATCAACTCCAATTTCAGCTGTTTCAAAAAAAGTATAAAACAGTTTCTGTTCGATATAGTAGATAAATATAGTATAATCAGCTATAATAGAAATATTTGAGAAAATAAAATAAAATATTTGGTAAAGTAATTTTTTTGGAAAATAAAATATTTGAAAAAAAAAGATAAATAGCAGACTATATTTTTATATATATATCGAGATATAGTTTTGTTATTCAATAACAAAATATATTTATTTAAAAAAAAAACGGCCAGATTAGTAAAATCTAACAGCCAAACAAAAAAAAAAAACAATCAAAGAATTATTTATCTACTATCTCTATTTTTACTATCTATATAGTAGATATATATTTAGAATCAATATTTTATTATAGTATACTGTAGATATTGAGATTCAATTATTTAGAATTTAGAATCTTGGCAAATATATTTACTCTATTTTCTAGTAGAGTAAATCAACCAATTATATATCTTAATTATACTTATATATATATACTGGACCCCAAAATATTTTGGGGCCCAGTGTACTGGCAAGACTGACTGGGCCCCAAAAAACGGAATATCAATAATCCGGAAAGTGGGTCAAGTCACGTTACTTTTTGGGGCCCAGTTAACTGTAACCCGGTATTTCTCTTTAGATAACAATCTATCTATGGGTTTGCTGACTAAGACATAACCCGATCTACGGGCTAGGTTTTCGCGGGTGGGTTTTATTGAAATATTAAGTAATGCTTCAGCGTTTGTAATAATGAGGGGGTTTTTGTGTTGTTGTGTTGGATGTGTTGTGTAAAATACAAGTAGACTGAGAAGTCAAGTATATAAGTATGCACGTAATCCCAGCCTAATTATTATTCCAGCAACCGGGGTATTTCAACAGGTTTGGGCAGTGGGTGGGTTTTGGCGAGGCCTAGGCTAAAGTATTAGAGTAACGTGATCCACGGTCGTCCACTCTCCCGACAGATACGCCCAGAGTGGCTGGGAGCTCAAGAGCCGTCTTATATTTGTCAATCAATTTAATTGGTTTAATTTTACTCCTATTATAGATGAGTTAACGCAGGACCCATTTTGCAAACCAGATGAACAGGCTTCAGCTCCGCTCTTGTAGATCAATTTTAGACCTGTATATGGCCCATACTAGTAAGTATGCACATTGGCAAATCCGCCATGGGCATGCCCATAGCAAAATATAATATCATGTGATTCTTCTGAGTTGTATCTTAGGTTTATTCACTCTTCTGTACTTTATTTAGTATTGAGCTATAATGAAGATAGTTATTTTGAAATATACATCTTTTAATAAACCTGAAAATCAAAATATATACAAAAAGTCTTGGCTGAATGGGTACCTTTCGACATGCCCATGGACGGGTAGCCAGATTTCGGCCCATGGGCCGCCTAATGCACACTGGCAGGTCTAATCAGTTTATATTATTTGTACTTAGGCAATTATCCAAGGATTAGCTCTGCTCTTGTGTCCACCGCTAGTAAGGAGTTTTTATAAATGTAGGGAATATTAATCCTATATTTAGGAAATATAGAATATTAAATTTGTGTATAGTGTCTTCTAGTCAAGAACATGATATTTAGCTTTTCGCTATATTATTAATTGCTTTAAGTTTTAATGGGTCTATCTAGTTTAATCAGGGCCTATAAATCTTCTACCAGGTAGTACCAGTCGCCAACTTGAATTTTTCTGAGTTCGTTTAGTTACTTATCTCTCCTATCTAATAATACCCCGGAACTGGTGATACTTTCATAACTAGTATATAGGTATATAGTATATAGATTACTTCCAATATTAATACTAGTAGTTACTATACTTTTTCTATAGCGCCTTTTCTTATAGTTAGTTACAATATAACAGCCTGTCTATACTATAGTCTCTTATAGCAAGATATATCACAATTTTCCCTTCTACTATAATATAGTAACCGGCACCAAGTTCAGCCCTGGGGATAGAGAAGAAATCAATGCTGTCAGTTATCTATCCTCGCCAAACGCAGGGGGGAAGCTAGGGATAGATATGCCTCTGTATTTTTCTCTTTCCTCGATCTGGCTAATCGCCGGACAGTCAGTTCCGAGTAGCTTCAACTTTACAAGTTCTTTCCACAGGTCGAGATTTAGAAAAATGAAGGGCTCCCATATTGATAACAATATCTGAAACATAATCCAAAACACTGATAGGTGCTGAGCTCGAGTAATCGCTTCCCAAGTCTCATTGATACCCATTATATACCAGAGTACATCATTGTTCTCATGTGAACTTTTCGTGATTAAACCAACTTAAACACCTGTGCACACGTAGTACCCGTTCCAAAGATTGCTACACTTGGCATCGACAGTGGGATTCCACTTTCGGAACTGAGCGAGAGTAATACCGCCAGCCTCTTTCTGTATTTCAGGGCAACTCTCCATCAGTTATCTTGTGGTACTTCTTGCAGTCTGTGGTCAGGTTGGGTATCTGCGGCGTAGGGCCGTGGGTGTTGACCGCGCCCGGGATGTGGACACAGACGTTGTAGTCTAACTGCAAGTTGGTGCAGCCTGGTGGGAAAATATAAGACTTCATTCAACAAAGAAAAAGATTCCGAGAGGGTTCTGTTACGTACCGGAGTTTATAGAAGGGTTCTATTTGATGAATTGATCGTGGGTGATCTTGAACTCAGTCTCGATAGAATCACACTGATCTCCAGAGCTAACTTTATGGAACTTATCGCAGTTGGCTGCGATACCGGACTGGGTGGGGGGCTTGCCGTCGTCAGTGGGTGTAGGAGCAGCAGAGGTTGTGGTTGTACCAGGTACGTGGATGCAGACGTAGTAGTCCAACCAGATGTTGGAGCATTCTGAATACCAAGAGTTAGTCAGGCTGGAATAAAAAAGACCAATAATTGGAAGGACGAGCAGATATACTGTTGTTGATGTAGGGATTCCATTTGGAGAATTGTGAATGGGTAATCCCGGCTGAAGCCTCGATGGCATCACAGCTGTCCTCATCCACTATCTTGTGGAACTTGTTACAGTTCTCAGATATCCCAGGCTGAGTGGGTTTGTGGTCACTGACCGAAGAGGTTGTGGAGGGAGTTTTAGTAGTCTTGGTCGAGCTGGAGGTCGTTACCCCGGTCGTTGTTTCAGGAGCCATGGAAGTAGTTGTAGTCTTGGTAGGCTCATCATTATTTGTCTCTCCAGAGATACAGTACTCAGTTTCCTCGTCGAATTTGGAGCAATCCAAATCAGGGTTGAGAGATTTGAGGTCGTCAACGTCGATGCCCCAGCTATCGGCAAAGGTTTTACAGGTGTCGTCTGTGCTGGGAGCAGTACTAAAACTGCAGTCGACACCGCGACGGGAGAAAGTATTTCCAATGGAGCGTGCAGCAAGCAACTCCGGTAGGAGGGTCAAGAGAAGAGCGGATTTTCCGTATATACTGACGATGTAGATGGCTGATCGGCTGTGAATAATGATATCCAGGAACGAGTTCGACCCGATTATCTTGGGACTATATATATCTTTGGATAACCTGGAGCCTTTTATACGTATCTCGAGGAAGATTTCTCGACACAATTGGCCCCCTAATGAAATAGTCGACTACTCTTCCTCCATTGTCTTTGGAAGCCACGTTGATCCGTACCCAATTTCGCCGGCACCGTAGTGACTGAATTTACGAGTAGTGCTGTCTCAGTTGAATCGATCATGGCGGCGCAAATTGGAGTGGATTATATTCCGTATCAAGTGCTCAATCGTGCGAAATTGATACTACTCCATCCAAATTTCCCAAATAGGAACTATAGAGGAACGGATATACCGGATACACTTGTATACAATATACTAGTACATCGTTTACAGATTGTAACGTTGGAGGTATGCCAAGGCACTAAAGATACGCTTCCCTCACAAACCCTGGACCAACAGCCCATGTCCTACCAAGCTCAAATTTCAGTCTAGGCATCAGTCTGAGCATTGATCTATCGTAGATCTCGGTTGGGCTCCAACTTGGTATGCTTAACCTTGGACCTCATGTTCGAAACTATCTTGTATATAATGTCTACCTGACTATCTCTCCATCCATACACTTCCGTTGTGATCTCCGATTGGTGGACCGACCGCGCAATGGGGATAGGGCTAAGATTAGTGATGCTCATTGGTTTCTGAGAGATCACCAGGGTCGACCCACCTTCCGCCCGCTTTTCCGCCCCCGGTGTCTTGGACTTAGAGATTGCCGAGGATCGACCTGTGCAAAGTATGAAATCTAGCCCTATGGAATCGGTACTGTTGGTTGGTTACAAAAGTCTGCCGGAGGCATTCGAAGGGATCATTTTCCTTTGCTTCTATCATGCCGACCTTCTCATAGAGTTAAGAGGACCGATATTGGTCAAAAGGCCATGATGGCACCAAATGCATATGTAGTCCTACGTATGGTTTCGCTGGGTTCTCCGGACGGAGCCCTCCGTCCAGAATAATACTTGCGGCTCTGATAAAAAAAAGCCTCGCCGAGAAAAAAGATTCAGTCTTCTGTAAATTGTTCGTACTTGTGACGCCAAGACATTGCCATATCCGAAGTACTCCGTTAAGCTGCAGGACTAAGCATGTCGGGAGGACGGAGGCCAACAACTCCGGCATTTCTGACGAGTAGAATCATCATGCTCACAGATTCGACGGATAATAAACAGTAGCGAAGCCCCGAGAAGTCATGACCCCACGACACTCATTTTAACTAGTTTATGTGGCTTGAGGGAAAGGGTCTCTCGGAGGCTCGTGCTACCAGTCCAGTTTACCATTCCACTGAAGCTTGATATTACTCTTGGCAAGCCACAGGACCACCATCAAAATCAAATTAGACTGACCGAGAATACTCCGTCCTTTCGCTTGTGATTCAGGATGAGCGCCGGTTCACGATACTTGAGGCTAGAACAGTGGCATTGTTCATCGTTACTACATACTACTAGATCAAAGGCCGGGTGCGGTATGTACTTGCCGAAACAGTCAAGAGTACTAACTGGCAGAAACAGAAAAGTAAGGCTAGATGTGGCCCAGCATTGGTCTTCTTCCCTAGCTTATAAACTATAGCGGTATTGTAACTGCCTGTACCCATTGGACAAATAATAGTTGATATATAGAGATTGTTCAAATACAAAGAAAATATGAGCGAATTCGCTACTAAATCAACAGCTCGCGAACAATTAGTATTCCAGCAGTCCACAATGTCAGCTGAGAGGCCGCATTGTTGACAGTAGCCGCGTCCTTTTTAGGTGGACAGCTTATACCAGGTGTATATAAAACGCACTGTGCTGCAGTGAGGGTGGACGAGATGCTTGAGGCGGCCGCCGGTGCGACACTGGCCTTACAAGGAGCAGGCGTAGGAGCGGGACTCGCGAGCACGGCGCATTTTTCGCCGTTATAGTAGCCCGATTGGGCTTCCAGGGTCTTTGTGATATTGAATGCAAGCGCCGAGGCATCACCGCATTTGTCATCGGCAGTAAGGGCGGTCAAATTGGGCTGTGTTGCCCCTTTCTTCGTAGTAAAACGGACAGATTGGCCGTCCCATCCCTTGTCCAAGTTGACCTTGGGCTCACCGTCCGAAGTGGTCTCGTTAGCCGACGTCGAGCAGTTGGTCCATTCCATTCTCCAAACGAATTCCCAATCATTCTCAGTGTTCAGCGTGTTTGAGATCCTAGCCGCAAGAAATTCCACAGAGCCCGTCGTAGCCGTTGTATTTGGCAGATATTGTTCCACCAACATCCTGTTCAGTGATTGATTACCCGGCGGAAGATCCACGGGCCACACTCCGTAATCAATATAGGGATAGAGTCGATCAATCGCCGCGGGGTTCTGAATCGCGAAAACGACGGGGGCGAGTGGCATCAACCCAAAGGTGCCGTCTCGTGGGAAGACCAAGTCAACCTCTGCGAATCCAAGGTCCGTAGTCTCGGCCATCCCCAGGGATACCATCAGACCGAAAGCGAGAACCTGCTTCTTGAGATCGAACATAGTGAGGATTTGAAAATACCAGGGCTGAAAGGCTCAGATGTGATTAAGCTAGCACTGAACAGCCCAAGGTTGATAGCCAATGTCAACTGATATCAGCGGCGAAATCAAACGTCCAAAGGAGAGAGACCAAGAAAGAGAAATTTGGGTGCAGTAGGGCGAGGTACCCCAAAGTGACCCAAAGTGAAAGGGTCGTATTTTTCGTACGGGCAGCAAACGGAACTACTCGCGCTAGGAAGACTAGAAGGTTTCGTAGTTCACAAAAAGAGGGTCCCCCAGAAGTGGGTCACAGCAATATAAAACTTGTATAAAAATTACATACGAGTATCTGAACACTCTTTACATAGTCTTAGACCTCATTTCCTTCTATGAATATTCTTTGGTACTTCCGAGCCCTAGTATGTGTTTGGGCAGTGGAACCAGAAGCTTATAGGATCCTCGCAACTCTTGGCGGCCCCTATATCGCCTACTGCAATCTTGGAACTGGAGATTCTATGCTTGCCATAGATCTTGGCGCAATTTGCTGAATGTCCGGATGACTAGAACGCATTCTCGGACTCGAAGAAGGTATCCGTATAGTTATCTAGTTCGTGATTCAATCACACCTGGGGGCTATCCCAAGGGACCGGGTGCAGTGGGCCTGACTGCAAGTCGGTGAGAGTGCTTAAGTATAGGCAGAATTGGACCCACTCGATCCCACTGCACTTTATATTCTCGATCTGACTGCAAGCAGTTTTTCTTGTTCGATCAGACTCAAATTTTCGCAAATTCTAAATTGATCAAATTTCTCTCTCGTATTTTAATCTTATCTTCTTCAGTTATCTATAGTATTCGTACAAGCTAACCCTAAATATCGAGTTTTCGGAATTGTATTTGATGGAGTACGACCGGGAAGACCTATTTTTAGCTGTATAGTTCTATATTTTGATAGATCTCAAATATACCCCTGAATATATATATTTAATATCTATACTATTCTCTGTATCTCTATTATTATCAATATAATTTCTGAAATTTTTTGTATAACTAAAGAACTATTTACTATTCTTCTACTACTTCCGATTTTAGTGTATAAATCTTGTCAAATAGCTGTACAACCAAAACAGATTACTATTTATCTCCGATCTGTTTTTTACAAACATAATATTTCCTTCTGTATTACAGAAAATATCCAGCAGTATATTTTTATCCGCTGGTCTGAGATCGGTAAAATATTCGATTATAGTGAAATAACCAACTGTACAAATAATTTTCCAGAGTATCTAGAAGATCTTCCGATTTTCGAAGATAGTATCCAGTACCGCCGGAATTCTGATTGTCAGTATATATATTGTACAATCAAAGATATCAAAAAATACTGGCGGATATATTATTACTGGCTAGTCCCCCGATTATTCAGTCTTACTATACAGTCTGAACTTGACCAATATATCCAAAGAATTCTCTGCCAGCGGTTCTTCCGTCAAGAATTTTATTCAAATTTTTTTACAATTCAATCGGCTGTACAAATACCAAATCCGCGATCAGAGATTTTATCAGTAGATACTCTTTTCGAACAGTTTGAAATCCAATACCAGTATATATTCCGTCTATCTATCTGTACTGTTGAGACTATTGAGATTAATAAAACTACTCCGTAGCTCCGTTATACAAAATAGATACAATATCTTACTGACCGATCGTCGGAGACTCTGTTATTTTTTATTCAGATACCGGATTCCGATCCGGAAGATCCAGTCTCTCAGATCTGCCAGACAGTAAATTATATAGTTTATACAAATCAGCAGATTGTCAAACAGTATAGATATCTGATCTGTACAGAGATTATACGGACCGAGACCGATATTCTTTCTAAGATTCTACTACAGATCTATATAGATCTGGAATCGATTACTAAATATATTTATTTCTGGTAGTAGATTGTCTGTTTTTTTATCTGTATACAGCAGATCTCTAATACTGATTGTCTATACTACTGTTTCAATCGCTGTCAATACTATATCTGGAATACTCTCTGGTAGTTTATTTTATCCGCTATATCAGTAATATCTGTCGCAGATTTCTCCGATCTATTAGAGAAAAAAAAATTTTATACCAACTCCGAACTTTCTACCAAATTCCACTATCGGCTATTGAAAAATATTTGTTTTGATTTTTGTTTTGAATTTCTGAATCAGCGGATTGGAACAGACAAATACAAATATAGTTTAATCTGTATTTTTGCTGTTTTCGGAAAATCTCAAACCGGATAGCAGAATCCAGATAGTTATTTTTCTCTGTTTTCAAAGATTATTAAAATTGTCCGGTTTTTTGTTTTTGGTTGTATTTTCTGGCTAGATCTGTATATTGAGTAGATTATCCAGAGTTTTTTAGACCAATATCTGTCTGATAATCAAAATTTGGTAAATCTGCTCGATAATCCGGAATACTGTTTTGTATACAAAAACAAAAACTATAAAAATTCTTTATTTTCTAGTTTCTATTCTTCAAATTTTTTATTATTTTTTTTAATATTACTATTTAATCAGATTATCCAATATCGGTCTACCAAAATTTTCCAAAAATAGATCCAATTAATAGTAAACTGTTTTATAGTTTGTAGTACAAATATTCTATTCCAGTAAATTCTCGATTTTTGTATCTATACTATAAAAATAAACTACAATACAACAGAGTCTGGATATATTGGCTGGATTGACCAGAACCGATTACTCTATAAAAATCTTTTATTTACTATAGACAATCTCTGTAGCTGAATCCACAGTTTTATAGCTATTTTGAAAACTTTTTTTTTGTTCGAATTTTTTCTGTTGGATTCTACTATATCTGTTTTCTCGATTCCGTAGAATATTCTAATAGACAATCCAGCCGAGAATTTCTCTGAATAGAATTTTTTTCAAGATTTTCGGACAGTCTGATCGGTACAGAACAATCAGTAACTGATAAATTGTATCCAACAGAAATTTTTTTTTCAGCAGCGATTTCTGGATTTCTATTGTACAGAATTTTGTACAAATACTATCCAGTATTATTTCGATTATATCTGTCGGTTTCGAAAAAAATTTAGTATCTTGATCTATTTCTGTACCGGTCAGCCGGACCGAATTTCCGAATTTTTTTCGATTCGGTATCGAAATACCGAGAATATCTACTGGAATATTTTTATTAAAAATAGTTTAATAATTCTAGCTGTACAATATTATAAAGAATTCTATATCAGCAATAATATTAAAATAATCTATCGGTATTTTTCTCGAACAATTGATAGTTTTTTTATTCAATATCTCTAGCTGATTCTATTATTAGTAGAACAGTTTGAAATTTTTTACTATTCCGAGAACCGGCTATTATCTACCAGCCAGACTGTATTTTTTTGAAATCCGGATTTTTTAAATCAGCAAATATAGATCTCGGAATATTTCCGGAAAATTTTTCAGTGCGAATCAAAAATTGGTTTTGCCGGTCAGATTTTGAATATCGCTGTATAGCGAAATATTGCTATCGCAATCAGTTGTTGTTTTTTCTGTACAAATAATTTTTTGAATCAGAAAACCAATAAAAAAAATTATTCGAATAATTTTTCTGACAATAATAGCAAAACAAATTATCTGGATCTTCAGACCGGATATTTAGTATATATAGCCGGAATTGTCTACAGACGATAGATATATAAAATTCCGGATATTTTTGTATTCTGCTGTACAATATTCCGTAAAATCAGTCAGAACTGGTATAATTTTTTTGGATTTTCAGAAAATCAGATAACTACTATATAGCAGTAAAAGAAATATAAACAGATTCTGTAAAAAAATAAACAGCAGAAAAATCAGATATCTCGTCGATTTATATTTGTTCAGACCAATCCGGATAAAACTCTCCAGTATTTTATAGATAATTTACAGATACAATTCCGAGAAATTCAAAAATCTATAATACAGACTATTCAGTAGAGAATCAGTTCTATTGTCGCGGTAATATCTACAAACAGAAATAAAAATTTTTTTTTTTTACTATCTATCTGGATCTCGAAAAATCTGATAGTAATTGTTGTATTTTTTGTAGTATTTTGTACCGAATTCCGAAAATATTGTTTAGCTATAGAAATATTCTGTATACTCTGGAAAAACCAGTATTCTCCGGACAAAATTTCTATTGTTCTGGTTATTCCAGAATCTGTATTAACTATAGTTTTTTGTATTTTTTTAGTCTGTCAACAAATTCTCTGCTGTCTCGACCGGATTGTAATCGATAAATATTATTTGATTTTAAACTCTAGTTCTATTTTTTGTCCAAATTTTGTCCAGTTTGGCCGGTTTCAGAATCTGAATATACAGATAATTTTTTTGACGGCTATTCTCTCTTTAATACTAGAATTCTATTTCTGGCGCCGTCTATATATAAAATCGGAGAATATCTGTTTTCTGTATAATTGTACTATCTGTTCCAATATTATATATCGGTTCTTTTGTTCTCGGATCGATCTATCTATTCAGAATATAAATCAGTAATTTTAGAATTCTATAATTATCTGTCTGATTCAGAACTATCGCCGGTAAATACAATCAGACTGTATACTGATCTATATATTGACTGTTTTCCAGACAGTATTTTTGGCAGTATTTCTGGACTGTAAAATATTCTATTCAAAATAGATCGATAAAAAAAGTATATTTGATTGTTTCCGCTATATTCCGAATATTTTGTTTATAGCAATAAATATTTTTGGTATAGATATAGATATCTCTAATATTTGTACAATTATCTATATCGACTGACTATAGAATCTATTAGATTATATACAGAAAACAGAACAAACAGAACAAAATAGATTTTCCAGCAAGACAATTCTAATCCAGTTTTATATTATAACCGATCTACTATTCTGGATCCGGATTCCGGAGACCGATTCTGCCGAAAAAGAGATTATACAGTAGTAACTCGATCCCGAAAATTTAATCTGCCGGCGGATTTTTTTTAATCAGTATTTAGATAGCTGTATCTGTATACAATATCAGAATAGAGAAAAACTGTATAAAATATATATATCAGTATAGTAGTCCGATTGTACTATCTCTAAACCAGAGTCCAATTCTGGTCTATTTCTATACAAAATTTTTCCAACAATTTTTTATCCGAAATTATTTTATCAACTACTCTATCAAAATCTCTCGATTATCTATTACAATAAAACCGTTTTTTCTATCTACTATCTCTCCAGTATTCTGTCTCAATCTCTATTCCGGCCAGATTCTATTTCCGAAATCTCTGAACCGGAAATCGAAATCTTCTATACAATTCCAATCGAATATCGGTTTACAATAAAACAGCAAAATTTTGTCCGTATACAATATATCCAGAAACAGCTGAAAATCCAGCAGATCAATACTACTGATCTGACAGATTTTGAAACCGAAATCCAGCAGTAGATTCGGCAATACTGGATCTGTACCGTAAACCAGTATCCGGATAATTATAAATTGATTTATTATACAAATATCTATAGCCAGACAGTCCGGGAATTCTATAACCAATAGAATACTCGGATTCGATATACTATCTATTTATACTGTTTTGTCTACAGTTTTCCGCAAATTCTGTATATAGCTGATCTGCAGCAAAAAAAATATCGATATCTATATATACTATTTCCGATAGTGGTTATAATAATATACAGAGAAACTGGTCAGACAGAATTTCAGAATCTGTTAGATCGAATCCGTACTGTATAGTATCGGCAGTTTGGATTCCAGATTTATAATAAAAAAACTCTGATATATATTCTCTTCGAGATAGCTAGTATAGAGTTTCAACAGATCCGGATAAATAAAATATTTTTATATTTTCGACGGCAGTTTTGTCTACAGAGATTATAGAAAATACAATAATTTGCTATTTATATATACTATTCTGTTATACAGAAATTACAAATCAAACTGTAGTTAATTATATAATTTATTGATTCTCAACAATACTATCTATCAGATTTTTTTTTTATTATACTGTTCGGAAATATACCGAATTCTATTCTATAACAATTGATATCTGTTTTATTTTTCTATAAAAACAATAATATACAAACTGTAACTATTCTCGAACTAGTTTTTCAAATTCTCTAGTCAATCAACTGTTCTACCAACAACAATTCTAGAATTTTGTCTCTATCCAGTATCAAATATCGATATTCGATACAGTTTCTGAACAAATACCAATCGATCTGATTTTTCTATTTACAGTTTATATAGATTCTACCGAAACTATCTGGAAACCGGACAGTTTTTTCAAAAAATTTACTATCTGGAAAATTTATATAGAAAATATTTATAGAAATTCCGCGGAATACAATCAGAAATATATTGATATAGACAGACCGGACTGTACAAAACTAATTCAGATTAGATTCGATCCGATTATCAGAATCAGATTTATATATATAGACAATTCTGATATCAAAAATACTACAGCCGATTCGGACTAGAAACAGAATAGATCGCCAGAACCAGATTTTCCGCTGGATTTCTATATAGTATATTAGATATAGAATTTTGTTTTCCGCGGTTGTCAACTGTATTCGGATATATTTACGGTAGATCCTTTTTTTTTGGATTGTATAAAATATCCGAAACAGTTTCAGATTTTCTGATTCGATATCGACGGAATTGTACAGTTTTTGAATCCGATTTATAGTGGAACAGAAAATACAGAGACAAAACTGATAATAGTACAAATCCGAAAATATAAAAAAAAATAGAAACGAGATCGAAAAATAGTAAAATTTAGTAGAAAAAAATAGAAAAAATTTTTTTGGTAGTAGATAAAATTATAGTTTTTATATTTACTGAATCGGTAGTAAAAAAATTCAGTTGGAAAAAATAGAGAAAATTTTTTTAATAGTAGATAAAACTATAGTTTTTGTATTTACTGGATTGATAATAAAAAAATTCAGTTGGAAAAAATAGAAAAAATTTCTTTGATAGCAGATAAAACTATAGTTTTTATATTTACTGGATTTATCTAGATTGAATTTTTCTGGATTTTGATCAATACAGTTTTTTTCCGTATTTACAAAAATAATTTTTTTAATCTGATACAATAGTTTTTGGAATTTTCTAGTTTTTCGGATTTTGTTCAGTATATTTTTTTTAGTATATTTATCAGCAATCAATCTGAAAACAGAATATAGAATTATTCTCGATTTTCTACTAATAAATATATTCTATTTTGATTTACTTCAATTCTCTTCTCTCTCTTCTCCAGAATATATATAATACTGTATCCAAAAATTTTTTTTTGTCTCTAAAAATTTTTTTTGACTATTGATAATTAATATCTATCAAATCTCTATTTTTTCTATAAATTCTGTTATTCTTTTTGTATTTTTTTCTATCCGTTTGCAAATAGATAGAAAAAACAATTGCTCAAATTTTTGATTTTTGGAAACCAAAAAAAATTTTTTTATTTTCAACCGCAGTCTGTTAGATACAATTCTTTGTTTTTATTTTTTTCGATTTAAATAAAAACTATCAGCAATTCCAATTCAATAAATCTGAATTTCAGAATTACTATTGTTAATAGTCTAGAATTTTTTGTTCTATTCGATCTCTATTTCAGAATATTTTATCTATTTTTGATATCAAAAAAATCCAGAATATATAGAATCTATAAATACAATATTAATTTTACAATTGTCCACAAATCCAATCCAGTTTTGTAAATTCTAAAAATTTATTTTGCAATCCAATCGGCAGATCAGTTGTTCAGATCTACTATTGAAATACTCAATCGGATATTATAGATTCTGGTAGAATTCCGGTCGATTTTTTTTCTATCCACTATTCTGTAACTACCGCAGCCGATTTCGTTTTCTATAAAAAATACAATAGTTATATCCGGAAAATATAGCTGAATTTTTTTTTTATTCCGGAAAACAGTTTTATCTACAGATATCTCTACAGTTTTTGACAACAGTTAATTTTATTTTATTTTTTCCGTATCTCTCAATTTTTCGTAGATTGCAAAACCAAATATTCCAATCTCGATCAAAAATTTTTAGATACTGATATTGTCGAAAAATTTTACAATTTTTATAACTGGCGACGATATAATAAAACCAAATATTTTCTCTGCCAGCAATTCCGATTCTGGAAACTCCAGATACTAATCACCAACTATACAACTACTATTCTATCGACTGTAGAATAGAGAAATTTTTCTATAATCCGAACCGCCGGCTATCCGGAGTCTAATATATTTACGGAAACTATATTGGATTACTGTAATATCTGTATAGATTTTCTGTTTCTATATTATCCACTCGAGAGTTCCGTACTCTATAATCAGAATAGATAATTTTTTTTTGCTATTGCTATTATCTACAGTATTCTATATATCGCCGGACGGTTCGCAGACCGACTAACTGTCCAGACAGTCTTTTATATTCAACAATATCTGATTATATCTGTACAATTTCTCGCCGAGAAAAATCTCTACTATCTCGAATTTATCCGTCTTTATCGACTGGAACAGATTTTTGGAGATCTTTTTTTCCGGATTATATATATTTTTTCTGATATAAATATTGCGGAGCGGATTCGGACTGTCGACTGGATAATTCTGAATCGAAATATCAATCTCTATATCTTTGTCTCTGGATCCACCGCGGCTGCCGCTATACAGACTGGATATAATCTGACAATCAGTAGTATTTCCGTCCAGAAACAAACTATCTGGTACTATACAGTACGGAATTTCTATTACAGTTTTTGGAATTGGATTAACTATTTTTAGACTACTATTACGCGGATCGATCGAGATAGAAATAGCAATACTATTTTTCTGGATACAATCTATATCGGAAAAACTCGATTTATCAAATATCTTTTTCAGCAGTATCTATTCCGTAGAACGAAAATTCTCAATATATATAGACTGGATATTCTCGACTATATTTTATACAGTAATCGGAAAAAAAATAGTATTATAGCCGGCTATATTTTCGATAGCTGGATTCGGAATAAAAAACTGATTCCGGCTCTAATTGCCGATCTTTTTTTTCGATTCCGACAGTTTCTCCAGTATTACCAGACAGTAATCGATATCTATCAGACTACAATACTGGCGGACAGAAATACAATAGCCGACTGTAATTGTCAGCGGCAACAGCAGATCCGCTATCGATCCCGGACAGTTCGGAATCTGTATATCTATATAACAGAGAACCAGCTCCGTATATAGAAACAAAATACCGGATATCAGAATATCTGGATATTGGTCTGTATATTCGGTGGCCGGCTAATCGAACAGATTGTCAGCTGTAAAAACTACGGAATACAACCGAATATTTTTTATCGTCGGTTCCAATACAATCTACAGTATAATATCGATACAGTTGTCTACAGCTGATAGTCGAACAAATCTCGATCTGTTGTTGTTGCGCTGTATTGATAGAATACTAATCTATATTTTTCTTTTTTTAGTGGTACCGAATCGGAATCTGTCGATTACTAGAGATCCGGATTCGGATATTCTCTCTCCGGAATTTTATTATAATCCAAAATTGTCGATTGTTTTTTTTTTGTTTTTTTTTTTTTTTT
>Ga0209673_1001930_pt1 | contig 16426 bp, 18 predicted proteins | sample AraplaCol_mMS_r2_2_FD_184274 | JGI IMG/M metagenome (GOLD analysis project Ga0209673, IMG submission 184274) | Arabidopsis root microbial communities from North Carolina, USA - plate scrape MF_Col_mMS_r2 (SPAdes) (version 3) | ecosystem: Host-associated > Plants > Roots > Endosphere | place... | reverse complement strand
GTTCCAGCCGGCGTATATTCCGACGCTGGTCCATCAGCCGCTTGAATCCCGTCTCGAAGACAAGATGGGAAAGATGCACTCTAGCTGATAGTTTGAAGCTACCCTTGGCGTAATCAAAGAGCCTGTGGTCCGTGATTTCCGTGTCGCCCTGCCTGGAGGATGTCATATTTGAAGTTTCCCAAAGAACAGAGCAGGCTTTGAATTTCTCGAGATTGAGCTATGGTAGAGAATTCGATTCGGCCCTGCCCAGTCAATCTGATATTGATGGTTATATAGGCTCGATGAATGGATCTTATGGCGGTCCACCCACTCATGGTTTGGATGCATGATTGTGATCCGGATTTTTTGATCTTGAATGTGGCACTTTACTTTTTGATGTCAATTGTTTCCTTGCACCAGCTTTCAGTCATTTACTGCGGCTTGCATTTCTAGACTCAAAAAAGACAGTCTCTAAGGTATCTGAAAATTTGTTTCACATGGTCCGTCAGACTCTAGCAAAAATATTCACAATTTCTACAGAAACGTGGATGTACATGTATATAACCATGTCCACTATCAGATTTACGTAGTCTTCTGGTACATTTTCAATTATCCGGGCTAGGTTAAAGAAATCCATAAGAGAATGAAGCTCCAAAAGATACACAGTCTGGATCGCCTTGCCACCAGTGCTGCATTGTGGCTTTCGGTAATGGTCTTACCCTGCCTGGTCGTACTGTTTGTCGGTTGCTCCTCGCCCTCGACATCACATGGGCTGTATTTCCTGAAGGTAGAGTACTCTTTACGTATAGTATCACCACTGGCTAATGACTTGCATAGGTGGATCTGACAGACTTTCCGAACGTGGATCATTTGTTTCCCCGTGGGCTTGGTGAACTTGACGGAGTTGACGCCTCAGCTATCGCCCATGAAGGAAACACTGCCGCCGATGATGTGGCTTCAACTGTCCACGGCCACACAGGTCAAGCAGCTTCAGAAGTGACTTCTGCTGTTCATCATTCTATCCAATCGGAAGTTGACAAGCTGAAATCGCAGATTCCACAATACTATTCAGTGGGTCTTTGGAGCTATTGCAAATCTGAGCATGCCTCTCACATTACCTGTTCGAATCCTCGCTTGAAGTTTGCTTTTGATCTTTCATCCATGCTTGGAAGTGTGGGGCCCGGAAAGGATCAATTGCTCGAAAAGATAAATGAGGCTACGATTTCGGGCTCTCGCCATGTCTCCCACGCCATTATAACTTTATACCTCTCCGGCCTTGTTGCAACTGTCCTGGCAGTAGCTCTTGGGATTCAAAAAGCTTTCTATGACAGAGGCCATAGGCTGCTGTCCATTTGCAGTCCGGTAAGTGGAAACTCAGATGACATCCATCCTGTCACTATCGATAACTGATACCTTCTAGCTCTCGGCCGCTCTGATCGTGGCTGCTACCGCGATGGCAACTATTGTATATGGCTTGCTCGTGACTGAAGTAAATAGCAAGTTGAAGGAAATAGGTATAAAAGCTGTGCTTGGTTCCCGGATGTTTGGCACTGCATGGCTGGCGGTGTTTTTATCTATCGGATCATCCATCACATGGTTGATATTGCTTTGGTGTTGTTGCATTTGATAAATTCTACTGTCAGGTATAGTAAGTGGAATATATTGAGGCAGAGAAAAACCGGGACAGAATGATAACCTTTCGCAAGTAATCAATCGGTGTCAATTGTAATTGGATGGCACGCACATAACGTTCCTCGTATCCGCAATGAGCCTGTACGATCTGGTGATCATAGGAATTTTCTAATTTGTCAACAAGTACTAATTTACTTTGTCTCCTCAGATCCTCCAATTTTGGCCACAGTCTTCCTTTGACTTGCCATACAGACCAACTCTGGCAAAATGAGAGAAGATATCACATATTTTGAACAAAACGAAACATTGTATTCATAAAGTCACTAACCATAGAATATATTGTCCAAGTTGTATACAAGCTTACACTAACATTCAAAATTGGCTTTCGTTTTTTACAGTATACGGAGAAGTACCACGTAACCTAACGCTAAATTGGAACTATCTTATATTTAAATGCTGATCACCTGTCCACGGTTGTAGAAATCAGTACAACGCCTGACAAGGTCAGTACGGCAATGCTAATGTAATTAAGAGCCATTAATATGCCTTCGGGTTATTGAGGAGGCCTACTGGACATGTCGAACATCCAGGTTTTAATTCCCCTCCTAGGAGCGTCGGAGCCCCTTTACTTACTTTGAATTTGTTTGGTTACTATAGAAAAGATCCGCTGATCCTTGCAAACAAATCAAACATCTGAATGATATCAAGCTTGTTGTCACGTGATGAGTGACTCGCTCATATGTGAAACTCACCTTCAAGGCGTCTGTCACTTTTTCTCAGTCCTAACGCGGCCACAGCAACCAATGAGACCCTTCTGTAATATCTCTCACCAGCATACCCCAAAAACTGTTATATGACAGGTGACATTGGCCATCCGAGGTCTCTAATGGCAACTTTTCGCTCTCTGCCAGCAGTGGCCTTGGATTCAATCGCAATGAACCTTGACTTGCACGATTACTTAAATTTCCGCTTGACTTGTGTCCAAACGTGGTGCTTATTCGGCTGTGAGGCTCTAGAATACATTTTGAAGGACCTCGAAGCTCTTACCGGCGAGCAGCTGAAAAAATATTATCAGAAATGCCAATTAGAAACATGCCATTACATATCGCGAGGCCACATCTTATCAACCGCTTTTCGTATAAGCGGTGGAGCGACTTCGGCTCTGGATATTTTGATCCAACGTGGAGCTTCACTGAAGTTTGTTCCGTGCGGCGACCTTATCGAGTGCGCGACTGCTTCCAATGATTATGAAAGGCAGTTAAGCTGGTTGACCTTTAATGGTGCATCTTACCGAGAAGTTTCAGGTGGCATTAATAGGCTCTGTCAAGAATATTATGACAGAAACGACCTCAAAAAATTTAGGTGGCTGTTCTCAAATGGAGCCTCTTTAGATATCCTGGCCGAAACAGTCTCAAAAGTCCCCAATCGACCCGGTCCAAGAACAGTTCATGCTTTACGTTATCATCGCGACCGATTGATAAAAGCTCTCAGGGCAGAAGGAATTTCTCGTGGTCCAAGAAAGATTCCCCGCGTGTCAAGGAAGAGTTCTCGTATCTCAAGGAAGATTTCCTCAGCGCGGCATGCCTTGGTACAACAATAGTGAACGTGACGTATCTAGTTTTCTATTTCCATGAGGAGAATGCGAAATGAAAGGATAAGTCATTCTCCTCTATATATTCGCCGTATATGTGAGCGTTGGTCACAATATAATTTCGACGTCGGGGCCTGTGTCAGGCGTCGTAGTGACCAGCCAATCTGGTACTGTAGCTCCAATATGCCTGTCATGAATGAAGAGATGGCACGAGCAAAGTATAGATAAGCTACGTCCACTCAAGATTGTTGATGATACATACTCCTGTTACCTCATTTAGACAAGGCGGACCGACGCGAGAGACTATGATGTTCAGCATTGTCACATTGCTTTTTGTGAGGCGACCTCACCTACCGCCTGAACCAACACACGTAGTCGGCGATGATACAGTACGTCCCGAAACTGGTGCAACCGCCAACACTCTTCAAGTGATTATTTAGCCCCACTGCCAAGAAACCTTAGTCTATATTTGGAGTTATTCCGATAGTTGCGCAGGTATTTATTCGTAAGTAAATTACATAGTAATTTAAAGCCTGTATTAGCCTGTAAATCCAATACATGTGACACCTCAATGCCCCTCATCCGGAGCTGCTTTCCTCGGGAGGCACTCTTGATAATCAATCATCAGTGGTCCAACCAAAGATGGCTCCAAACCTAGCCTCTTCCAAACATGAGCTTATCTATGACATGATCCACAGTGGCGAACTATCTATAACGGAGATGGCACGGGCCGCTGGTTGCAACAAGAGCACCATCTCAAGGATCTCTTCCAATATAAGAATGTTTGGCAGCGTCAAAGTACCGCTAATTAAAGGCGGACGACCGCGTAGTATCACTCCAGTCATGCTCGAGGCATTGTGTGACTATCTGATTGAAAAGCCTACCTTATATCTGGATGAGATGGTGATTTTTCTATGTGACGAATTCGCTCTTCAAGCAACGAAATCTAGCATCAGTCGCGCTCTTAAGTCTAAAGGCTGGTCGAAAAAGACTGCTCGGGTCAAGGCCCGAGAACGCAACCTTGACCTTCGGGACGAATACCATAATTTTATCTCAGACTTCAAATCTTACCAATTTGTCTACGTCGATGAATCCGGATGTGATAAAAGGATAGGCTTCCGGCGAACAGGTTGGTCCCCACTTGGTACCGCACCGGTTCAAGTGTCGAAATTCCATCGTGATCAGCGTTATCATATACTACCTGCGTATGCGCAAGACGGCATTGTTTTGTCTCGAGTGTTCAAGGGTTCAACGGACGCGTCCGTCTTTGAGGATTTTATCGAGCAGCTTCTCCAGCACTGTGGGAAATGGCCCAAGCCGAAGTCTGTGCTCGTTATGGATAACGCATCCTTTCATCACTCAGGCAAAATTGAAAAGATGTGCTTGGAAGCAGGCGTAAAGCTAGTGTTCTTGCCCCCATATTCTCCAGATTTGAATCCTATTGAGGAGTATTTTGCAGAGCTCAAGGCCTTTATCCGGCGTAATTGGCAATTCTACGAAGAAAACCCGGATCAAGGATTCGATAATTTCCTCGAATGGTGTGTTGATGTCGTTGGTACGAGAGAGAAAAGCGCCGAGGGACACTTTCGGCACGCCGGCCTAACCGTCGAGGAGATGTAGCGCGGCTACTGATGGAAAGTTCGGAACTTTCTTCATCGGCTGACTGGAACTGATTATTTTGCGGAATTTCTGTGAACGGCGTTGTATTTTGATTCTCGACAATATCCATATTATGAAATACATAGATTCTTTGGCACGTCAATACAGTGTATGTGTGAGTGTATCATTTATCCTGACCCTCACAGTTGAGTTGTTCATGAACCTCATCATTTATGCTGTGAGCAGATTATTTTTGGGTCTAGTGGTAAAGTTCTAAACTAATTAAGCGGTATGCAGGCTACAACTATGATGGTAAATAAATGTATGCACTCCTCTGTAAATGTTCCAAATTTCCGAGCGGTGAACTTTGAGGCTCACCTGGTACAGCCTTTTGTAGCATTTCGCCGTTCGAGATCTTAGGTCCCTTTACGTGAAGTAACTTGATGAATCTACTGGGAGACCTATTTCTCCTTCCCCTTCTCCTTTTATGCGGCGTGTGCTAGTCATCACTTATGAGGTGTCTCGCTACCAGGTCTACTCCACACCCTGTGTTCGTATGTACTATGCAATTACCCCCGAACAGTGGAATATGTAGAGACGTATGATTTAATTACCTATTATATCAACATGACTCGGAGGTATAGGATACAGAATATGAAGCTCGCAGCCCGCACCAGTGCGCAACTGCGGCTGCCCAGCTGCCCAGCATCCTCAGCAAAACACTAATAGCAGCCATGCCACCATAGGACTACATTGAGTAGTGCGGTTGACAACTACGGCCTTCTGTGAATTCTCCCCAGGTGGCATCAGCTCGAAGACTGGAGTTCAGCAATAAGACCTTCGATGCGCTGACGAATCTCCCGACGGATAGTCCGCACGGCATCTAAACCTTCGCCGGCAGGGTCGTCAAGTTTCCAATCGAGATAGCGCTTTCCAGGGAAGAAGGGGCAGGCGTCGCCACAGCCCATAGTGATGACAACGTCGCTGGCTTGAATCGCGCCAGTGGTTAGAATCTTCGGTTTTTGGTCGCTGATGTCGATACCTTCTTCGAGCATGGCCTCGACGACGACGGGGTTGATGGAGTCGACTGGGTCTGATCCGGCGGAACGGACTTCAATGGTGTCGCCGGCAAGGTGGCTCAAGTAGCCGGCGGCCATTTGGGAGCGACCAGCATTGTGAACACAGACAAATAAGACGCTGGGTTTATTGGCCATTGTGTATGTCTTTTGAGTGATCGGTGCAGAGGTCGCTGTGGAATAGCTTTTTGAATGTGCCAGTGACACCGGCAGGGATGAGATTATCACGATTGCAGTACTTGGCTGGTGTGAAGAATGAATGACTCTAGAGCGTGTTTGAGAATAAATGGCGATGCCTTCTACAGGCAAGAGAGATAAAGGAGGCTGTTGTGGAGTTCATATACCACGTGTTGGCATTACAAAGGAACCACATCAATGTTGATCTAGATTGTTCTTAATGTATGGGCTCGGAAAGTTGGCCCACAATACAATAGCGTTTGACGGGGGCTTTCCATATGTGATAGTCGGAAAGCATGGAAAATTACACCTCGCATAGAACTTACGATGCTAGAGCCGTAATCATTGTCTGGTCATCTCGATGGGGAGTTTAGCTTTTTTTAGTACTTAGCAAATATGAACTGGAAGCTGGCGGCCTGCTTTATTATGAGGCCGACAGGATGTCGTCTTTGAAGATTGTTTTGACATTGACATATCCCTGGGCCTACCGATTGGTGGCAATCTATATGTCACTTGGACACTATGACTGGTCGAAATTTTGGTGGGGAGTTGGGGCATTTTCATGCTGACAAATCACAAATCTACAGCAGTATCAGTATGTCATCGGGTCGTCATGATTGGTCAATAACAGCAAACTGTCATTCATCTGATGTGATTGGCAGTCAAAAAAATTCATCCACCTTTTACGATGTCAGAACTACAGCACCGTACAGTCGTAGCACATCAATTCTATCAGGTACGGACGAGTTCGTCTGTCTGGTGAAATTTGTGGGGAATAACTTACTTGCCTTTCAGTTCCTTTACTATTTTACACCCTTAATCTGCCGGTACTAGATATGACAACAACAAGCATCTCAGTCAGATCTTACGTTACGTTGTATTGGTAGCACCATTTGGGGAAAATCGATGGGGTCCACTCCGAATGTGATGACATACCACCCCGCACACGTTCTCCACTTTGTGGTCCGCGCCCATGTCAGTGACATACCAGCTATGAATAATTCACTCGGTAACGAGCTTACTGTAGTGCTGAAGTGCTTATATTCAATCAAAATAATAATAATAACGGCCGATTGTTGCTCCGCGTGTGAAGATAAAGCACGAATACCTCCCGTCTGCATCCAAAAACCACATCAACCTGCCAGTCTCAGCCACAGAGACCCATTCAGTCTACATCAACAATATCCCCTTGAGGCTTTATAGCGTTATCGAGTTGGAAACATTTACAATATGTCCAACGACACCTACGATATTGTCCGGTCCCGCTATGGTGACATCGCCAAGCGGAGTTACATCACTCAGCAGTACGAGAAAGAAGAGCAGATCGCCAGGGCCTTTGGCTACAGTGCGGAAGATCTCGGTTCACTGCCAGAGAAGACGAACCTCGGATTAAGCTGCGGAAACCCCGTCGGGTTTTCCAACATGAAAGAAGTCTGGTGTTTGACTGATATCTTGCACGACGGTGACGAATAGAAATTACTAACCTTCGAGTATATAGGGTGAGACGATTCTGGATCTTGGCAGCGGTAGTGGCATCGACGTCCTACTGGCGGCACGTAAAGTCGGGGTTAATGGACAGGCAATTGGCGTTGACATGACAAGGGTGAGTGATTCGAGTTCGGGTTCTTGCCTCTATTAAGCCTAGGATTAATAGTAGACACAGAGTATGATCGAACTCGCCGAGAAAAATGCACAGAAGGCGGGAGTCTCTAATACCAAGTTTATTGAAGCAACTATCAATTCCGTGCCATTGCCAGACTCCAGCGTCGACTGCATTATTAGTAATTGTGTCATCAATCTCATCCCAGCGACCGACAAGCCGGCTGTCTTTAAAGAGATTGCTCGCCTACTGAAGCCAGGCGGAAGGGTTGCCATCAGCGATATTCTGGCTCGAAAGCCGCTCCCAGATCATATTACCAAGAACATGGCGCTGTATGTTGGGTGTGTTGCCGGTGCGAGTGAGATTACGACGTATAAGGAGTATCTTGAGCAAGCCGAATTCAAGGGTACGTATATCGACACTAAGGGCACTTGAGAATCTTTTATACTAACTCAACGGTAGGTGTGCTCGTTGTTGACGCGAAGTCGGACCTAAATCTTTACAAGCAGTCGTCGTATTTATCTCAGAGCTTGTGCTGCGGCAGTGAGGGTTCGAGTAAGGAGACTACGAGTGACATTGCAGAGTTAGATTTTAATGAGTGGGTTGGTTAGTTATTACCCTCTATCCTGGCTCAGAATTGATCGCGCTGTTGACAATGTTCTCAGGCTCGTTTCAGATCTACGCTATCAAGGCTTAGGTAACTTTGTTTAAGAACTGTTATGGAGAGGCTAGAATCCGATTTAACGCACTTGCAGTGCATGGCTCGGACAAGCGCAGTCCCATATGTTCACGATGAGTATGTACAAAGGAAGGGAGGGGGGGGGGAGGGGAAGGAGATTAGCCTAATTCAATGTGAATAAAATGTTTTATCGCGTGATCATTTATTTAGCAGCTGGAAGATATCCATGTTTCTTATCATGCAGCTGGCGCTTGACTGACACCCTAATTCCGACCGCACATCCTGCATATCCGGGTAGCTTCGCATAGATGAAATGATCCCGGCTGCAGTTTCGCATGGGGTACATTATCCTGATTGTCTGGAGTCCTGGTGCGTATTGGGTGGTTGTAACGTTGAAGTATTAGAAGTGGAAGAGTCGAATGGAACACTCAGCTCCGAGTCCCCGTCAGAAATTTGGCTGTCGGATATATCCACCTGTTGATGAATAACTGGGCTCAAACTCAACGTCCATGAAGTAGGCTCCGTAGCCGTCCTATCGGGCGGCGAATCGTTGCGCTTGTAGCTTGTTGGGCTCGGTCCCCCGGAATCCACTATAGTTAGTCTGGGAGATTGCTCTAAATGCGATCGCTCCTCTTGTACAAGATCCGAGCGCGGTATAGGAAGGAAAGTGTCCGCTCTATGTGCTCTTAAGTATTCTTGAACTCTCTGATCAGAAACACCGTGCAGTATGAGCAGCGAGCGGAGAAGACTGTTCTCTACTGCCACCTTGCGCCCTGCCTCTTGGACCTCTCGTGTAGCATGAATGCCCTCAGTCTGATATTTATGCAGGCGTTTCTCAAGGTCTTGGATATATTCTTTGCGTCGTGCACGCGAACGCCGTTGGTTATCGCGAATTCGTACCGATGACGACATCTGATCAGTCTGGGAGATTGTTAGGGCGCAAGAATGGCGCTGAATTGCATATTATGCCTCTTGTAAGGGGTGCCGATCTTGGGTTTTCTCAACTGTTTGTTTGGGCTCTCGGTCCTCATCGTTGTTATGTTAAGATGGCTGTGAAGTGTATGGTGGCGATTGTGTAGTTCGGAGGATCTAACTGTTAACTAGTGAGAGTCAAGTGGAACGCTAATTACCTAAGCAAAGGTGGCTTAGTGTCCAGAACCAAATCCATTTTAAACCCGTTTAAGAATTTTCCATATCTCCACCAGCCAATCAGCACCCGCCAGTGACATCTACTTGCCGCCTTTCGGTCACCCCGGTCTGGCCATCAAATCTATAAGACGGACATCTGTTTATCAGAAGCGCTATCACCAGATCCGCAAAAAAATTATTATATAAAATCCCCCTGATGATTTCTCGTTTGCGAAGTCCCTTAGCACGCAAAATCACCCCTGTCATTCGTTCAGCGGCTAGTCTGTCGCCTTACAGATATACCATTATGGCGCATTCCGCGGTTGCCCAGCCGGGGCCAACTGTTCCCGACTTTGTTAATGGGCAAGAGAGCATACAATACCCCGAACGCCCGTCTCTGGCTATACCACAGAGCGAGGATGACGCCGAGATCCGTCAGAAATATCGCCCCTTCCTTCTCGACGACGCGGCCGAGGACTGGGTCAGTGCCTTAGAGTTGACAACCGCTATGGGCTTGGCAGCACAGGAACTACAAAAATCAAACAACCGATTAAAGGTGCTAGTATTGTACGGCAGCCTACGTCGGAGATCTTACTCTCGTCTGGTGGCGCTAGAGGCCAGCAGGATTCTCTTCCATCTGGGGTGTGACGTGCGTGTGTTTAATCCCGAGGGGTTACCGGTGAAGAATGATACTGAGCACGGCCATCCGAAAGTGCAGGAGCTCCGAGAGCTCAGCAAATGGAGTGACGGGCATGTTTGGGTATCCCCCGAACAACATGGGAATCTTGTGAGTATTTCTTCCCCCGCCAATAATATGCATGGTATCTCATTACTGACCATCCACAGACCGCAGTCTTCAAAAATCAGATCGACTGGATCCCGCTGACTACTGGGAGTGTGCGTCCAACGCAGGGCCGGAGCCTTGCTATTGCGCAGGTGTGTGGCGGCTCGCAATCGTTCAACGCCGTCAACTCTCTGCGTCTTCTTGGCCGGTGGATGCGTATGTTCACTATTCCGAATCAATCTTCGATCCCAAAAGCGTATACACATTTCCCCGATGAGGGTCAACCCGGAGATCAGAGACTTATGCCCAGTGGTAACCGGGACCGACTGGTGGATTGTATGGAGGAGTTTGTAAAGTACACCTTCCTCATACGGCCCCATTTGGAACTTTTTGGTGATCGGTTCAGTGAGCGGGAAGAGAAAAGGGCCAAGGAGGAGAAGCTGAGGCTGGCACGAGCGACACAACTTTAGCTTAATAGTGGGATGTGTCATGTGTCCGTTGTATATACTGTGTGGCATTGGAGAGGTCAGGCTCCAGGCTATGTACTTTACTGCATGTAGGATATATTAGATTTGTTGAACGATATCTAGATGTCCTCCAACCCTCTTCTTCTAGCCTTGGTTCCTAGGCGACAATTTTCGCGGCAAGCTGTCAAATCAGTGGAGATTTGCCTTTGCTGTCTCCCGCCCTTTCTAATGTTAATATGCTATTCCTCCGGTGGTTAGACAGCAGTAGTGGGCTCTGGTTAGACTTCGTTCCTAGTGAGTCACTGGCGCGTTCTGATTGGCTCTCAAGTAATGTTGAGCTGCTGTGTCAGGGCGTAGGCCAAGAGATTCCGAATAGCGTGCCAGAATACAGCGTTGACCAATCAGCATCGGCCAATGACATCCAAATGTGAACAAATCGCTTTGTCTTCGGTCAATTCAAATTTTATATAAACCTCCACGCGTGTTGCCCGAACCCTAACCTCTCGAGATTTCAAACGACGCCCGAACTTCAAACGACCACGCTAATCGCCGTCAATCGAATCAGGACAATCTCAACGTTTGAAGATGACTGAAAATGACTCCCCATTGGGCGCTGCAGCCCAAACGCCTTCCACTCCCAAGGACCTAGAAAAACAAGCATGCTCGTCAGACTCATCGCAGAAAAAAGATTCTGCCTTCAAAAATCTTGGCCTTTTAGACCGATTTCTCGCGGTATGGATTTTCCTGGCTATGGCAGTTGGTATTATTTTGGGAAATTTTGTGCCAAGCACTGGACCTGCGCTACAGAGGGGGAAATTTGTTGGTGTTTCGGTTCCTATAGGTAAGGGCCCATCGATTTCTCCGCACTGTCTGTTTCAATATTCTAATACAGATTTACAGCTGTTGGCCTACTTGTAATGATGTATCCTATTCTCTGCAAAGTGCGCTTTGAGAGCTTGCATCATGTTTTCAGAACCCGTCAGATATGGATTCAGATTGCGTTCAGTATTGTTGTTAATTGGATCATTGCCCCGTTTTTCATGGTAAGACTCTAAGGTTTCCTCTTCCTATTTAACTCGGAAATTAAACGAAATACTTTAGTTGGCGTTGTCCTGGGCTTTCCTTCCAGACGAACCCGAGCTACGCCAGGGGCTGATTCTGGTCGGACTGGCACGATGTATTGCTATGGTAAAAACATCCCCCTTCCCCGGCCCAACAGCATTGCGAACCAGCCTTTATCTTTGGACTCGACGATGCTAACAGATCTTTAGGTTCTAATCTGGACCGGTCTGGCAGGCGGCGACAACGAATACTGCGCCATCCTCGTCGCTGTGAACTCCCTTCTGCAAATGGTCTTATTCGCACCCATGGGCGTCTTCTTCATCCAAGTCATCAGCGGCGATAGCATAGCCTTTCAATACTCCACCGCCGCGAAAAGTGTCGCCGTCTTTCTCGGCATTCCGCTGGGCGCAGCAATCCTCACGCGCTTCACTCTCCGGTGGGCGACTAGTCCGCGATGGTATGATGAGGTCTTTTTGAGATGGGCAAGCCCCTGGTCTCTCATTGGGCTTTTGTTCACGATATTGGTGTTGTTTGCGTCTCAGGGTCGTCATGTTGTTCACCAGATTGTCTCTGTGATCCGGGTGGCCGCGCCGCTAATTGTCTATTTCGCGGTGATATTCTTTTTGACGTTGTTGGTTACGTACAAGTTGGGCTTTGGGTATAAGCTCGCGGCGACGCAGAGTTTTACCGCTGCCAGTAATAATTTCGAGTTGGCGATTGCCGTTGCCGTTGCTACGTTTGGAGCAGACAGTAATCAGGCGCTTGCTTCAACTGTTGGGCCACTGATTGAGGTGCCGGTTTTGCTGGGGCTTGTCTATGCTGTTAAATTGATAGCGAAGAGACTGAACTGGAAGGATTAGTGAAATTTATATCGTCTTGAAAATATGACTGAAGTTCATCTCGGCATTTGATGAAGGTGCTTGCCTAGTTAACACTCACAGTTAATGGGGAGTCGCCTTCACGGTCGGCCAGCAGAATGTTAGCCTATCTCTCATATGACGTAGGTACTGTACCACGAGAGTCAAGAGAGAGAATCCACTATACTACTGCATCTTCAAAATTGGTCAGCCGAGGATCACTAGGGCGTGTATCAGCACGAGATTAAACGTTGTGGAGGCGACGGGTGAGAGTTGAACGGGGTATCTGGTAACGTGTCGCAGCCGTTCGTATCTCCTTGTTAGTGCCATTTTTGAACTCTCTAATCACAAATAGGATTCGGCCGTCCTGCTCGATTGAATTTAGGTTGATTATGTTAAGTGGTATGTCACCAGTTATAAATTAGAGCGTCTCCACCTCGCAAAAAAGTGGGGTCAGAATCAAACTGGATTAGCGCAGCTTTGTGCTGACATCAGCTCGTTCTTCCACGCTCTACCTCGTCACGCGCAAAGAGACTGAAATGATCCTCCACAACAAAACTTTTTCGATGAGTGCACTCTCCCTTAAAGTCTTGCTTTTCGTACCAAAATGGCCCGTTTGAAAGTCAAAACCAAGGTGACTACTCTGCACAGATTGAATTACTGGTGGGGAAACTCTGACCGCCACCTAGGCTGATGATCTTACTAGAATGCGCAACAACCAGCGGAATTGTCGTGCGCGCAAAAAGGAGTATATTCGCGTATTAGAACAGAAAGTCCAACATTACGAGATGTCGCAAAAATCTCGATTTGATGCTATGCAGAAAAAGATAGATCTCCTCTCCGTCGAAACTCAGCTCCTAAAGTACTTTGTTGAGTCCTTGACCTCTCCGGTGAATTTGGCGTCCGGTTCGCCTCTCCCACCACCACACGAGGCCTATGGAGCGGGAATTGGATCGTATAATACTGGTTCGCTTCTGTCTTCCGGAGACAGCAACACCCTCGGTTTCATGCCGAGCGTTAGTTCAATTCTGTACACGCGAAATGTGACGATGGCCATGTCCCCTAATAGCGTATAGGCAACCACCGAACTACAAGCCTCCACGTCCACAATGAGAGATAATGACTACCTGCGCGGAGGGGGTTTTAGTTTGTCGGAGACTTGCCTCCCTGAGGGCTCCGTTTCTGATGAAGTATTTCCATATATGCCACAGTCATCTATGAATATGACGGAAGACCTGGAATTGCTACACTACCCGCCAGTGGAGACAGAGCTTTACAGTCATTCGGGCTCGCAGTTCGAGCTGTCAGCCTTGGAAAGTCCCACGATGGACTGCAATCCTTACCCCTCGGATCTCGCCTTCCAACCCACCATCTCTTGTGCGGAGGCTTGCGAGCTCTTGATCAGCTACGTCCGAAAAAAGCCGGATTTGATGAGCCTTCACCTTAAACTTCGAAATGGATACAGAACTAGCCTTGTGCAGGGGGAGGGATGCAGCGTTGACTACCATTTGTTGCTTACCGTTCTTTCGGAGAGGCCATGACGGCAGGCCTCAGTAAATCTGTGAGTCTCAAAACGCGAGTGTGGGACTGATTTATAAATAATTACTTAATGTGATGGGAAATTAATATTCGTTTTACATCCCCAACGTGATTTAGCGTTATATTGACATTAGGCTTTCAGAGACGGTGAAAGAGTATAGGTACTATAGTGAGTGACCTTTTAGAAATACTATCTCGTGCTAATTACTGTACTAATGGAACTCATGCTAAGAAATAAATGCCAGTGTAGGCCGTTTCAATCGCAGTACATAATATATCTGGACTAGATAAGTATTTGGTTACAAGCCATTTCTTTCCGTCGTTTCACCCAAAGGCCGATATCACGCACGAATCGCCGGGCGGCACCGACTTTCACGCCGTGCTTGACAAAGAAATCCGGATCTTGATCCTCATAGATCTGCATGAGGTCGAGACAATTTTCGACGGTCACATCGCGTGCTTTGGTGATATTCTCCCGGAAAGTCTCGTTACTCACCCGTGATTGCGGCCATTCGGTATATTCCTCCACGGCAACATCAAGCAGGCCGTCGACCATAATTGATTCAGTACAACCGGGCGTAGTGGAAATGGTATCATTAGAAGGAGTATGCATCGGTTGTTGAGATGATCCGGCCGGGAGGACATTGATATTGATTGGAGGGCACATTGAGCCCATTGTGGAGTTATCCACAGCTTTCTTTTTTTTGTCCAGTTGCTGGTTCTGTTCGTTATATAGCTGTTCGCGCACACCATCAGGAACGTCATCATGCGTCTCGAGGACTCCACCTTGCTCCACATATTTGACGAGAGTCTTCAGATGGTGTGTTTTCAATCTATGATGCCTTTTTCCCTCTGGATCTTGCCAGCAATATTGTCCTTCGTGGCGACATGGAGCTCCGGGACATCGCATGACACGATACACGTCGCGCCAGACGGAATGATGACCAGAGGTCTGCTCTGCGTCTATCTGAGCGTCTCGGTCAGCGAGCATTCGTGTTGTCACCGATGACTTTCCTCTCTTCTCGGTTCTAGAAGGAAAAGGCCCGCTATCCTCTATATAGTTAATCGATATCTGAAGCCGGATCTTTTTACCACGACGAGCCAGATGGGCCCATGCTAGTAGCTGTTTCTCCACTGCTGTCCAGTCAACATTAGTACCTTCAAAGTGTTTGTCAATATCCCGTTGGGAATTCACCGATAACACCATATTGGTATCATCTAGTCTCACTCGCCGGCCACGGGGTATCTTCCGTCGTAGAATATTACTAGCTTCCTCTTTTATCTGTTCCCAAAAGGATCTAGGCGGTTGAGTCAGATCTTGTTTTGTATCCTTGACAACAACTCGATTGTTCAATTTAACCCTCCACTCGATCTGGTAGTAGATACAGTCCGAAAATTGTTCATCCCATGCATTTCCACCTGTACGCTGAACCACAGGATCAAAACTGAGCTGGCCGGATGCATTTTGATTCAAGAAAGGTGAGCATTCACCAACAATGTTATCGGGATCGGGTGAAGCGCATATTACTGACGGCGTCCATTCGCGGTCCGGGTACCCGGGGGTGGGGGCATACGAGGGAGTTCGTTCCCATATATCAGGCAGTTCAGATCGGTAAGTATCATCATCATTGAAAGGAGTGTAAGTCATCCCCCCAAGGCAGAAGATGCCACTGAGGAGTCTATTAGCATGGTGGTGTTAGCTTCCACCAAGGGTGTCGCGGAGCATCAAGTAGAGAGAGAGAGAGAGCTGTGGCTGACAGATTGATTATTAGGATAAGCTGGTTCATGAGTAACCCGCAGATCAAGATATACAAGTCACTAGTTGCAATATTTGGTGGCGAGTAAGCCCCCCGGACTGCTACTTGGACATGGGAGTGACAGGGAAGTGATAGTACGCGAAGTTCGCGAGGCACTCTCCAGCTTGGGTGTTTGACTTGTTTGCATTTCTATGGAAAATTCTAGTTCCTTTGGATCGCCAATACAGTTATGAGACAAACCGTCGTATTTTAATGAGTGTCAGTCATGGTATCGTGACTGAGACAGGAATATTGATATTACGAGGCTAATACAAATATAGACTAGCGTCTATTGGCAGTGGGTCTTGAGAGTCACTCAAAGAGTGTAGGTTGTTGCACCGGTTTTGGGACGCACTGTAGTCTCTGAGGACATGTATCTTACGGCTTTTCTAAATAATGCTATGAAACACCTTATACTTTAAGCTTGGCGATCGAGCCCCTGCGTCTACGCTGACTGTAT
>Ga0209673_1001913_pt1 | contig 16630 bp, 9 predicted proteins | sample AraplaCol_mMS_r2_2_FD_184274 | JGI IMG/M metagenome (GOLD analysis project Ga0209673, IMG submission 184274) | Arabidopsis root microbial communities from North Carolina, USA - plate scrape MF_Col_mMS_r2 (SPAdes) (version 3) | ecosystem: Host-associated > Plants > Roots > Endosphere | place: USA... | reverse complement strand
TCCACGATCATGGTGTCGACCAGCTTCCAGTCGCCCATGCGCTGGCCGTTGCGCGAGTTGGGCAGCACGTGCGGCGCGGCGCTCATGTTCTCCTGCCCGCCGGCCACCACGATCTCGGCGTCGCCGCACTTCACGGCCTGTGCCGCGAGCATCACGGCCTTGAGGCCCGAGCCGCACACCTTGTTGATGGTGAGGCCCGGCACGCCGATGGGCAGGCCTGCTTTGATGACCGTCTGGCGGGCCGGGTTCTGCCCCGCGCCGGCCGCGAGGACCTGGCCCATGATCACCTCGGACACCGCGTCGCCCGGAACCCCGGCCTTCTCGAGCAGTCCTTTCACCACGTGCGCGCCCAGTTCCGGCGCTGCCGTGCCGGCGAGCGCGCCGCCGAACTTGCCGACCGCCGTGCGTTGCGCGGCCACGATCACGATATCGTCTGACATGAGAGTCTCCTTTGGGGGTTGATGCGAAGGGGTTGGAAAGAAGGTCGAGTCATGGCCACGACTGCTCAATGCAGCTTGACGTGGGGTTCGGTGCGCCGCGTGATGAGGCGCGCCAGCGTGTCGAGCGAGACCTTGACGACGCCGTGCAGCGCCAGCTCGTGCATCTTGTAGAGCGAGACGTACATGAGGCGCGCGACGCGGCCTTCGATCATCAGGCTGCCGCCGGCGGGTCCACCTATCATGTTGCCGACGGTGCTGAACTCGCCGAGCGACACCAGCGAGCCGAAGTCACGGTAGCGATAGGGCTTGAGCGCCTTTCCGCCCAAGCGCCGGCGGATCTGCGCCGCGACGTGAGAAGCTTGCTGGTGCGCCGCCTGCGCGCGCGGCGGCACCAGCCCGCCCTTGCCTTCGTTGGCCCCGGACCAATCGCAGGCCGCGCAGTCGCCGATGGCGAAGACGTCGGCATCGCGCGTGGTCTGCAAGGTCGGCAGCACCGCGAGCTGGTTGCTGCGGTTGGTTTCAAGCCCCGCGATGTCCTTCATGAAATCGGCCGCCTTCACGCCCGCGGCCCACACCACCAGCTCGGCCGGCAGCACGCGGCCGTCGGCCAGGCGAACGCCTTCCGGCAGCACCTCGGCCACCTTGGCGGAGGTGTGCACGTCCACGCCCAATTTGCGCAGCAGCGCCTCGGTGGCGGCGGACATGCGCGCAGGCAGTGCGGGCAACACGCGGTCAGCGGCTTCGATCACGCTGACCTGGATGTCCTTCTCGGCGTCCACGCGATCCAACCCGTAGGCGACCACTTCGCGCGTGGTGCGGTGCAGCTCGGCCGCCAGCTCCACGCCGGTGGCGCCCGCGCCGATGATGGCCACGTGCAGCTGCTCGGGGCGCAGCGGCGTGGTCTGCGCATGGGCACGGATGCAGGCGTTGACCATGCGCTGGTGAAAGCGTTGCGCGTCCGCCTTCGATTCGAGCCGCAGCGCATGCTCGCGCACGCCGGGTGTGCCGAAATCGTTGCTGAGGCTGCCGATGGCAATCACGAGCGTGTCGTAGCCGAAGGCGCGTGCCGGCGTGACCAGCCGGCCCTCGTCGTCCATGTAGGGCGCCACCTGCACCTCACGCCGCTCGCGGTCGATGCCGGTGAGCTCGCCGAGCCGGAACCGAAAGCGGTGCCAGTGCGCCTGCGCGAGATAGTCCACTTCGTGCGCGCTCAAGTCCATGCTGCCCGCGGCGATTTCGTGCAGCTTGGGCTTCCAGACGTGGGTGCGGTTCTTGTCGATCAGCGTGATGTCCGCCACGCCGCGCTTGCCCAGGGTGTCGCCCAGGCGCGTGGCCAGCTCCAGGCCGCCGGCGCCGCCACCCACGATGACGACTCGGTGCTTCTGCACGGCGCTGTTCATGGTTGGCTGCTCCGTGCAGGCATGCAACGCCTCAGCGGGCCGGGGCCACAGGCATGTGGGTCTCGACCTTGTCCAGCACCGCCTCGGGCGCGTCGGCTTCGGCGGACGTCTCGTTGTCCAGGATGCGCTTCATGCGGACGGAGTCCAGGTCGTTGGTCCACTTGGCGACCACAACCGTGGCAACCCCGTTGCCGATCAGGTTAGTCAGCGCACGGGCCTCCGACATGAAGCGGTCGATGCCGAGGATGAGCGCGAGGCCCGCCACCGGCACGTGCCCCACGGCCGAAAGCGTGGCCGCCAGCACGATGAAGCCGCTGCCCGTGACGCCCGCCGCGCCCTTCGAGGTCAGCAACAGCACCGCCAGGAGCGTCAGCTGCTGGGTGAGCGTCATGTCGGTGTTGGTCGCCTGCGCGATGAACACCGCCGCCATCGTCAGGTAGATCGAGGTGCCGTCGAGGTTGAACGAGTAGCCCGTGGGCACCACCAGGCCGACCACTGACTTCTTGGCGCCCAGGTTCTCCAGCTTGGCCATCATGCGCGGCAGCACCGATTCGCTCGACGACGTGCCCAGCACGATCAGCAGCTCTTCCTTGATGTACTTGATGAACTTCCAGATGCTGAAGCCGTGGAAGCGTGCAATGAGCCCGAGTACCACGAAGATGAAGAACAGGCAGGTGGCGTAGAAGGTGGCCATCAGCTGGCCGAGCTGCAGCAGCGAACTCACGCCGTATTTGCCGATGGTGAAAGCCATTGCGCCGAAGGCACCGATGGGCGCGACCTTCATGATGTAGCCCACGATCACGAAGAGCACGTGCGAACCCTTCTCGATCACGTCGAACACCAGCGTGCCGCGGCCGCCGAACTTGTGCAGCGCAAAGCCGAACATCACGGCAATCAGCAGCACCTGCAGGATCTCGCCCTTGGCGAAGGCGTCGACCACCGTGCTCGGGATCACGTTGAGCAGGAAGTCGGTGGTGCTCTGCATCTTGCCGGGGCCGGTGTAGGCCGCAATGCCCTTGGTGTCGAGCTGGCTCACGTCGATGTTCATGCCGGCGCCGGGCCGAACGATGTTGATGATCACGAGGCCCACCACCAGGGCGATGCTGCTCACGACCTCGAAGTACAAGAGCGCCAGGCCGCCGGTCTTGCCGACCTTCTTCATGTCTTCCATGCCCGCGATGCCGACCACCACCGTGCAGAAGATGATCGGCGCGATGATCATCTTGATCAGCTTGATGAAGCCATCGCCGAGCGGCTTCATCGAGGCGCCGGTGTCCGGATAGAAATGCCCCAACAGCACCCCGAGCACGATGGCCGTGATGACCTGGAAGTAGAGGGATTTGTAAAATGGCTTGGGTGCGACGGATGGTTGGTCCACGGGGATCTCCTAAAAAATTTCAGACAGCCAGCGGCATGCAGCTGCCGGGGCTTGGGCGGTTCATGGCTGCGCCGCCGTCAGGCCGCGTTGCGGTTCGAGTTGGCATCGACCACCGCCAGGGCGGTCATGTTGACGATGCGGCGAACCGTGGACGATGGCGTGAGGATGTGCACCGAGCGCGCCGCGCCCAGCAGGATGCCGCCCACGGTGATGCCGCTGCCCGCCGCCATGCGCAGCAGGTTGTACGAGATGTTGGCCGCATCGACGTTCGGCATGATGAGCACGTTGGCTTCGGTTTCCAGCGCCGAGTCCGGAAACTCGTGGTCGAGAATCGACTTGGACAGCGCCGCGTCGCCGCGCATCTCACCTTCGACGGCGAGCTGCGGATCGCTCGCCTTGATGAGCGCGAGCGCCTCGCGCATCTTCACGGCCGAGGCTGCATCGGAGCCGCCGAAGTTGGAATGCGACAGCAGCGCCACGCTCGGCGTCACGCCGAAGCGGCGCACCTCTTCGGCCGCGAGCAGTGCGATCTCGGCGATCTGCGCGGCATCGGGGTCGCGGTTGACGTGCGTGTCGCAAATGAAGAGCTGGCGCCCGGGCAGCATCAGCATCTGCATGGCGGCCAGGGTCTTGGTGCCAGGGCGCAGGCCGATCACGTCGCGCACATGGCCCAGGTGGTCGCCGTAGCCGCCGAGCGTGCCGCACAGCATGGCGTCGGCGCGGCCCTGGCGCACCAGCATGGCCGCGAGCAGCGTGCCGCGGCTGCGCATCTCGGTCTGGGCTACGAGGCGCGAAACGCCATCGCGGCGCTTGAGCTGGTAGTAGGCCTCCGCTGCGTCGCCGTACACGGCGGGGTCGAGCAGGTCGACGGCCTCGCAGTCGCTGCCCAGCGTGAGGCGCAGGCCGTACTGCGCGATGCGCTCGGCAATCACCTCGGGGCGGCCCAGCAGCAGCGGGCGCGCCAGGCCTTCGTCGACCACCACCTGCGCGGCGCGCAGCACGCGCTCGTCCTCGCCCTCGGCGTAGACCACGCGCTTGGGCGCCTGTTTGGCCGCGGCGAAGAGCGGCTGCATGCTGCTGCCCGACTGGTAGACGAACTGCGACAGCCGCTGGCGGTAGGCCTTCATGTCGGCGATAGGCCGCGTCGCCACGCCGCTGTCCGCCGCGGCCTGCGCCACCGCGGGGGCGACGAACTCGATCAGGCGCGGGTCGAAGGGCTTGGGAATCAGGTAGTCGCGGCCGAAGCGCAGACCCACCGCGCCGTAGGCCTGCGCCACCACTTCGGGAATCTCGGCATGCGCGAGCTCGGCGATGGCGCGCACCGCCGCGAGCTTCATCTCTTCGTTGATCGTGGTCGCGCCCACGTCGAGTGCGCCGCGAAAGATGAAGGGAAAACACAGGACGTTGTTGACCTGGTTCGGATAGTCCGACCGGCCGGTGCCCAGGATGGCGTCGGGGCGCACGGCCAGCGCGTCTTCCGGAAGGATTTCCGGTGTCGGGTTGGCCATGGCGAGGATGATCGGGTCGCGCGCCATCTCCTTCACCATCTCGGGCTTGAGCACGCCGCCGGCCGAGAGGCCGAGGAAGATGTCGGCGCCGGCGATCACGTCCGCCAGCTTGCGCGCCGAGGTGTCCTGCGCGTAGCGGGCCTTGTTCGGGTCCATCTGCTCCTTGCGGCCGGTGTAGACCACGCCCGCGCTGTCGGACACGAAGATGTTCTGCTTCGGCAGGCCCAGGCTCACGATCAGGTCGAGGCAGGCCAGCGCCGCGGCACCGGCGCCCGAGGCCACCAGCTTCACCTCGCGGATGTCCTTCTTCACATGCCGCAGTGCGTTGAGGATGGCCGCGGCCGCGACGATGGCGGTGCCGTGCTGGTCGTCATGAAAGACCGGGATCTTCATGCGCTCGCGCAGCTTCCTCTCGATGTAGAAGCACTCGGGCGCCTTGATGTCTTCCAGGTTGATGCCACCGAAAGTAGGCTCCATGCGCGCGATGGTGTCGATCAGCGCGTCGGGGTCGTTCTCGTCGAGCTCGATGTCGAACACGTCGATGCCGGCGAACTTCTTGAACAGGCAGGCCTTGCCTTCCATGACCGGCTTGCCGGCCAGCGCACCAATGTTGCCCAGGCCCAGCACCGCGGTGCCGTTGGTGATGACGGCCACCAGGTTGGCGCGCGAGGTGAGGTTCATCGCCTCGGCCGGGTCGCGCACGATCTCCATGCAGGCCTCGGCCACGCCGGGCGAGTACGCGAGCGCGAGATCGCGCTGCGTGGCCATCGGCTTGGTCGGGTTCACCGAGATCTTGCCCGGCGTGGGAAAGCGGTGGTAGTCGAGGGCGGCTTCGCGCAGTTTTTCGTCGGACATGGTGTCTCCGTGGAATGTCATTGAGGGACGGCCGTGCGGCCGCCGGCCAGCCAGTTGCGCAGCCCGCACAGCAGCGCCGCGGGCTGGTCGGCGTGCACCCAGTGGCCCGCATCGTCAATGCGCTCGGCTCCCGCACGCGGAAAAAGCGCGCGGATGCCGGCGAACGACGCAGGCCGCACGTAGTCGGACTCCGCGCCGTGGACGAAGAGCGCGGGCCCGGCGTAGCGGGCTTCGCGCAGCGCCTCGGGGAAGCCGCAGAGCTCGCGCATGCACAGGCCCGTGGCGAGCAGGTTCAGCCGCCAGTCGAAGCGGTTGTTCTGCCGGCGCAGGCTCTGCATCAGGTAGTCGGCCGGGGTCTCGGCGCCGAGGTTGTCGGCCAGCGCCTGCTGGATTTCGCGGCGGCTGGCGGCGCTCGCCATCTCGAGGCTGCGCATGGCCGACACGTACGACGAGAACTGGCCGGCGTAACTCTCGGGCGCGATGTCGATCACGGCGATGCCGCCGATGGCCTCGGGATGCGAGAGCGCCAGGGCCATCGCGGTCTTGCCGCCCATGCTGTGGCCGATCACGAAGGGCCGCCGCATTTGCTCGCGTTCGATCAGCGCGAGCACGTCGTCCGCCATTTCCACGTACGACATCGATTCGGCCCAGGGCGAGGCGCCATGGTTGCGGGCATCGGGCAGGTAGACGCGGTGGTCCGCCGCCAGCGCCTGTGCAACCTGCGACCAGTTGCGCCCCGCGCCGAACAGGCCGTGCAGGATCACCACCGGAGGTCCCGACCCCAGGGCTTCGAACGCCAGTGCAAGCGCCATCGTTGCGGCCTACTTCTTCTTCACCGGGGGCAGGTCGGTGCACACCCCTTCGAACAGCTCGGCCGCCATGCCGATAGATTCGCCGAGCGTCGGATGCGGATGGATGGTCTTGCCGATGTCACCGGGCTCGCAGCCCATCTCGATGGCCAAACAGACCTCGCTGATCAGGTCGCCCGCATGCGTGCCCACGATACCGCCGCCGACGATGCGGTGCGTGACCTCGTCGAACAGCAGCTTGGTGAAGCCCTCGTCGCGCCCGTTGGCGATGGCGCGGCCCGATGCAGCCCAGGGGAACACCGCCTTGCCGATCTTCAGGCCCTCGGCCTTGCACTGCTCTTCCGTCTTGCCGGCCCACGCCACCTCGGGGTCGGTGTAGGCCACCGAGGGAATCTGCCGGGCATCGAAGAACGCCGCCTCGCCGTGCGCCGCCTCGGCCGCCACGTGCGCCTCGTGCACCGCCTTGTGCGCCAGCATGGGCTGGCCCACGATGTCGCCGATGGCGAAGATGTGAGGCACGTTGGTGCGCATCTGCTTGTCGACGTCGATGAAGCCGCGGTCGGTGACGGCCACGCCGGCCTTGTCGGCCGCGATCTTCTTGCCGTTCGGGCTGCGGCCTACGGCCACCAGCACCAAGTCGTAAACCTGCGGGGCCGAAGGCGCCTTCTCGCCTTCGAAGCTCACTTCGATGCCGGCTTTGGTGGCCTTGGCACCGATCGTCTTCGTCTTGAGCATCACGTTGTCGAATCGCGGGGCGTTGAACTTCTCCCATACCTTGACGAGGTCGCGGTCGGCGCCCTGCATCAGGCCGTCGAGCATTTCGACCACGTCGATGCGCGTCCCCAGCGTCGAATACACCGTGGCCATCTCCAGGCCGATGATGCCGCCGCCGATCACCAGCATGCGCTTGGGAATGCCCTTGAGCAGCAGCGCGCCGGTGGAGTCGACGACGCGGTCGTCCTCCGGCATGAAGGGCAGCTTCACGGCCTGCGAGCCCGCTGCGATGATGGCCTTGGCGAACTTCACCACCTTCTTCGCGCCGCCCTCGCCCACCACCTCGACGTGGTACGCATCAAGGAAGCTGCCAACGCCGGTGACCACCTCGACCTTGCGCGCCTTCGCCATGCCGGCCAGGCCGCCGGTGAGCTTCTTGATGACGCCGTCCTTGAAGCCGCGCAGCGCGTCGATGTCGACTTCGGGTGCGGCGAACTTGATGCCATGCCTGGCGAGCAGCTTCACTTCGTCCATCACGCCGGCCGTGTGCAGCAGCGCCTTCGACGGGATGCAGCCCACGTTGAGGCACACGCCGCCGAGCGTGGCGTAGCGCTCGACCAGCACGGTTTTCATGCCGAGGTCCGCGCTGCGGAACGCGGCCGAGTAGCCGCCGGGGCCGGCGCCGAGCACGAGCACTTCGCACTCGATGTCGGCCTTGCCGGTGTAGCTGCCGGCGGCAGGTGCCGCTGCACCCTCACCCCCCGCCCTCTCCCGCGGGGCGGGAGAGGGAGCCGAAGCCGTCGCGCTCCCGCTGGTATCGCTTCCTCTCCCGCTTGCGGGAGAGGGCTGGGGTGAGGGTGCCCCCGCTCCCGCAGCGGCCGTTTCGATGACGAGGATCACCGACCCTTCGCTCACCTTGTCCCCCAGCGAGACCTTCAGCTCCTTCACCGTCCCCGCATGGCTCGACGGGATCTCCATCGAAGCCTTGTCGGACTCCACCATGATCAACCCGGTATCGACCGCGATGACCTCGCCCGGCTTGACCAGCAGTTCGATGACCGCGACATCCTTGAATTCGCCGATGTCCGGGACCTTGACTTCCACCATGTGTGCCATTGGGAGCTTCCTTCAGAACAGCACGCGCCGCAGGTCGGCGAGCACGTTGGCGAAATAGACGTTGAAGCGCGCGGCGGCGGCGCCGTCGATCACGCGGTGGTCCCATGACAGGGACAGCGGCAGCGTGAGGCGCGAGGTGTAGGACTTGCCGTCGCTGGAGTGTTGCTTCCAGTAGCTCTTGCACACGCCCATGATGGCGACCTCGGGCGCATTGATGATCGGCGTGAAGTAGATGCCGCCGATGCCACCCAGCGAGCTGATGGTGAAGGTGCCACCCGACATCTGGTCGGGCTTGAGCTTGCCGTCGCGCGCGAGCTTGGCGAGCTCGCCCATCTCCTTGGCGATGTCGGGCACGCTCTTCTTGTCGACGTCGCGGATCACCGGCACCATGAGTCCGTTTGGCGTGTCGGCCGCAAAGCCGATGTGCCAGTAGTTCTTGAGCACCAGGGCGTCGCCGTCGAGACTGGCGTTGAACTCCGGGAACTTCTTCAGCGCAGCCACGGCCGCCTTCATCATGAACGGCAGCATGCTGATCTTGACGCCCGACTTCTCCAGCTCCTTGTTCATCTGCACGCGGAACTGCTCGAGGTCGGTAATGTCGGCCTCGTCGTGCGTCGTCACATGCGGAATGACGACCCAGTTGCGGTGCAGGTTGGCGGCGCTGATCTTCTTGATGCGTGACAGTTCTTTTCGCTCGGTCGGGCCGAACTTGGCGAAGTCGACCTTGGGCCAGGGCAAGAGGTCGATGCCGCCGACGCCACCGCCCGCGGGGGCTGATGCAGCCTTGGACGCGGCCGGGGCAGCGGCTGCGCCACCGCCGTTCGCAAAGACCTCGACGTCGGCGCGCACGATGCGGCCATGGTCGCCGGTGCCCTTGATCTTGCCGAGGTCGACGCCGAGCTCGCGGGCAAGCTTGCGCACGGCGGGGCCGGCGTAGGCGAGCGCGAAACCGGCTTCAATCTCCGCGTTGCCCGCAGGCGATGCCGGCGCTGCTGTATCACTCTCTCTCCCGCTCGCGGGAGAGGGTTGGGGTGAGGGAGCGGCCCCCACCGCAGGCGCATCGCCCGTAGCAAGCGAAAGAATCACCGACCCCTCGCTCACCTTGTCCCCGATCTTGATGCCGATGGCCGTGACGACGCCCGAGAGCGGCGCCGGCACGTCCATCGTGGCCTTGTCCGATTCGAGCGAAACGATCGGGTCTTCGGCCTTCACCGTGTCGCCGACCTTCACGAAGATCTCGATGACCGGCACGTCCTTGAAGTCGCCGATGTCGGGCACGCGCACCTCGGCCACGCCCGCCGGGGCGCTGGTGGCCGCAGGCGCGGCGCTCACGCTGGGCTTGGCGGCTTCGGTGGGCGCGGGCGCAGCGGCCGCGCCGCCCTCGGCCCTGAAGGTCATGATGACGCTGCCTTCGCTGACCTTGTCGCCCAGCTTCACGGCAATGGACTCGACCACCCCGCCGCGCGGCGCGGGCACTTCCATCGTCGCCTTGTCGGATTCGAGGGAGACGAGCGGGTCTTCGGCCTTCACCGTGTCGCCAGGCTTGACGAAGATCTCGATGACGGGGACGTCGCTGAAGTCGCCGATGTCGGGAACCTTGATGTCAATTGCGTTGCTCATGGGTACTGCCTCAGACGGTCCAGGGGGCGGCGCGCTCGGCATCGAGCCCGTATTTCGCGATGGCCTCGGCCACCACGGCGTGCTTGATCACGCCGTCGTCGGCCAGCGCCTTGAGCGCGGCCACGGCCACGTGCCAGCGGTCGACCTCGAAGAAGCGGCGCAGCTTGCGGCGGTAGTCGCTGCGCCCGAACCCGTCGGTGCCCAGCACGGTGTAGCGCCGGCCAGCGGCCTGCACGTACTCGCGCACCTGGTCGGCGTAGTTGCGCATGTAGTCGGTGGCCGCGATGACCGGGCCGTCATGGCCGTCGAGACATTGCTCGACGTGGCTCTTGCGCGCGGGCTCGGTCGGATGCAGCCGGCTCCAGCGCTCGGCGGCCATGCCGTCGCGGCGCAGCTCGTTGTAGCTGGTGGCGCTCCACACGTCGGCGGCAATGCCGAAGTCGGCCTTCAGCAGCTCGGCCGCGAACATTACCTCGCGCAGGATGGTGCCGCTACCCATGAGCTGCACGCGGTGGCCCTTCTTCGGCGTTTTGCCGCCGTCGCTGAGCTGGTAGAGCCCCTTGAGAATCCCCGCCTCGCTGCCCTCGGGCATGCCGGGGTGCGGGTAGTTCTCGTTCATGAGGGTGATGTAGTAATACACGTCCTCCTGCTCGGCGTACATGCGGCGCATGCCGTCGCGCACGATGGCCACCACCTCATAGGCGAAGGTCGGGTCGTACGAAACGCAATTGGGAATGGTGCCGGCCAGGATGTGGCTGTGGCCGTCTTCGTGCTGCAGGCCTTCGCCGTTGAGCGTGGTGCGCCCCGCGGTGCCTCCCAGCAGGAAACCGCGCGCCCGCATGTCGCCGGCCAGCCAGGCCAGGTCGCCCACGCGCTGCAGGCCGAACATCGAGTAGTAGATGTAGAACGGAATCATCGGCACGTTGTTCGTGCTGTACGAGGTGGCCGCGACGATCCAGCTGGACATCGCGCCGCCCTCGTTGATGCCCTCCTGCAGCACCTGCCCGTCCTTCGACTCGCGGTAGTACATGAGCTGGTCGGCGTCCTGCGGCTTGTAGAGCTGGCCGAGCGACGACCAGATGCCCAACTGGCGGAACATGCCTTCCATGCCGAAGGTGCGCGACTCGTCGGGCACGATGGGCACCACGTGCTTGCCGATCTGCTTGTCGCGCACCAGCGTGCCGAGCATCTGCACGAAGGCCATGGTGGTGGAGATCTCGCGCTCGCCGGTGTCCTTGAGCAGGCGCTCGAAGGTGGAAAGCGGCGGAATCTCGAGCGCGGTCGACTTGCGGCGGCGCTGCGGCAGGTAGCCGCCGAGCGCGGCGCGGCGCTCGCGCAGGTACTTCATCTCGGGGCTGTCTTCGGACAACTGGATGAAGGGCACGTTGGGCAGCTCTTCGTCGGACACGGGGATCTGGAAGCGATCACGAAAGCCGCGCAGCGCGTCCTGCGTCATCTTCTTGGCCTGGTGCGCGATCATCTGGCCCTCGCCCGATTCGCCCATGCCGTAGCCCTTCACCGTCTTGGGCAGGATCAGCGTGGGCTGGCCCTTGTGCTTGACGGCCGCGGCGTACGCAGCGAAGACCTTCTCGGGGTCGTGTCCGCCACGCGTGAGGCCCCAGATCTCGTCGTCGCTCATGTCGGCGACCAGCGCCTTCGTCTCGTCGTACTTGCCGAAGAAATGCTCGCGCACGTAGGCGCCGCTCTTGCTCTTGAAGTCCTGGTACTCGCCGTCCACGCACTCTTCCATGCGCTGCAAGAGCTTGCCGCTCTTGTCCTTGGCGAGCAGCGCGTCCCAGCCGCTGCCCCAGAGCACCTTGATGACGTTCCAGCCTGCGCCGCGGAACACGCTTTCGAGCTCCTGCACGATCTTGCCGTTGCCGCGCACCGGGCCGTCCAGGCGCTGCAGGTTGCAGTTGATGACGAACACGAGGTTGTCCAGGCTCTCGCGGCCCGCGAGCGAGATGGCGCCGAGCGATTCGGGCTCGTCCATCTCGCCGTCGCCCATGAAAGCCCAGACCTTGCGCGGCGCCGTGTCGGCGAGACCCCGGCCATGCAGGTACTTGAGAAAACGCGCCTGGTAGATCGCCATCAGCGGGCCGAGCCCCATCGACACGGTGGGGAACTGCCAGAAGTCGGGCATGAGCCAGGGGTGCGGGTACGACGGGATGCCGTTGCCGTCGGACTCCTGGCGGTAGTTGAGCAGCTGCTGCTCGCTCAGGCGGCCTTCGAGAAAAGCGCGTGCATAGATGCCGGGCGAGCTGTGGCCCTGGATGAACAGCAGGTCGCCGCCGTGCGTGTCGGTGGCCGCGTGCCAGAAGTGGCCGAAGCCGATGTCGTAGAGCGTGGCCGCCGATTGGAAGCTCGCAATGTGGCCGCCGAGCTCCGACGAATCCTTGTTGGCGCGCAGGATGATCGCCATCGCGTTCCAGCGGATGATCGAGCGCAGGCGGTGCTCGATCTCTCGGTTGCCGGGCGACTTTTCTTCCTGCTCGGGCGGGATGGTGTTCTTGTACGCCGTATTCAGCGAACGGGGCACGTACACCCCGTCGCGCCGGCCCTGGTCGACCAGGCGATTCAACAGAAAGTTCGTACGTTCGCTGCCGCGGTGTTGTTGCACCGCGCCGAGCGCGTCGATCCACTCGCCGGTTTCCGTGGGGTCAAGGTCGCCCATGCTGCTCATCGGTTTGTCTCCTGTGTCATGGCCAAGACCCGCATCGAGCGATGCGGCCGGCCTTGGTAAAGAGCAATCGATGTGCCACGCGGCGCGCCGCGCGCAACGCCCGCTAAGTCATTGATTTCATGAAGGATGACGTCCGCATGAAACGCGTGCGCTGCCGACGATCCGGATGCGCGGCAGAGAGCCCGTCCGAATCGCCGGACCGGAGGCTAGGGCAAACCCTGAGAGCCAAATCTGCGAGATTGGCTTAGTTCCGAGGGGTCGTATTTGTCCCGTCAATCCACCTCGGACCGCACCATGAGCCCGCGCTTGCGCACGCGGTAGGCCAACTGGGGACGCGTAATACCCAGTACCCGCGCAGCCGCCGAAAGGTTTCCGCCGCATTGCTCCAGCGCGCGGCGGATCAGCGTCACTTCGACCTGACCCAAGGAACCGGAGCCGGCGTGGTGTGGCACAGGGTGGTTTGCGTCCATGGCCTGTGGGGACGTGCCCGCCAGGTGCCCGTCCGGCCGAACCGACAGCACGTTCTTGTCCAGCGTCTCGCCGCTCGTGAACAGGTGGTGCACGTCGAGCAGGCTGCCCTCGGGCGCGACGATCACGGCGCGCTCGATGAGGTTTTGCAGTTCGCGGATGTTCCCGGGGTAGTCGTAGTTCAGCAGCGCCTTGACGGCGGCTTGCGTGAAGCCGGCGGTCTGCCGGCCATGCTTGCGGCCGTAGTGCTGCAGGAAATGGCTCATCAAAAGCGGCACGTCGTCGCGCCGCTCGCGCAGCGGCGGCAGGTGAATGGGAAAGACGTTGAGTCGGAAGAACAGGTCGTCGCGAAACTTGCCTTCGCGCACGGCCTGGCGCAGATCGACGTTGGTGGCCGCGATGACGCGCGTGTCGACCTGAACGCTGCGTGTGCTGCCCACGCGCTCGACTTCGCCCTCCTGCAACGTACGCAGCAGCTTGCCCTGGGCTGCGTAGCTCAGCGTGCCGATCTCGTCCAGGAACAGCGTGCCGCCGTGGGCGCGCTCGAAGCGGCCCGGCCGCGCCGCACCGGCGCCGGTGTAGGCGCCGCGTTCCACGCCGAACAGCTCCGACTCGATCAGCGTTTCCGGAATGGCCGCGCAATTCACGGCGACGAAGGGCTTGTCGCGCCGCGGGCTGATGCTGTGCAGCATGCTCGCGAACTTTTCCTTGCCGACGCCGGACTCGCCGGTGAAGAGCACGGTGGCCGTGGTCGGCGCCACGCGATGCAGCAGGTGGCAGGCCGCGTTGAAGGCCGATGACGCGCCCACCATCGCGTCACTTTTTTGCGACGGCGTGGGCAGCTCGGCGGCCCGAGGCGCTGCGCCACCGGGGGGCGACGCGCCGACGGAAGCGCCAACGAATTCGCGTGCGCGCAGGTAGCGCATGTCTTCTTCCACGTCGTCCCACCGCTCGGCTGATTTTCCGATCACGCGGCAATGGCTCTCGCCCATCGAGCGGCAGGCAACCTCGCGAAACACCACCAGCCGCCCGAACAGCGTGCTGACGTAGCCGGTGGCATAGCCCACCTGCATCCAGCAGGCCGGCGAGCCGCCGATGCCGTACGCCGCGATGTGCTCGTCGTCTTCGACCGAGTGGTGCCAGATGAACTCGCCCTCGTAGTCCGAGGTCTCGGGGTCATAGCGCGCGTGCACCAGCTCGACCTTCACCAGCCCCTCCAGCGCATGCAGACGGGTGCCGGCCATGGCGGCCGCGGCCGGCTCGGCCTCGGGCCAATGCTTGCGCACCAGTTGCGCGTCGCGCGCGCCGCTGACGTAGCCCGCGCGCGTGAACAGGCCGCGCGCCTTTTCCTGGCCCAGGCTGTCGATCAGCTCGCGCCGCAGCGACCCCAGCGCTTCGGTATGCAGCAGCACCATGCGCTGGTCCTGCAGCCAGATGCGGCCGTCGCCGGGCGAAAAGAACAGGCATTCGCTGATGTCGGCAATGGTCGGGTGCTCTTCGTTCCCGACGTGCGAGGCGTCGAAGCGGCTCATCGCACGCGCCACGTCGGCGCCGTCGAAACGGCCCAGCGCGGCGCCGGTGGCGCGCGCGACCTCCGCCAGGGAAATCCGCTTGGGAACCGGTGATGCTGTGGCCTTGGTCAATTTCGAGTTCATCTTTTGGTGAAACGAACGACCGATTTTTGAGCATTTGCTGAAACCGCAGATCAGGGTAAACCAGTTATTCAGGATAACTATTACAACTCCGGGTATCTCCCTAATCCCCCAATGAAAACGGCCTCCCGCAGCGGCGCCGCGACACCCCGTAACCGCGCCGCTGGTACGCCCGTTGCAAAAAGAAGGCGGTGCCGCGGCATTTCCATCCGCGGCCGACCGATCAACTTTTCGCAAGGGGTGAGTCATGGGTGTTTCGCAGAAGCTGGCGTTCCTGGACCCGGCGGCCTGGGCCGGCAAGGTGTTCAACGGCGCGTGGGTCGCGCCTGCGGGCGGTGTGCGCAATGTCGTTGAACCGGCCACGGGCCAGGTGATGGCGGCCGTCGGCATTGCCGACGCGCAGGACGTCGCGCTGGCCACGGCCGCAGCGGCGCAGGCGCAGAAGAGCTGGGCGCAGGTTGCGCCGCGCGAGAAGGCCGCGGTGTTCCTGCGGGCCGCGGCATTGTTCGAGCAGCACTTCGACGAACTCGCCCTGTACGTGGCCCGGGAGACCGGCGCCATCCTGCCCAAGGGACAGCACGAGGTGCGCGAGGCCATCACCCTGTGCCACCTGGCGGCGGCCATGCCCCTGCAATCGCAAGGCCAGGTGCTGCCGAGCGCAAACGGCACCACCAGCCTCGCGCGGCGTGTGCCGCGTGGCGTGGTGGGCGTGATCTCGCCCTTCAACTTTCCGCTCATCCTCACGCTCCGCACCGTGGCACCGGCCCTCGCGGCGGGCAACGGCGTGGTGGTCAAGCCCGACTCGCGCACGCCGGTGAGCGGCGGCTTCATGATCGCCCGCGTGTTCGAAGTGGCGGGCCTGCCGGCCGGCCTGCTGCAGGTGCTGCCTGGCGATGCCGCCGCCGGCGAGGCGCTGGTGACCGACGCGCACGTGCCGATGATCGCCTTCACCGGCTCGCCCGCCGTGGGCCGGCGCATCGGCGAACTCGCGGGGCGCCATCTGAAGAAGGTCACGCTGGAGCTCGGCGGCGCCAACTCGCTGATCGTGCTCGAAGACGCCGACCTCGACATCGCGGCGAGCAATGCGGCCTGGGGCGCCTACCTGCACCAGGGGCAGATCTGCATGGCGACCAATCGCATCATCGTGCACGAAAGCATCGCCGCCGCCTTCACGCAGCGGCTGGTCGCAAAGGCCCAGCACCTGCCGGTGGGCGACGGCGCCAGCGGCCAGGTGGCGCTGGGACCGCTGATCGACGCGAAGCAGCGCGACCGCGTGCACGCCATCGTGCAGGACAGCATCGCGGCCGGCGCGCAGCTGCTGGCCGGGGGCACCAGCGAAGGTCTCTTCTACAAGCCTACGGTGCTGGCCAACGTGAAGGCCGGCATGCGCGTGTACGACGAGGAAGTGTTCGGCCCCGTCGCCAACATCATCACCTTCAACACCGACGACGAGGCCGTGGCCCTGGCCAACAACCACCAGGGCAGCCTGGCATCGGCGGTGATCTCGCCCTCGATCGGACGGGCCATGACCATGGCCGCGCGGTTGAACTCCGGCATGGTCCACATCAACGACCAGACCGTGAACGACGAGTGCGTCAACCCCTTCGGCGGACCCGGCATTGCCGGCAACGGCAGCAGCGTGGGTGGCCCCGCCGACTGGGAGGAATACACCCAGTGGCAGTGGCTGACCATCAAGCAGGCGCCGCACGCCTATCCGTTCTGAATGCCAGCGACTGAACCCACGAGGAGACATTTCATGCAGCTTCAAGGAAAAACCATCGTCGTGACCGGCGTGTCGTCGGGCATCGGCGCCGAGGTGGTTCGCATCGCGCGATTTGCCGGCGCCCGCGTCATCGGCGTGGACCGCAACGACCCGAGCCTCACGCTCGACGGCTTCGTCAAGGCCGACCTGAGTTCCGTCGCCGCCATCGATGCGGCCGTGGCGCAGTTGCCCGAGCGCTTCGATGCGCTGTGCAACATCGCCGGC
>Ga0209673_1001912_pt1 | contig 16637 bp, 9 predicted proteins | sample AraplaCol_mMS_r2_2_FD_184274 | JGI IMG/M metagenome (GOLD analysis project Ga0209673, IMG submission 184274) | Arabidopsis root microbial communities from North Carolina, USA - plate scrape MF_Col_mMS_r2 (SPAdes) (version 3) | ecosystem: Host-associated > Plants > Roots > Endosphere | place: USA... | reverse complement strand
TTCGATTCGACTCGGAACCGCCAAGACTCAGGTTCCGGTTCCTGGTTTTTGGAACCGCGATTCGACTCCAAGATTTTTGGAGTCGAACCTGGGAGGTTCGATTCGAATCTCAGATTCCACAAACGGTGCAAACCGAGGGAAGCCCGTGATATACATAATTTATACGGTTTTACCTGTATTTTTCGAGTATTCTGCTGACATATCTAGTCAAAGATAGGATATACTAGTCAGAAATAAAAAAAATTATAGAATTAGTCAAAGAGATTTTTAGATTCGGTTACTATTAGTTCTATGGTTTTTGATATACAAAAAGATCTTCGTCTCGTCTTGCACGCTTTGAAACTCTCCCAGATGTACGTCTGTGAGTACTACTCTCTCCAAGTAGACCACTATTATCAGGAAGAGGGATACTATTCTCATTATCCTCATTATCCTCGTTATTCTCGTTATCCTCGTTATCCAGTTGAATAAGTGTTCTCTGATTAGTAGAAGGCGGTGTTGCTTCCTTTCTTGGTCTTTTACCAAGAACACGCTCGCAGGATCGCTGTGGATACTGAGATCCCGTATCTAGAGAATCATCTTCGCCGTCACTGATAAAATCAAATTCGTTCTTCTCCTTCTGAGTATTCTTCTTTTCTTTTACTGTATGAATCTCTTGTATAGAAAGATACTCTTCAATCAAGATCAACTGCTCGGACTCCACATCAAACCGTGTTGTATACATTAATATTATCAGATCCTTGATTGTTTTTGGCTTCAACAAACCTCGGCGGTAGTGACAGATATCACGAGCAGAATTGAATAGCCGTTCAATACCAGAACCAGTTGCAGAAATTGAAAGAATATCTCGCGCTAGACTTGCAAAAATAGAAAATTTATCCTGGTGGTCCCTCCAGAATATCCGCGGATTAACCAAACAAATACCTATTAAAAAGATTATTATCTAAGAGTTGAGAGATAGAATATTAACTTACCACTTCCAAGATAACAGCTAAGTTCGTCATAAACGTTTGTTTGGGACTGAATAGCTGTGGTCTTTGAGATAAATATCTCTAGATCTGAGATCTGTACTGCAGAGAATATACTATAGGAGCTTGGCCGTGTATCCGAATATCGTTTCTCGTATAGGATAAGATACTTTTCGAGACTCTTGCGGTATCGGATATGTCACTTAGACTTCTATTCGGATATTTGGAAGAATTCAAACTTGTTCTGAGGCGCCATGATGGTGCCAATTGTATAGAGATCGTCGCCAATTGTATCAGTTGCACTATAATATACCGAGAGTTTGTTTTTTGTATATAAGAGGGCTTTAAATATCACAGTTTTCCAGTTGACCTTCTTTCGCGCGAGCTGTGCCTTCGACTTTTCTATATAGTTGAAGAGAGTATTGTAGATACCGAAGACTGTGTGGATAGTGATATCATTGTTTTTTGATACTATATTAGTAAAGATAAAGAATGGCTGAGTGATCGAAAGAAGATAGTCAACCTGGCGCCATTTCTTCTGGCTAAGTTGAATATAGGGCTGATTATACTCCTGGCAAAACTTGTCAAAGATTAACTGTAGCCGTTTCGCACGCCGAAGCATCAGGAACGTTGAATTCCAGCGAGTTCGGACATCTTGCATTGGCACAAGCTTCGGTTCTTTCCTCTGGAGCTCTAGAAAACACTCGCGGCGCTGAGAGCTTTTGTTGATATGGACGGCTAGCTTTCGAATCTAGTATACTGTTAGTAGAATAGTAATAAAAATAAAATTAGAGATAATATCTTACCTTGTTTAATATACGGATAATCTCTCGATTCTCCTACTGAAAGCTATCCGTCTCCCCGGTGAATTCTATCTCTTCCCTATCATTTTTTGGATTGGCTTCTATCTGACCAAGTAGCTTCTTCAGACTGAGTTGAATAATATATACAATATATAGTATACGGAGAATTGGTGTCTGGTTCGGTAGCTCAAGCGCCTGGAGCGAATCCTGGATACTCTCTAGTAGCATAGAGTTATTAGATACGTTATCAGTGGTAACAGTTAATACTCTGTCTTCAATCTGATATTTTTGAAATAGTTGAAATAGAACTGCGCTAAGATTACTGCCAGTATATATCCCGTGGAGTGGTTCAAAACCAAGTAAGATCTCGCGATAGTTCCAGTCCTGGTCGATGAAATAGCCGGTAACAGCCATGAAGATCTGGCGAAAGGGGAAGATCCAGCAATCTAATACAATAGAGAGCTTACCATCCGTAGAGAGCTTCTGAAGAAGACTCTGCTGTCGTTTCTCGACTAATTTATGAAGCCGGCGGCGGACGGTATACGAGAAGGGGATTTCTGGTATAGATAGGGCGAGCCGGATTATTTCAACTAGAGCACGAAATTGAGGATGTTCAACGAGTTGAAACGGTAGCTGCAGACTAGCTAGAAATATTATTAATCTCTCAAGCCAGGTTTGATGGATAAAGGGTGTTTTTTGCGATACTGATGGTGTCTAGGATAAAGAGATTTTAGTATAAATCCAAATAATCAAATGAATTCTCTTATATACCCTATTTTGGATAAGTCTTCGAATATTCTTTGACTTTGGCGCTATCTTCCGATACTTAACATCTTGCGAGTAGTGTTTATTTATGGAGGATGTTCTACGATGGCCGTCCGCTGGATGATTTAAAATATGATCGTATATTTTGTATATAATCTTTGGGGCGCTATCTTGAATAGCAGTAACCTGGTGAAAATACCGCCAATATTCTGTCTGGCGCTTGCTCTCGAAGATATTCCGGATTATCCGGCTACCAAACTCCGTCTTTAGCCACTATACAACGAATTTATTATTCACTATCTCTGTCCAAAGGACGAAGTTCTTCTTTCTCGGTGGACCAATATACTGGAGAGTATCCGGGGGGTAATACGCGAGCAGTGGCGGAGGGAAATTAAAATCAGGTGTAGAAATAGGGATCTCGCCGTATGAAGTATCAGGATTGAATAACTGAGCGCTATCGGATAGAAAAAACGGAAGATTATCTAGAGAAGTATCCCCAAAGATTGATGAAGAATAGTTATCGGAAAATTGAGAGACCTGACTCTGGGACATAGTGAATAATTGAACAGAGGTAACAAAGAGTGTAGTTTTAGAAGAGATTTACAAAAAGCTATTTGAGTACTAACGAAGATAATTAGAAAAATTCGAAGGGATATAGCAGTCTACGCGAGCTGAGTAAGAGCTTGGATACATCTATTTGAATATAGACTGGCCTATCTACCGCTATATATAACGATTGGCTATTTGACTCTACACCGCCAGATTCTGTCAGGTTCGAACCTGACAGAACCTGAATTTGAATCTGGTATACCCTGACAGAACCTCAGTTCGAATCTGAGAGACTCTAGTATACCCTGACAGAACCTGAATTTGAACCGGTTCGAACCCAGAATCTATCCCTGGGACTTCTGAAGACTGATTTTGCCCAAGTATACTAGCTAAAACACATAGTCACGTCGCTTTGAATTGGAAAATAGACAAATTAGTATTAAGAATTCGGCTTTAAGAATCTAGAGTGGTTTTTAAGATCTACTGTTTCAATTTAAACTTAGTATTAGCTAGTTCTCTTAACATACAGCGTATGAGTGTTCTTTGAAAGAAATCTCCATAAGAATACTAAGGTAGTACTTACTGTAAAATATATATTTCCAACTCTGTACAGTATATCACCTACGATATCTAGTCCACCTAGTCACTGAGAGCCTAAAAAAGACTCAATCTAAGACCAGATAGATGATTTGATACTAAAGAATCGATATACAAGAATATTTCGTATAACTTCATGGCTAAAGTAGCTATACTATAAGATTAGTAGATATGGTGACCAGAACAGATGTAAATAACAGTAAAAAAAAGAGATGAATCAGCATTTTATCCATCCGAATAGGAAATGTCTTGGCAGAATTATGCAATTCCGGTTCCGTCAGGTTCGAACCGGAGTCGAACCTGATAGAGTCGCGATCCGACTCAGGTTCTAAAAGTTGGAACCTGAGAACCTCAGGTTCAGGTTCGAGGTTCCGACCTTTCAAACCTGAGTCGGACCATGCCGAGGTCTACTCACACCCATGCCTGACAGTCGTCTGATTTCTGCTCGTTGACCGGCTGAATACTTTTCTGCCATTAGATGTACGGCCAGCTCACTCGGTCATCAGTGTCTATGATTGCGTAGCTTTATTATCCAGCTACTTTTGCTACAATCCGTGTAGCTCGAAGAGCCAACCGATGCGACGGGTTGATTTTTTTCGGCGCTATGCGTCGTTTGACGCCCCCAAGATCATGACATACTTGGAGTTCTCTCTCATACTCACCACGAGACATTACGTTTTAACAAATGTTGAACGTCAAATTGTCACAACATACCCTTGGGATAGGGGAACGCTCCTTACTGGAGTGAGGAGGTCGTCCCGACGGAGAAAATTGCGCCCGGTAGTTCCTACGTTATCTATTAGATCATAAATAGGTAAAATTCGACTGTAGAGCGCTTTCAATTTATGTAATAATGTATGTGACGTTGACCAAGCGACGTCCTTGGATACTGAGTCAGGGTATCGTTAGTCAATTTCCGGATTAAAACGGGCGGTGTTCCTACCAGGACTCCGGCTTGTTATCTAGCTGACTCTCACAATCTTATACACAATTCGGCGCTTTTGCGAGAGCAGTAGGGGCTACAGATGGATACTGTTGCCCATTTTTAAGCAAGGGAAAAATTTAAAGCCAATCCAAACACCCACTGGGCGACATCTAGAGAAAGTGACTTACTTCCCGGTGGACTCTCCGCGCTAGGGGAGGTGGCGGAGGATATAGGCATGTGTCCCCGCCACAGTTATTTCGTGGATGTAGTACAGGCAGCTATCGGAGACAAAATAAAATTGCCGGCGGCATTGTATGTCCGCCAAGACACTCCACGGCATTTCAACCGCCTCGAGAGTTCGGCTTAACCATTATCTCAATCTAGGTCCGCCAATTTCGCATGTCTGTCCAGGAGCGAAATCCGGATATAAACCATGTCACTACGGGCGACGCCAAATTAGATGGATGAATCTCTTATTTTCATTATAGAAAATTTAGCGTTTACATATCCGGTCAGTCGGAAATAATATACCAATCGAAGTGGTTTCAAGATAAAATTCAGATAGACTTCTCTAAACACGATGCATGACTGAAAGAATCTAACTCTAAGAATGTAACGGCCAGGAAGACCAGCCGAACGGCTATCTGTTTCACACAAGATCGAACTCTCCGTCCCATCACAGCAAAGCTCCCAGCGCCACACAAGGCAGCCCCGCGCCAATGAGATCTCCATTCTGCTCCTCGAGTCAGCACAAACATATAGAAGCACTTAACATAACCATTATACTTACCGCGTTAGATGGCGAATTCTGGCAGCAAGCGATGTTTTGCTGGCACTTCTTTTTCAGAAGATCCTGGACAGCCAGGACCCCCAGAACAGCAGGAACTATCCAGGTTAGCTCTGTAGTAATGATGATGATGATAATAATAATAATAATTCTTGAGTAATGTAGCTCACCTTGGACATCCAGCTGAGAGCACTGATCGAAGAGACCAAGACCAGTCGACCCAGAACCAGCGCCAATGAGATTGCCTAGTGTGCCAGCTAGAATACCGGAGTTCACGTCGGTGGTATCGCCAGCCCAAGTGGCATGGTTGCAGCAGGAAAGCTGCGCCTGGTCGCCACATTTGGCCTGCGCTTGCTTCACAGTCATATCGTCAGGAACTGGAAATTTTACAGCTGTATTGCCTTTGTTTCCAATGCCATTGCCGTTGCCAACGCCGCCTGCGCTTGGCGGTAGCGCAGCAGCCCCAGCTGCTAGCAAAGCCACAGAGATACCAAAGAAGTGCATATTGAAATGAGATAAAAGAGGGTGCAGAAACGAAAGATACTGCTAAAAGTTTGTAAAGAATGAATACTATTCTCAACCAAGAAAGAGAAAATAGGAACTTATATAGGTATAACTCGTTATCCGACCCTGCATTCCTGTTGTTCAGTATTCTCTAGATATCCTTCTGTATCCCTTCTTTCTATCCCCTCATTCTTTTAGCCCCTTGATATACCCTAAATATATCCTGAAATATTCCTTGTAAGTCAAGCTAAACTGAAAATCTTGTATTACCCCTGGAAGAACCTTTTTGTGTTACATATAAAGCTAGGTTTATCATTTCCTGTATCAGTTTGCAGCCTAGTTTTCTCCTCTTCTTGCTCTCCCTTTAATCGCCTCGGCATCAACGTTGGCATGTATGATATTAAGATTTTCATACTCCTTTACTAGGGTCAAATAACTCTCCTCCGATTGGCTCACGGAAGGCTTTCATAGCCCTCTTCGCATTTACGTAGTTGAGAAACGGCATGAGGCGGTTTCTTTGCTTTCCATCTATGTTCTTTCACACAATTAAAAACATCACAGAAGATGGGTCAAAACAGAGCGTTTCCGTGATCCAATTAGTCATGGAACGGGTTTCCGGATTGCAAGATAATTTCCGGCGGTGGCTCGACGTGGCGGGTCAGGTGCTCGAGAACATCATTTCCCGACGGGAGTCAAATCGATAGTAACAGTGAAGACTTTATCTAATGCTCAGAAATATGCCTATTTCTGCGGATGACGATGAACAGATAGCAATGTCAAAGAAATGTGGATACTGCGAATTTTGCTCCGTAGCGATACCAGAAACGGTAGAAAAAGAACGAAAAGATGATGGCGACGACATGAAAAATATTCAACGTTTGATCAGCGAAATAGGTCGTCATGGCCAGTGAATAGAATTGAATAAGGTGGCTGCTGTTTTCTGTAGCGATCAAGTACAGACGCATGTTGATGAACGTAGAAACATGTTGTCAGCTCTATCTGCGATATCATTGCGCGTGTTGAGACGGTGCCAACAGTGAGAAGCTGCAATATCTCCGAATATCGCTGATAATCAATGGGGAAGAACCAGCTAAAATTGGAGGGCCAGTTCTGTTGACCTTTTTCAATTTTCCTTTCCCAAATTTGCTTGTCCAGACTTCCCGATGCAGTTTCGGTGCAAAATACTCTCAATTTTGCCAGCTATTGCTCGGTACGGACTGACTCCAAAATGATATGCATTTGTGACAGGACTGATCTGTTGTATCGTTTCTAGCCTGTCTATCCTTGATACTAGAATCTGTGATGGTGAGTAAATGTAGTTGCCCGGTTATTCGAAGCCATGCTGATGTGAAAGACGGTCAGATCAGTTTCATTTCTGCTGTCTGTGTGCGAATCTATTCGACGAATATTAGTCGTCTTGGGAATATTACAGCGGCCAGGGTAGTGAGTTATGGCAGACTCACGTAGTCCAAGTAATGATTTCTTCTACTGTAGATCGAATTCTGCAGCCGATTTGGGGCAAGAAAACCGCGTGTGGCAGCAACTGGAAAGGTCAGCTTGATTTTTGTGGTAGTCGAAAAGACGAAGCCTTGCTGATGATTTTTTGGATAAAAGCCAGCCGTTTTGGATATACCACGAGCCAGCTATCATATCTAGTAAATTGCTCCATATATGGTCCCTGCTTTTCCTCAGCGCCCGGGACTACATTTTGAGGCTTAGTGAAAATGTTATGTTACTGTACTCGGACTCTATCACCCAGAAAATATTGCTAATAACCTTTCTTGCCGCAGAGCGACTGTCAATCTTCCAGGGAAAAAAGGGGCCCCCTCTGATTTCGAGAAAACTTGCACCTTGTTGCTTCAAAATATGGGTTGAAACGGTACTCCGCTCAATGCATTCTGGAAGGCTCCGTATCCCGATTGGCCACGCGGTAACTTTGCAAACTGTTTTCATCTCCCCGTTTCATCTTGTCAGATAGAGAGCTAACTGCCACCGTAATAGAATATTGCCGTATTCTGCGGCTCTGTTCTCTTGTCCATGTCCAATCCAAACCTCATCCGCAGACATAATCTGCCATCCTACACCAAATGAGCTATCGCAGCATTCGACAAGAAGGGAAATCTCGCATGAATAACCGTCCAAAAAAAATACGGGCCCCTCCGAAGCAAGATCAGCCGAAGCTACCCAGATCTCGCCACAAAGCAAACGCTGTCAGGCAATATACCTTTGCCCCTGTCGAATTCCCACACCCAATCGAGATACGGTATCAAGGACGCTATTACGAATCCCATCAGGCCGAGGGTACATCGAGCTGTACTAGTTATGCTGGACGTTGATGATTGATCGAGGAAATCTGGCAGAGGAATCTTTTGGCCGTACTGAAATCAAGACGACGAAACTAAAGCTGGCGAGTTACATTTTCATCCCTGAAAGTTCGGAACCCAGCTGGCCACGTGTCCAGGCGGCCGATATGGTGATTGATTCTCCCCAAACTACCAGTATGACACTATGATATGCTGAATGCCACCGGTAGTCGACCGACCGAACACTCCTAGTGTCACCAAGGGGGGCGGACCGCTTGCAGAAGCATGCCTCACGATAGTTGTGATTCCTCTATAATAGTCAGAAAGATACAAGTCGGTTTTCAACACCAGACGGGCAAAAATTAAGAAAACCGTTTTTGTTGTCTACGAACGTAGCGTCTGACACCAACGCGATTTGGAAAAGGCGCACAGCATGTAAATGTACTGCAATCTTTTCCGCGATATGCGTCCGACGGAACCGCAGGCCAATCACTCGATCTCAAGGTCCAGTGCCCTGATTTGGGCGATAGATCCATGACATTGGAAAACAAAAGCTCGCCATATCCACTCGAGATTCCAGAAATAGCAATTCTTGTATAATATGTTACAAAAACAACCGAAAAAATGGCTCGGAAAGCCACGCTGGTTGTGCCAAAACAGCATAATGAACAAGATCTGTTGTTCCGTCCAAGGTTCAAATGAATATCCGGTGCTGGAATCGAATCCGTGCATTGTTTCAGGTGCGCCATTTCGACTGGACCAAAAGAAAATTCAGCGGTGGTGGGAAAATTTTGGTTTATTCATCTCCACATTATCCCGTAAAGAACAGCAGTAGCTATATCCGAAATCGATATTTCCAGCTCCAGCAGCAGCGTTGTTCATTCGGCCATGCCAGAAGGAAATAATACTTGGAATAATACTTGGGAACCGATGGATAGATAACAATTTAGCATTTATAGCGTTAGCTAGTGGTTTTTTTTGTACAGTATCGTGGTCCTTGTCGTACTTCGTCTCCAATCAGAAATGAACCGGTGCGATTTAGAGATATATATCGTGTGTCGGTAAGCGGATGGCAACGTTAGTTTGCGGCCATATATCTTATTCCGGGCACAGTCCATTATCGAAAAACATACAATCAAATTCGATTCAAATAGATTGCTCCGCAAAGTGAATCGAGAGGGACTGAGTACAGACAAACTATAATCTACAAATGCATCCATTTTAATCCATGCATGTTTTCAGTGCACATCTGTTATTTGCATGCAATTTGACTTTGACCAACTGCAACTGGTATGTCACCATGTAGTTTGGAAAAATAGATGGCTTGGAAAAATGGCTTGGAGAAATAGATTTATATACTACTATAGTATCAAACATTTTTACAGAACTACAGTCTGCATTATAGTTTTGAACTACTGAATCAATTTTGAGTCAATAAAACGTTCTTCGATTCCAGAAATGGTTTTCGGTTCATCAAAATGGGGTTGACTATAAAATGGTCTCAGAATAATTGGTAAATATAATATATTTTCTTCTAGCAAAACTATTTAAAATCGAAAAATTCTCTTTTAGTGGGACTATTTTCTGTTTCAAAACTAGACCGACTGTACAAAATTGTTTTTATCAAATACTATTTGATAAAATACCAATCCGATTTCGACCAAATGGAGTATTCGACAATTTGGAATCTTGATATTGTCGTATTACAATAAATTTATTATCGATACTCTCTAATGTGTAGTCGACACAGAACAATGGGCGAATGATAAAAGAGTATTAGATAGGCAGATTATTGTAATAGAAGACTGACAGAAAGGATATAGTGCATAACATACAAAGACATGCCTCCCAAAATATGTAAAGCAGGATGATTGGAAAGCAAGAGGCAAAGCAGACAACAAGCGCGACGAAGGAACATAACCTGGGATCCAACCGGCAAAGTCAAGAGAGGCTTAGCGATAGAGTACGGTTTGTTTGTCGCTCTGCTTTGGCGGCGTCAACGTCGGCGTTACGCAGCAGTGGCGTTGGTAACCCTTTCCACTCCGTTCCTCCGTTTGAGAGCATCAACACACATCGTATAAAATTGGGCGTACTCAGAAAATAATGGATTCTCGTGTTCTAAAGATGTATTTTTTTTTGCAATGAGAAACTTGTATTTCAGATGTTTAGCCGTCGAGTGTACCTTTTCCCCCGCGGATTTCCTGGTTTGAGGTTTCGTTTCGAATGAACGCCTTGGAAGTGCCGTATTCAGTACCAAATGCTTGCAGCAAAAAAAGAAATGGCTGCGAGAAACCTGCCTAAGCAAAGAAATTGAATCGCACCAAGACAGCTGAGCCTGGTCAGCGCGCTGGGGCCTCGCATCGAATAACCCCAACAAGGGCTTCACGCGCTAACTGCACATGTTGGGATCTCATGAATCAGTCCCAGCGCGGTGACCAGGCTCAGCTTTCTTGAGCATTAAGCTATCGGCAGAATTTTGATAAATAAAGTCGAGCATTTGCTGAAAACCTTTTTGGAGACATATTAGCAGATATGTCTTCCTAGTTAGCAGTAGATGTTTCCTCATTCCGAGACCCAGACCTGTGACGTTGCTATTTGGACAGAGTGTAATACACTGTGATTAGGAAACGTACCATACTTCATAAGATATTGGGGAACTTCGCCCTCCAGCGGAAGTTTTGCTCTCAGTGACTGGAATAAAATTTTCGAGGTCCCGGCCTGCTTCGCGCCAGAAAGGAAAGATGGACAAAGTCGGTTCATGTAAAAAGAAACCATACAACGTTGCTATGGTTCAGGCCAACTACTTAAATTATTTCTTGGTACGATTCGACGCAGCATGTGGAACTGCCAAGTCCAAGCAGCAAGGGGCAACTAGAGCGTTACCCATTCCACATTGACTTAACTGCGCCTCGTGGTAACTGAAAAGGGGCATGTTGTGAATTAAACCCTTGGTGCAGATATTTGTAGTTCCATACGCAAGGGTTTGTGCCAGATTTACTTCACCCCTGGGCCGACCTGGTTGGGAATTTGGGTCCCTTGCGTGCTACCGCATGCATATTCCATTGAAGTCAGTCGTCATCTCTGAGAAAAGAAGTAGCTGAACTGTTATCGGAATTGAACAAATTCTGACATGCAGATGATTTGCATCATCGAAGAAGAATTGCCTTGATATTGAATGTGAGTGTCCCTAGATTGGTTCGCTAACGTGATTGATCTCATAAATCAGATTGAAGTCTCAAAGAGGAGCAGCGCAAGTTCTGATGGAAAAAAAAATCCGTCATTTGTGAGACTCCACATTAAACCCTTGGTCATACCGGAAGCAGGGGATTTTATGAAAAACCCCTTCCCTTGCGCATTCTGGTTCATCTATTAACTTAAGGTATCTATGTTGTGGTTAAATTCCCTCGGATTGGGGATGGCAATCCCGTAACCCTTCGGAAGTGAGGAGTTTCTTTTTGGGCTTGGCAAAAGCTTTCGGATCGATAATCAGGACGCCCCAACAGCCATCCATATTGTTGGAAATTTTTTCGGAAGCAAGCTCGGCGAGCCTGATGATTCGGGGGGGGTTTTTTTTTTGCTGAAGATATGCCGCCCATTCGCAGGAGCAATTACTTAAAACAGCAAGAGCGAAGTATTAGCACTGTGGGTGACGGTTCGGTCATACACGATATTGGTACCAGATTTCACCGGAATCGCATATGGGGAACAGCTTCATCTCGCATCAGTGCCCTTGAAGAAAAGCGAGGTAATTTGAACGAATACCATGCATTATCCCCAAATCGTCCCCAGAAGTTGCCTCCACTAGTGTACGTTTCAGAGGAGTTTGATGTCTGGAAAAGCTTCAAGGAACATTGGCGCTACCCTGACTTTCACCGGGCACGAATTACGGTACAGGATAAGCAAAATTCGAAATCGATTCTCTCTATCGCCATGATTCTTCCTGCATTTTTCCAAACAGCAAGCAATTTTTTATTATCACATGAAGATGGCTATTGCTTGGCGATCTCCATTACATCGGCTGCTTCTGTCCCGGAAATCTCAAAGCACGAGCTTTTGCTAATGAGAAAAATCACGGGACTATATCTTCGTTCCATGGGGTCCAGTTATGATGATTCTGAAGATGACCTTGTGACTCTATTTGTGCCCGATATTTCATTTCATTATCTCGAAGACTGGTTGGATTTGTATGGAGGTTCTGAGCCGGTTTTGAGATCAATAGAACAGCAGACTACCGCGACACTCCTTGGAAGAACGATCCGTGACAGAGCAGTTCCAGGACATGCTCGTCTCCTAAGGGACAATCGCAGCGCAGGGAAAAAATTGATCTCCAACGACTATGAAATTGAATGCCAATCAGTTCCGCGGCTGTCTTTTACTCCGGCGAATTCGTTTTCTAACCATTGCAGAGAGAGACGAAATACCAAAGTCTACAAAATGTCCGCACAGAACAGTTTTGTTGACAGGCTGCCTGCGAATCATGTCACCTTTGGCCTCTGTATTCCGATGATTTTGGAAAGACTGCGCGTGTCGCTCATTGCAAACAATCTTAGCATCACTCTCCTCAGAAACGTTGGAATTCATCATGCAGAGCTCATTGTTCCTGCAATCATGGCACCTGCCACGCAATCTGGTATGGATTATCAGCGATTAGAACTATTTGGGGATACTGTGCTGAAATATTTGGTCTCATGTTGGCTTTTCCAAGTCAATCCTTCTTGGAACGAAGCACGTCTTTCTGCAGAGAGGGAAAGATTTATCCGGAATGATTACCTGGCAGAAGCGGCATTGAGGATTAAGCTTGACAGGTTCATAGTTACCCGGAAAATCAGTATGAGACGGTGGAAAGCGCCGCACGTGAATTGTTTGCGCCAATCATCCACAGAACAGAGGCAGATGTCGCCGAAAATCCTTGCAGATGTCACCGAGTCTCTCATAGGTGCAGCATATCTTAATGGTGGCTTTCAAATGGCCCAAAGATGTGCTCGTTGTTTTATTCCACAAATAAGGTTCTTACCGAGCGTTTTCCGCGCGTCATCTGGTCGGTTCGCCACAACGTCGCTCGAGCCGACAAGCCAAAAACTTCTAGCCAAGATGATTGGATACTCATTCAAGTGCCCATCTTTATTAGAGCAAGCACTCACACATTCCTCCTTTCCAAATACATATCCCCAGAGAAACTACCAGAGGCTTGAGTTCATAGGAGATGCAGTGTTGGATATGGTTGTTGTAGCAACTATTGCAGCACAATCTGTGGAACTATCGCCCGGCCGAATGTCAGTGATTAAACATGCCGCGGTGAATGCATCCCTGTTGGGCTTCTTTTGTCTAAGCCAATGTGTTACTGTCCCTTCTTCAGAGAGCGAAATTTCAATGACACGTGGAGGGAGGTTATCAACAAAGGGTTGTGTCCACCTCTGGGACTACATACGCTTCAATGGAAGTGGCCTATTAAGTACCCTGGAAACCTGCATTTTGAGATTTCGATTACTAGAAGATGAGATCAATAGTTATCTGCAGTTCGCCCTAACGTATCCATGGGGTCTACTTGACCGCTTACGCCCCAGCAAATTCCTATCTGACATCTTTGAAAGCATTTTAGGTGCCATTTTCATTGATTCAGGTGGTGTAATCGACTTTTGCACACATTTTCTGGAGAAAATTGGGTTTTTGCGTTACATAAAACGAATTTGCACGCATGATATAAATGTTTCTCATCCGCACCAACGCGGTCAATCTTTCTGATCACCTGATGAGCAAATGACGGTATTATGTTTTGAAGTCGGAAAAACACTACTAGTAATGAATCCAGTTCTATGTCCGATTATTCGTAAACAGGTTTCCAGACAGCATTGTCCGACATTGACTGTTATTTTAAAGATGGAGCACTAGTAGTGCAGGTTCAGCAATGCAGGGCCACCAGTTACCGCTAGACTGCGGCACGGTTTTGGATTTGGTCTTGAAATGCTAACCAAAATCTAACCGCAAAATTGTGAGATTTTAAAATGTTTACCAAATCCAAAACCGCAATGCGGTTATTTTGCGGTTAACCGTAGCACCGGAAATAATAATAATTTTGTCTAATTGGATTAGTTTTTTTTTGTAGTTATGCTGATATTTATAAAATAAATAATTATACCATTATACTGTTATACTATACAGTAAACTACTGTCTAAAGCTGTATTGTTTTGTTATTATTCCGCAAATTTAACTTTGAGATATGAGGTACGAAGTTGTAGACTTCCGCACGACCCAACCTAACCCGGACCCAACCCGGACTGGGTTGGATTTTGGATCAGAGTTCTTGATCCAGTACTGGATCTGGGATCCCAACTTGGATTATAAATATTGCAAATATATTTATATCTGTAACTATATAAATTATACAATTTTTAGTTGTAATATTGGATATTTCTATTATATCTAAACTAGAATCAATTTTTTAATTTTACAATAAAATAGTAAATATTGAATAAAATATATATTTTGGATCAATTTTCTATATTATCAATTAATAGTATTCAAAGATATTATTTTTTCGGTTTTTTTTGTTTGTATTCTGATATACAAATTTGAATACTGTTTTCTGATAATTATATCTGGAATTTGTATCTAGATATTTTTTCAAATATAGCTGATAAAATATTATTTAGTTCTATTTTTTTTATTAATTATAGTTTTCTGATTTTTAGTATTATTGTATTACGGAGTAACATTAATAAATAGTGGCAGACGTACAGAATCTCAGAGATTCGTGTTACGGACCCTGTACGGAAGGGACCGCAATCTACAAATGGACCATCGAGAGCCAACCAATCTACAATCTCTACAATTATCTGCAGATCATATAACAGAACACCACGGGAAACTATAGCTGTTTTACCAGGACAGGACAATACGTAATAACTGGTCTGAGCAAATAAGAGAACCATAAATATCTCTAGTACAGAATCAAATACAAGAAGATATTTATCGTATATTCCGTACTATTCTACGATAGTGTGTTCTATACAAAGATCCGTATTCTCCGATACTAACTATCCGACGAAAAAGACTATCGTACGGACAATTACAAGTTCTCTGCTAGGACTAAAGAAACTGTAATCTGTTGTATAATAACTATTTGTATACAGAAAAAAGAAATATACGAAACTATATAATATTCTGACAGAAAAGAATTCTGTCCGTTTGTACAGAACAGATCTGATTCTACAGAAAAAAAGAAATTCTTTCTAAAAAAAAGAAAAGACTAATTATATAAGAATATTTATTAAATATATATATATTGAATTCTCCGCGATCAATTTAACTATTGTTATTTGAATATATTTTTGTTTCTATACAGTATAATTACAACTATATTCTGCAAATAGAAAAACTTTTCGGACTAATCTATTTGGTATATATCAATTGATATATTTATAAAATTTGTTCTACAGATCCGAATCTGTATAAAATTTAAGAACAGCAACGGTACAATTGCGAAACAGTAGATTTGAAATATATATTAGAACTACAAAAAATCAGTTTATAGTAATCAGTTTGTATTGTATAATATATTGATTGTTCTGTTGTTTATACTATAAAATAAAGATATTATAATACCGAATAAAAGTTCAATAGTATTTCAGACAGAAAAAAATTATATTTCTGTATTATCAATCAATATACAATTTATAGAAATAATTAGTCAATTCCAGAAATAGTTGCAGATTACGGAAAAACAAACAACAGAAATCAAATTTTCTAAACCGGAATTTTTCGAAAAAAAAACGAATCCAGTTTCGTAGTTTTTTTATACAGATAGATATATAGTTATATATTATTAACTACAATAGAAAAACCAACAAAATTATCTATATTTCTATTTATCTATATAGATAAATTTTTAACTGATTCGAATTCTATATTTGTGAATTCAATAAGAAATCTACAGATAACTGGAATAATACTATAAAAAAAAATCTTTGTTTTCTATACAGTCTTCAAAAAGAAATTTGAACAGATTTTCGAAGATATTGATATATAGTAAACTGCGGAAAAATATTTTGAAAAAATCAGACAAATCAGTTCGGTTAGTATCTATACTACCGAATTTCAGTAGATTATTTTATATCTTGACTATAATAACAATATTTATATCTGACTGTTCGAACAAAATTTCCAAAAAAATATTCAAAAATAAATTTATATAAATCGACAGATCTACCGAACTAGCCAAGATAATTGAAATAGCAGTCAAATTTGACAATCGATTTTATAAACAGAAATTTCAGCAACAAAAAATCCGTCAGAGATCCGATCAAAAATTCTTGAATAGATTCCGCCGCCGAAAAAAACAGTAAAAAAATCAACAGTAGCCAAGAAAAATAAACAACAATTTCTATAGACTATAGTCGATAGAATTTAATACAGTAAAACTATCGATAGAAAAAAAA
>Ga0209673_1001911_pt1 | contig 16646 bp, 23 predicted proteins | sample AraplaCol_mMS_r2_2_FD_184274 | JGI IMG/M metagenome (GOLD analysis project Ga0209673, IMG submission 184274) | Arabidopsis root microbial communities from North Carolina, USA - plate scrape MF_Col_mMS_r2 (SPAdes) (version 3) | ecosystem: Host-associated > Plants > Roots > Endosphere | place... | reverse complement strand
AGCGTGTCGGAGTCGACATCGTCCGACGTGCGATCGAGGCCCCTGTCCGTCAGATCGCCGAGAATGCCGGCGCAGAAGGTTCGATCATCGTCGGCAAGCTGCGCGAGAAGTCCGACTTCTCCTACGGATGGAACGCCCAGACCGGAGAGTATGGTGATCTCTACGCACAGGGCGTCATTGACCCGGCCAAGGTCGTACGCACCGCGCTTCAGGATGCAGCCTCCGTTGCCGGCTTGCTGGTGACGACGGAAGCCATGATCGCCGAAAAACCTAAGAAGGAAGCCGCTCCGGCGATCCCCGCTGGCGCCGGCATGGACTTCTAGGTGGATCAGCCAGGCCCGCCCGTGTCGGGCGGGCCGTTCCCGGAGTGCGAAATGAATCCGACGTCTTTGCGAACAAAGGAGGAGGCGCGTTTGTGCGCGAGTGTCGTCAAGGAAATCTCCCAGACAAGGGGAGTTTCCAAGGACCCGGTCGCTATCGGAAAGTTAACCGTGCTGGTGGCGCGGCTCTTCAACAGCGGGCTGCGCGAACGCGATGATCTTATGTCAGCCGCCATGCGATCATCCGATTTGCAGGGTGACCTGATGCATACAGATACCGGAATGCGCACGTCGTCAAATAGCAAAGAATGAAAGGCGAGGCGCGCTGGCGACCTGCAAACTGGAATTTTTTGGAGGCCACCAGCCGCCGGGGCTCACAACCATCAAGCAAGGAAAGTATTTTGTGCAGGAAATAACAGGGGCTCGATGACGCTTTCGACCTTCTGGACGGGTGGCCGAAGGAACAGCGCGATCTCCCTCAGGGTCTGCCGAGATGCCGCGGCGGGCACCTATCACGTGCGGTTCGAATCTCCACCGGTCCACCATCATTTCCAGAGTTTTCGTCGTGCCTGGCCGTTTCGCCGGCGTTTGTGGGCGGCGGATCGAAATCTTTACCGGCACCGTCCGTCATCTTTAGTAGCCGCTCGCGCTATGGCCGGCAGGGAGGATGGAGCGGAATGCTTTGCTTCCTTATAGAAACCGCACTAACCAGCTCGGCCTTGGACCGCCCGAAATCAAGATGTCTTCGATATCGACCGCCGTACAGGTGGCGCTTCCAATGATTTGCCACCTGTTTCCGGCGTGGCCGAGGGAGCAAGGCAAATCAGCGGATGAGCTTCGGTCGAAACTATCCTCCATGAAACCCGCGCGATCGCGGGCTTCATGGAGCGTCGGCCGATTAATTAGACAACCGAAACATTCTCAGCCTTGGATTTGCCGGTCTTGCGGTCCTGTCCGACCTCATAGCTGACCTTGTCGCCTTCACGCAGAGAACTGCCGCGTACCAACGCGGAGACGTGGACGAACACGTCCTGGCCGCCGTTGTCGGGAGTGATAAACCCGAAGCCCTTGTCGTCGTTGAAGAATTTTACCGTTCCAGTCGCCATGTAACTATTTCCGTGTGGTTCTGCGGATTCGCAACACGAACCTATCGTGAGCGAGACTGCTCATCAATCGCCAACGCCCCGTTTTTTAGCACTGGAGGACGGCCGCGTGGAAAATAACTTCGGCCACGAATGGCGACTATGCAGACGCTTGACCGCATTCTCGGGGAATGGCGCGTATGCAGGCGTCCTCCAAACAGTGCCCATGCACAAGCAAAAGCCAAGACACTCGTCGATTGGTTCGAATTCGGGGTGCGCGGCGAGGATGATCTGGCAAGGGTCATCAGGGATGACATCCAGCTTGCGGACGTCCCGCGTTAGGGGGAGTGGCTTCCGCGGTCTTATCAGAGTATGCCTACGAGCGCCATAAAAAGCGGGGACGCCAATTTGGAATGGGTCTCAATCGGCGTTTTGGGTCCAAATCGCGCCTGCCCGACCTGGTGTACACTCCGCTGAGAATTGAGCTGCGTGTAAGGTTCACGATGTCCTGGAGTTCAGCGTCGGCATTTGCTCCCCTGGGATTGATCTTACGCGAAAGCGGCTCGAGCGTTGTCAGCCCGCTCAAGAACGCAGACGTCGTGCTTTTGAATGATTGGCTCATGACGATGATGAGGAATGGGTTATTGCAGTCAGGCTTTGCGTCGACGCGATAAGGGGCCCATGGAAGCGCGCATAGCGACCCTCTCCGTGGCTACGGGAGATGCCGCCTGAAGGCGGGCGTCCGGGCTAAGCTACTTACCCCACATGACCAATTTGCATGCTACAATGATTTTCAACGTGAAAACGGTCTAAGCGCTAAAAAGAGAGCTGTGCTTGTGCGATGTCGCCGATTCAACAGCCGTCCACATTGGACGCGGATATTCTCCGAGAGCATTCGGCAAAGATTGTCAGTCGCTGTACTTGGCCAAGGGAACGATTGCTTGCGCTTCAGAGCGAGCGGCTGAAAGCCACATTGCGACATGCAGCGGCGGCGTCTCAATATTACCGAGAAGTTATCGGCGACCTCGTTGCCCGCAAGGCTCCGCTCGAGGAGTTTCCCGTTCTCACCAAGCATCTGCTGATGCAAAACTTCGATCGGATCATCACGGACGCGCGTTTGAGCCGGAAACTCGTTGAGGACCACCTGGGTGGAGACGATCCTGGCTCTCCGTTGCTCGGCGAGTATCGGGTGGCGGCCACAGGGGGCACGACCGGAGAGAAGGGCCTAGCTGTCTTCGACGGACCTGGCTGGCTTGACGCGATCGGAAACACCCTGCGATTTCAAAAAATAGTCGGCATCGACGAGACCACTAAAAGCATAGCGATCTTCGCATCGTCTGCCGTCCACATTTCCCATCGCATTGGAACCGAGCTACGCGCCTTCCGGCCACCTGCGCCCAAGTTAAACGTCCTGATGCGAATTGAAGATATCGTGGAGACCCTCAACAACCACCAACCTGAGGTCATTTCCACCTACCCTTCCTTTGTTCGCGTGCTGGCAAAAGAAGAGGCTGCCGGCCGCCTTCGGATCGGGCCAAGGCTTGTGCGAACTAGCGCAGAGACGCTGACAATAGACGTCAGGGAGATTGTCACAGCAGCGTGGGGAGCTACCGTCGCTAATAGCTACACGTGTACCGAAGCGGGAGCGATGGGCCACGAATGTCTCCTCGCATCCGGGCTTCATTTGGCGGAAGATGCCTTCCTGTTCGAAGTGGTGAATGCAGACAATCGCCGGGTTCCGAACGGTACCGCCGGGGCGAAGCTCCTTGTGACGACCCTCACCAATCGCGCGCTGCCACTAATTCGATACGAAATCTCGGACATCGTGACGTTGGCCACGGAACCCTGCAGATGCGGCCTACCCTTTTGGCGCATTGCCTCCATCGACGGACGTCGGGAAGAGGTCCTTCAATTCGTGGGCCGTGAGGGCGAAACGATCGACGTTCATGCGCATCGTCTCCGTTCACCGCTAACTGGCGCTAAAGGTGTCCGGCAATTCCAGTTTCGCCAGCTGCTCGATGGTCTCGAGATTACAATCTCGGTGTTTCCGGAATTCGACCGCGAAACCGTTGCTTCCGAGGTGGAGATGGCAGTGCGCTCAACTCTGGAGACAGTTGGCGCGAGACCCGAACGCGTTGCGGTTCGTACGGTTGATCTAATCGCACGCTCCGGTTCTGGAGCGAAGGAAAAGCTGGTGATCCGAGAAAACGAACCTGGAAAACAGTAGCCCCATTTCATCAACGGAAAACATGAGGACGAACCTGCCTTTGGTCGAGGCGTTTAGCCCAAACGAACTCATCTCCGCTGTTGGCCGCGCTGTTTCCGGCGCATCGAGACCCTTTTGCTGATCAGGCCCACATCCGCTCTGGGCATTCCAGCGCTCAGTGGCAATATCTCCATTTAACCCTCTTGTTCCTCTGGTCGGGACACGTTTCGCGCTCGCTGTTGCTCGCCTTGGCAGTTCTCGCTGGCAAATGTCCGCCTCGCGTTACAGAGTGGTCCAACGCAGACTCGCCTGCCCTAGGAAAAAAGCGGACACATCGATGACAACGCATCGCTTCACCCCGACCTCCTACCACAACGTCATCGGAACTATGCCGGCCGCCCTTCGGATTGCCGACGGCGACACTGTCGTCACACGGACGATCGATGCTGCCGGGTATGATTGCGAAGGCCTACAGCGCGCATCCGGACCAAATCCAATGAACGGTCCAATCTTCATTGAAGGGGCAGAGCCGGGGGACGCGCTCAAGGTAGAGATTTTGAAAATGGTGCCTACGCGGGATTCCGGCTTCACGCGCAGTGTTCTAGCAGGCAACGTGGTCGATCCAGAGACCATACGAGACCTACCCAGGCCGGAAAAAACACTGTGGACGATTGATCGTGAGAATTCCACTGTTCGCCTGTCCGAGCCAGTCAGCGGACTTCATGGTCTTACCCTGCCCGTCGATCCGATGATTGGGTGTTTCGGTGTCGCTCCGAGCTTGGGACAGGCGATCTCGACTGCGACGAGTGGCGAGTATGGCGGCAACATGGACTATCGCCGGTTTGGTCCAGGTTCTACTGTTTGGTTTCCGGTCTTCGTTTCGGGCGCATTGTTCTTCCTCGGCGACTGCCACGCTATCCAAGGCGACGGCGAAATTGTCGGGACCGGGGTCGAGACGACATTCGAGATCAAAGTGCGCTTGTCGGTGGATAAGAGGCGGCGCATTTCATGGCCCCGCGCAGAGACGGCCGATGACATCATAACAGTTGGCAACGCGCGGCCACTCGATCAGGCGCTACAGCACGCGACGACGGAGATGCTTGATTTGCTGAAAACAGATTATGGCCTGACAAAGGTTGCCGCTAGCCACCTGCTTGGCCAAGTCGTTCGCTATGACGTTGGCAATGTGTTCGACCCTGCATTTACTGTTGCCTGCAGGGTAGCAAAGAAGTGGCTGCCAGTTCGCTGAATTGCTTTTGGCTGTGACTAACGAAGCTCGCTGGGTAGCGATCGCGTGCAACAGCTTTCTGCATCCGAGCCCTTGCAGGGTGGGCATTGCCGGCCGATTGGTCGAAGGGTGCATGCGCAATGCACCCTGCTGGCCTCTGGGTAAAGTCTTGCCGCCGCCAGCGACGAATGACGTCTCCGATTGTTACGCTCTCGCAGATATCTCTGCGAGCAGCGCTTCGATGTCGGCTTGGAGGTCTTGGGCATCCTCCAAGCCGACGCTGAGTCTAAGAACCAGGTCATCTCCGCTCCACGCCGTGGCGGAGCGATTGGCTTTAACAGGCATCGGCGCGGCCAAGCTCCTCGTGCCGCCCCAGGAAGCGCCGATGGCGAAGGTCTTGAGCACGTCGAGCGCCGGGACGACATGCTGCGCCACACCTGGCTTGAACACAACGCTGAACACCCCGCTTGCTCCGAGAAAATCTCGCTTCCAGATGCTGTGGCCAGGATGGCTCGGCAGGGCGGGATGCAGCACCCGATCGACCACATCGGCTCTTTCGATGATGTCGATGAGCTGCATCGCACCGCTAAAAGCGTGGTGCATCCGGACGCCCAATGTCTCGAAACCGCGCAGCACCAACGAGGCATCATCGGCTGAGACCCCGATCCCAAATCTGCCAAGAGTAGACCGGATCGGAGCAATAAGGCTCTCGTCTTTGACGCTCAGCGACCCCATCAAAAGATCGGAGTGGCCGGAGACATATTTCGTCAGCGCCTCCGTCACGATGTCGACTCCAAGTGTCAGAGGTTTGTAGTTCAGTGGCGTCGCCCAGGTGTTGTCGCAGGCAACCAGCGATCCATGCCGATGGGCGATCTCCGAAATGGCTGGCAGGTCCTGGACTTCCATCGTGGTAGAACCGGGGGACTCGCACCAGACGATCTTCGTCCGGTCATCGATCAACCGATCCAAGTCGTCGATGTTGGCTGGATCATAATAGGCCACCTCGACGTCGAAACGGGCGAGATCGGCATTCGCGAAGTCACGCACAGGAGGGTATGCGGTATCGGCAATAAGGACTTTGTCGCCGGAGGTGAGAAATGGGAGCATTGCAATGGCGTTTGCTGCCTGTCCCGAAGGGACGAGAAACGTCCTGACGCCATGCTCAAGCGCCGTCAGTTTGGCTTCGAGTGCTCTGGTGGTTGGGGTGCCATAAAGGCCATAGCTGTAGCCATCCGGTCCACGCTTGCCACGGCTTGCATATGCTTCGGCGTTTTCAAACACGATTGTCGATGCCCGATGGACGGCCACGCCCAACGATGCAAATCCGTCCGTGTTGACATCAGGTGTCAGGACGCACTGCGTGAGGTCGTTCATTCCAATACTCCCTGCTGTCTCTCATTTGATGAGCGATTACAGCATTGACTGGCCCATTCCGTCCAATACTAAGATCGACGTGCGCCATTCGTCAGGGTTATGGTTATGAACATTCGACAGGTCGAGATTTTCCACGCCGTTATGACCAATGGTACGGCCTCGCGGGCGGCCGACGTCCTGCGGATTTCCCAACCCGCCGTCAGCAAGACCATTCAGGAGCTTGAACGGGAAATCGGTTTTCTCCTGTTCCATCGCGTAAAGGGTAGAATGACGCCCACGTCTGAGGGTCGCCTCTTCTTCCGGGAGGTGGAGCAATCTTTTTCCGGTCTTATCCATTTGCGCAGCGCCGCCGCCCGAATTCGCGATTTCGGCTCCGGCGAGATCAAGGTCGCCAGCCTCTCGGCTCTCAGCACGAACATTGTCCCGAGAGCGCTTCGTGGCTTCCAGCAGCGGCATCCTAACGTTGCCATCACGTTTCAGGCGCAGATGTCGTCGGTGGTCAAGGACTTGATCGCGGGAGGCCAGTTCGATGTCGGACTGGCCGCCGACGAGATCGAAATTGCTGGCGTGGAGGCAACGCCGTTTTCTCGCTTCCGGGCAGCAATCGCACTGCCAAGCGACCATCCGCTCGAAAGGAAGGAAATCATCGAGCCCACCGACCTGGATGGTCAGCCATTCATTGCCCTCGCGCCCGAGGACACCACCAGGCGGCAGTTGGACACGATCCTGTTGCAGGCGAATGCACAGCCGAAGGTGGTTTTAGAGACGCCCTATTCGACGACGATATGTGCGATGGTTCAGGCAGGACTGGGTGTCGGCCTCGTGCACCCCCTGACAGCGGAGCCGTATGTAGGAAAGGGCCTGACGCTAAGGCCTTTTCGTCAGGGAGTGTTTTTCAGGACGCTATTACTGCTACCGCCTAACCGTCGGCCAGCGCTTATCGTCTGCGACTTCATGGAGGAGCTAACGGCGTTCTCGAAATTCGAGGACTGAATAGACCCGCGTTTTCCCGATCTGCACTTTCATATCATTAGCCTCTACCGCCACCCCGAATGCCCTTTCTAAAGGCGCATTCCTTGCACTGGTTTCATGAATTGACCGGAGACCACCGATGAGTTGCTCTCTGAACTCGCAGAAACGACTGTGCAGGCGAAAGCCGCCTGACGATAACGACGCGTGCGTTGCCGTTAAAAGATGGCAACCACGCCATCGGGTATAGCTGTCAAATTTGTTTGCGAACGCGGAGAGAGTACTTCATTGTCCTCGATGGTTGTGTTTGCCCCTTCGAAACGAGTTCTCGCCTGAACTATAACCAACCATTTTCTTAACATTCGTGAGCTGTTGGGCGGTTGAGGGGAGCACAAATCTGATAGAATCCATGGCGGTCGCCATCGCCTCCGAGTTCCCGTCTTCCTTAAACCTTCTTATTACCGAGGATGCCCTATTAAGCGTGTTTCGAAGATCGTCGATAACGCTCTCTGCGCATACTGAGACAACCGCGCGTTCCAAGGCGGTGGCAATTCTAACGTTTTTGCGGGCTCGACGACTTGCCAAAGGCAACCTCCAATCGCACCACATTAGCTTTATCTTATATTATTGGGTGTCCCCCACTGGAGACAATATTCTCCATGCGAGCAAACAGTAGCATCCACAAGATACTTCGCCGAAAATGCGCTCAGCCGCCTTCGCTGCTCCGGCCTCGTCCCTGGAATTCGTTCAATTTTGACTGCCGCCGGGTTCTGAGAGGACTGGCTGGCCACGGCTACCCGCTGGACCCCTTGAAGGAACGCGAGCTAGCCGACCGGCTGGCAAACCGCCAATCGCGGTCATAGCTCCGCGAGCGCCGTCCGCTAAGAGTATCTGTATCGACTTAACCTTTTTAGTGGCTAAGCCCGCACGAAGGTGACTAAGTAGATCATCATCGGCATCCTTTTTGGCCAGTCCGTGACAGAGAGATTCTATGGGCTCCCGCCAAAATGCAGGGAGAACCGCTATCATGGCGCAGTATTACTTTCACGTTATGAATGGCCAAGCCGTTATGGACGATACGGGAATGGACCTGGCCAACATGGAACTGGTTCGGACGGAAGCGATCCGCGCCGCTGGACAAATGCTGAGCGATGGGGATCACTCGTGGAAAGGCCAACAGTGGCAGATGATAGTAACCGATGCATTTAACACAATCGTCTTTGGCGTGAGCTTCTCGGTGGATCGCCACGGTCTCTAGGGCTTTGCTGCAGAACCCACACGCTCAAGCACCCTCAGGGGATGGCCATTGAAGGTGAAGGTACGCGGGATCAAAGCCCGAATATTCTTTTAAGCGATGCACGTCGCGGATAACAATGCGGTTGTCTTTCATCGTTACCAGACCAGCCTCGCGCAGTTCCTTCAGGCTTCTGTTCACGTGGACAACGGACAACCCCATGGTGTCGCTAAGCTCCGTCTGGGTGATAGGAAGTTCGAAAGAGCCGTCGGTCACCAGGCCCACCGCGTTCATCCGCACATGCAGTTCACAGAAGAGATGAGATATGCGATGCGGAGCCGAGCGCTGCCCGAGGTTCACGAGCCACTCCCGCAGCGTGGCCTCGTCGACCAGCGAGCACATCCACAGTGCACGCGTAAGAGTAGGCCGCCGGTCTGTCAGCTCTATGATGCTACTTGGAGGGAGCTGAACGACCTGGCATGCGCTCAGAGTTGCGACGCTGTGGTCCATCGTCTTTAGAAGGGCGACCTGGAAATCGCAGAAGTCCCCGGGGATCAAGTAGGCGAAAATTTGCCTTCGTCCCTCTGGCGTGAGCTTGTAACGCATAGCAAAGCCTTCGAGGATGAGATGTACATTGTCGGGTTTGTCGCCTTCTCTGATCAGATCGTGGTCAGCGCTGACATAGTCAGTCCTGCTGGTTAGCCAAAGCAGCCATGCGCGGTCGTCGTCGTTCAGGCGTTCAAAGGCACTGAGCTTGCGGATGAACGCGTTCGACACGGCGCACTACGTCCTCTCTGGATATGCTCGAGGCAGGGCGGTGGCGCTGCCAACGCGCATTCAAAAATACGCCGGTTATTAACCTATGTGAACGCACAGTAGTCAAACGAGTACTAAACTTGCGGACCATGGAACAGCGAAAAACCAGGTCTGTTCTTCTTCTGGAGGACGAGCCAATTATTGCGATGGATGTAGAATACTGGCTACGAGACGCCGGTTTCGAGATTGCAGGTTCTTTCTGCTCATACGTCAACGCATTGGAATGGCTGAAGTCCGAGGAAGCCAACGCTGATATCGCAGTACTCGACATCGTCCTCCGGGACCGAGATTATCTTTCGGTCGCCCAAATCCTTCAGGAGCGTGGTATCCCGTTCATTGTAGTTGCGGCAGGTACCAATGATCCTGACTTTCACAATCCCGTGTTCGCAAATAGCAAGTGGCTTTCAAAGCCGAGCGATCTGGTTGATGTGGTCACTACTCTAAAAACTCGTCTCACACATCGCCAGGCCCTGACGTCAGCTTAGATATCTCGATGGCAGGTTTGGTCCACCAGTCATTGCGAAACGAGAAGTTCCGGAGTGGCACAGTTGTACTACCCTGAATTGAAAAGGAGAACCCGATGACAACGCTCAATCCCGAGGAGTTTCAACTGCTGTCTAGAGCTGTTGTTCTTTGGTATCGCCACTACAATGTATCTCCGGTCGAGCACCGCTCCGCGATGCTCTGCCGAGAAGCAGTCGACCTGTTTCGAGCTGGGTACGACACTTCCGAGGAAATTGCCGACGTCCTTATCGACAGATACGGAGAGGGTGATTTTTATCGCCTCGCAAGGCCAAGCCTCATTTTCAACTAATCGGACGTTTGGCGTTGAATTTCTTCCTTCTCCTGAGTTTGAGCCAACGGTGTTGCATGCGGAGGTATTCATACAGTGGTTTGCGCTTGATGAGGCTGTAGAACAGGCAAGTCTGCCGGGACTGAAAGAGTTGCTGGCAAACTCGCGCGACAAGGCGGACACACAGCGTAAATGCAAGTTCTTCAATGAAGGCGCAGTGGTATGAGTGACCGCAATTGGCCCCAAAAAGAAACCTCATCGCCCCAGCCTTCACGAAAACGCCGGCCTCAGCCGCTTAACCCCTCATTCGAGGGAAATAGTAATCCCTGTTGGCCATGGGATACTTTGGTTCAATCTCACTCGTTGTCGTGGGCACAGCCGGGTCAAAGACCCTTTTCGTGAGCATGGCCGTCACGGGAATACTGACCGTCCTTGTTCAGGTACTTGTCGGCTATGCCGCGGCCATGGCACCGGTTGGTCAGCGGGGAAGGTCATCGGCTCGTTATTGAGCGGCATCGTGACAGGTATTCTTGCAGCGCGATCAGTCGCTGGTATCGCTGCTGACCTCGGCGGCTGGCGAGCCGTGTCTGCGCTGCTCACCCTGTTGATGGTCGGCTTCGTCTTATGGACGCTGCTTGACAGCCCGTCGGGGAGTATCAGAGGGCTTTTACTCTGTCGGCAGCGCGATCTCCGCTGCAGCGACTACTCGGGCTTATGCCCACTACGGTTGGTCGGGCGTTTCCCTGTTGGGAGCAGCTTTCAGCGCGAGTGCGCTTGCGTTATGGGCTGCCAATCTAGGCTCGACGAAGGTGGGCAGGTAGTATTGCCTCTCTCGTTGGACGCGGCGATGAGGTCTTTCGCCCGCCAGCGGTCATTAACATTCGCCCGCATACTCTTGAAACACTGTGCAGTCGTTGCGTTATCGAAGCCAGTCTCGATCGCCCTCGCTGGATGACAATCGAAGAGCTAGATCCGGATTCCCGGAAACAGCGTCCACCACGAAGTCCATCACGGCGCGTACCGCAGGAGTTTTGCGTAGGTCGCTGTGAACCAACAGCCATATGTCGCGTGCGAAGTATGGGGCGCGCTCGTCAATCCGAACGAGATCAGGGTCGCGTTCCCCGATAAAACAAGGCAGACCGGCAACTCCCACCCCAGCCCGCACAGCGACTAAGTGTTCGCTCGAGTAGGTCAGTTCGCAAACGACCGAGCGCCCGTTTGCAATGCCGAGCAGCCACGATTGTGCCGGCGAATCGGCAAAAGCCTGGTCCCAGGTTATGAACTCCCACCGTTCGGGTGTGGCGAGATGCGCATAGGATCGGTGTGCATACAGGCCGAACGCCATTACACCGATCTTCCGAGTCACGCTGCTCGTTTCATCCGGCCTGATGAACCTTACAGCGACATCAGCCTCGCGACGACTGAGGGAAACCCGATGCGCTTCCGCGGAAAGCGAGAGCCGAATATTGGGATACTCCTCCCTGAACCGCGCGAGACGCTCGGTCAGCAGATGTGTGGCGAGCACTGGCGGGGCGCTGAGCGTGATCCGGCCAACAAGCGGGGCATGAGCGGCTTTCGCCAAACGGGCGATGCCATCAGCCGCGGCCTCCATCTCCACGGCCCGCTCCAATACCTGCCTGCCTAGGCCGGTGAGACGGCAGGACCGTGGCATGCGATCCACCAGCTTCACGTCGAGCGCAGTCTCCAGCGCGGCAAGCCGCCGGCTCACTGTCGCATGGTCCACTTTTATTTCGCGAGCCGCGCCGGACAGCGTACCGCTCTGAGCAACGGCAAGGAAATACCGTACGTCTTCCCAATCGACCATCTGTGCAAAATCTCCAGGATCACCCGCACATATACCGAATTTTCGCAGCGAGCGCATCCATGCACTGTTGGGGCATTAGAAATCAATTAACGGAGATAGAACGCCATGACAGGACAACGGCTCAAGATTGGCATCATTGGCGTGCAACCTGGAAGAAGCTGGGCTGCGCGTGCTCACATCCCCGCCTTGCGCGCCCTTTCCGACACGTTTGACATCGTCGGGATTGCCAATTCCACGGCGGCAAGTGGTCAAGCCGCCGCAGCCGAGATCGGGGTCGCGAAAGCCTTCGACGGCGTTGCCGATTTGATCGTTGCTCCCGAGGTTGACATCGTCACTGTGGCGGTGAAGGTACCGCCGCACTTCGAGATCGTGAAAGCTGCGATCGAAGCCGGCAAGCACGTGTACTGCGAATGGCCGCTCGGCAATGGCTTGGCCGAGGCGCGAGAAATGGCTTCGCTCGCCAAGGCAAAAGGAGTCCTGGGCGTGGTCGGAACTCAGGCGCGCGTCGCGCCGGAGATCGAGTATTTGAGACATCTGATCGCCGGCGGCTTTGTCGGCGAGGTGCTGTCGATCACTTTGGTCGCGCGGGGCGGCTCGGCACTGGGCGCAGGCAGTATTCCCGACCGGAAGACCTACGGATATCTGCTGGATCGCGCCAATGGCGCAACCCTGCTGACGATCCCCGTCGGACATACGCTGGCGGCGTTAAGGGATGTCGTAGGCAACCTCGCTGAAGTGTCTGCTGTAATGGCGACACGCCGACCCACGGCGACGGCAGTCGATACCGGCGAAATGCTGCCTGTATCGGCACCCGACCAGGTGCTGGTCAGCGGGGTCTTGGCCAACGGCGCTCCCATCTCCATACATTACCGCGGCGGCGCGCCGCGCGACGACGACGGATTGTTTTGGGAAATCCACGGAACGCAAGGCGATATACGGGTTTCAGGCTCCTCTGGTCATACGCAAATGGTGCGGCTTTCCCTCATGGGTGCACGCCAAGGAGAGACGGAGTTCCGTGCATTGGAGGTTCCCGCCCGACACCGCCCCGGCTGGCCGGAGGACGTGGAGGCTGGGAATGTCGCACGTCTCTACGCCAGAATGGCCGAGGATCTCCGGCACGGCACTCGTACCGCGCCAAGCTTCGAGGACGCGGTCGAAGTGCATCGGGTTATTGAGGCGATCGAAAGTGCAGCCGAAAGCGGGCGTTGCGTCGTGCTGACCTGATGGAAAATCCGAGAGAAAGGTGGGGGACTTGTTGTCGGAAGCGCGTAGCTCATCCGGCAGCAAGCAGGATGACCGCGATCGCGGTGGAGACCAGGACACGATTTCATGATCGTTTCCCTGTCAGCGGACCGTGGCTAAGCGGTTCGTTCAGGCCACCATCCTTGTCAGGGCCTCGGTCATCGTGCGGGCGTCGTATGGCTTCGCAATGAAGACCCCGCCTGCCGGGATCTGGTCCGCCGAAGGTTGCCGTTTTCCAGAGACGATCACAATCTTGATCGGCGGCCACCTGTCGCGGACAGCGGCGGCGAACATCAAGCCGTCCATGCTGCCGGGCATGTCGATGTCGGTCAGGACAATCACGATGTCATCAGTGTTTTCGAGGAGGAGAATTGCATCGTCGGCATTGCTTGCTTCAAGCGCCTCAAATCCGCCGTCCTCGACGACGTCAACCGTCATCATCATGATGAGCGGCTCGTCCTCGACGATCAGTACCTTCGCCTTGTTTCTCACGTGCCCTGCTCCGCTACCCCATCCGCCGAAACTTGCGAAAGGGACTCTAGTTCCCCGGCAGCGAACGAAAGTTCGAAGACCAATCCCTCGGAGAGATAGTCCGACCGGGAGACTGATCGCGCTTTCGACGGGAAGGCTCGCTCGATCAGAACTGAACCGAAGCCCTTTCGGGCAGGCGCGTCGACAGCGGGACCGCCGCTCTCGGTCCAAGTGAGGTCCAGACGTTCGCGCTCCTTGCGCCAGACGATCGAGACCTTCCCCGTCTCGCTGGAGAGGCTTCCGTATTTGGTGGCGTTGGTTGCCAACTCATGGACCACGAGCGACAGCGGTAGCGCGAGATCCGCGGGAAGGACGACGTCCGGTCCATCGACGCGAATTCGCTCGCAACCACCGTCGAGATGGGCTTCCATTGCGGCCGCAATGACTTCACGCACCGACGACGACGTTGTCTCCTTGGACAGCAGTAGGTCATAGGTCCGAGCGAGCGCCGCCACGCGCTCCGAGAATGAGTGATAGCGTTCGGGTTCGACCTTCGAGAACGTCTGCCTGGATATCGCCTGCACGAGCGTGAAGCCGTTCTTGACGCGGTGCGTGAGCTCCCTCATCAACAGAGCACGCTCCTCCACTCCCCGCTCGGTTTCAAGCCGGCGACGATCAAGTTCATCCAGCAGTCCGTCGAGCGTCGCCCCGACTGCGGACAGCTCGTCAGGCCCTCTCATGCCGGTTCGTGCCTTCGTCTCGCCGTTGCGCCATCGGTCCATTGTCGCCGCGATGCGTTCGATCGGCGCAAGCAGGAACCTATTGCCAATCAAGAACGCGGCGAGGAACGCAAGCAGCACTCCCCCGACAATGCCAAGCGCGCTTGCGAGAGTCGACCGGTTAATCTGATCGAAGGCCTCCTTCTTTGAGAAGCCTGCACTGACATAAAGCGGGCTACCCGGCAGAGCGATCGGGCGGTATCCGAGGATCCGCTCGGTACCATCCTGGCTCGTGACATCGATTACGCCAGGCTCGTCGGCATGAATGAGCGACTGGAATTCATCCGGAATGACGGTGCCGACGAACCGTTCGGGAAACGGCACCCGCGCAAGGATCGTCCCCTTTCCATCAGCTATCGCCACGGCATTGCCGGGGGAAACGCCGCGCTCGGTGATCCTGTTCTGAAGCCAGTCCAGCCGGACACCGGTGACCACGACCCCCTTTAGATTGTCACCTTCCATCAACGGCATTGCGATCGGCAACACGGCCGTATCCGAGATCCTGCTCATCGTGTACGTGCCAACGACCGTCTGCCGAGAATCGATGACGCCCTTGAAATAGTCTCGGTCTGCGAACGTCGTTCCGGCGTTTAGCGGCTGACTGCCGCAGATCGGGCTTCCCTTCCGATCGAGGACGAAGATCGTTCTGACGTTCGGAACGTTTTCCGCCACCGACTTCAGGCTTTCGCTGCAGCTTGCGGCGTCGAGGTGACGAACGGCGGGCATGGCGGAGACAGAGACGAGCATGGCGCGGACGCCTTCGATGATCCGCTCGACCTCCGACGAAGCCTCACGAGCGGCTTGCGCGGCGTTCGCTCTAACCTCCTCGTTTCGCTGCGCACGAAGCGCGAACTCGTTGTACACGAGCATCGCGACAACAGGAGCGAGGGCCGCCGCTGCGACCGCTACAAGCTTCAGCTTCATGTATCCCCCAGAACGCCAAGCTGAGGTCGTAGCATGGCCGCGAAATCTTGGCTATCCGGTGAGTTTTGTCCCGCAACGCTCGGATGTGGCGGAACAAACTGGCGTCGCAATCATTTCGCCGCCAGAAAATATAAGGGAGCTAGGAAAGATGCATTCAGATCGTCATTTTGAACGCCGGCGAGCGTTGCGTGGCAACGCGTACACGCTTGAGGAGTTTCGAAGCCGATACGGCCTGCATCAGGACGTGGCCGAGAGTCTGTTTTATCGCTTCGGCCCATCATCGATCGAACTGGACATTTTGATGGCCGCGAAGAAGCGCGTGCCGTCGATCCACGTGATTACGAAGGAAATGGGACGGTACGACGCCGACACCTCCGCGCGATTGTCCGACTGAGGTGCATCTTCCTCAGAAGTAGGTGGAGCCCGAGGCCTCTCGCCACCGCTTGATCATGTCGGCATCGCTAAGATGCTTCGCCTCTATCGCGGCAACAGTGTCGCTGCCGAACGGCATGCGGACGGGCGGTTGAGCGACGTCGGAGAAGGCCACGACCTGCTGGGCGAACCTTTCGGGGTCGCCGGGCTGATTGTGGTTCAGCAACGACGCGCGCTCGCGAACCGCGCGGCGGTCTCATCATAGTCGGGGATCCCATTGGTGCTCGACGCCAATGAGCTGCGATCGAGGAAGTCCGTCCGGAAGGTAGCCGGGTTCGTCACATGGATTGCACGCGTTTCCAGGTCCGCATGGAGCGCCATAGAAAGTCCTTCGATTGCGAACTTCGCGGAGCAGTAGAGACCGAAGCCCCAATTCGGTCTTGAACTGTCAAAGGTTGGACTTCTGCGAGACATCCCTTTAGTTCAGGAAAGATCGGGGTGTTGCGAAATTCGGTTCCATGGACACCCAAGCTCAGGTCTTTTATCGCGGCGGTTGGAGTGCCGCGGGCCTTCAAACGCAATGGCCGACCCTGTATACGCGCCCGAAAAATCGCAGGCGCTGGTTTCAGTACTGCAAGTTTATTTGCCCGAACCGCGCCCTGTCCATATCGTGCATCGACAGCCAAAGCTTGCTCGTTTCATTGGGCATTTGCTCGCGCATGTCAGGGAGGAGGAGGCAACTAGCCAATTCGTGTCGAGTCGATCTGCAGTACGCAATTGGCGGAAAGAGGTCTCTCGCTGATGACTGCTATCAGGCCCAAAGCGCGACCCGATCACACGATCCCGACAGTTCTTAGGCCAGGCAATCGGCTTATCGTTGAGCAGCGACAGCGTCCAAGAGGCCCCGCGCGTCTTTGCCGTGGTAATCGCGCTTGAAGGCCGCGATTTCCTGCTTTTTAGGTATCGTTATCACGACAAAGCGCTTATCAGGCTCCGGTCCTTCATCAATCG
>Ga0209673_1001905_pt1 | contig 16715 bp, 19 predicted proteins | sample AraplaCol_mMS_r2_2_FD_184274 | JGI IMG/M metagenome (GOLD analysis project Ga0209673, IMG submission 184274) | Arabidopsis root microbial communities from North Carolina, USA - plate scrape MF_Col_mMS_r2 (SPAdes) (version 3) | ecosystem: Host-associated > Plants > Roots > Endosphere | place... | reverse complement strand
TTCGATGTTATCTCAATAACTATGATTGCAGCAATCTCTGCTTGCTCATTCGCCACAGATAAACATTGCCACCGGTGGATCCGCCAAGTCTGTCCGGAAAGGGTTTAGCTCAACGATACAGTTTGATATTCATCTGTTCTCTGATTGGCTCCAGATAAGCACCGTAGTCGGTCGCCCACTGTCTTTCCGAGTTTTCCCGGCTCGGGTTGAGTCTCAGTCGAGCCCGTTCGGTCTGTTCGGCCATGCCGAGTCTTTAATTAGTATCTCCTGCCTAGAAAGTGGATGTGCTTTTTAGTATATACTATTCTTATTTATATTTGGAACTTTTAAAGTCTTAATACAAGAAGGGAGCATAATATAAATTATAATATGTATATCTGTACTCAGTGATATAACAACCACTCGGACATACAGGAATGGTCATCGATCCGCTCCCGTGGGGCCGGGTCCGGGAGGGTCTGACCTTATCGTAGCCTCCTGTCATCGCATTAGATACTCCATTCCAGTATCACTCTCACGTGATAAACTTAGTTTATTACCAGCATGATTGCAATTGGAATCAATCCAATCAACCCTTTTTTGATCCGGATTCTTTTCGCCGGTCTACGGAGTACTCTCTCCCGTAAGTATCACAGTATACCGGCCATAAAGCAAAATAGTTCATCACGAATCGATACCATCAATATTATATCTATACCATTGTACACATAGCTATTAGTATGTATCCTGAGAAAGGGTCCTACTTAATATTGTTCTACAATTATGGATCACTCATGCATACCCCAGTAAATTTCTCACTAGAGCGCCTCGTGGGTCAGTCAGCCTCGTTGCTACACTAGTAGCGGTTGATCTACTGGATACAGACCCGGCGAACAACCTCTATTGTTTCCCCTGCATCACACGACTATCAATGGCGCCGACTAATAGGATCATGTGGGCCAAGCTGCATATTCTGGGGAAATTGAAGGATTTGAATCAGCACTAAGTGATTGCTGTGGATTGCAGAGCTCGCACGGAGTACATACTAGCATGAGCCATTTATATACGAGTGTAAAATGACGTCGATCAGGAGATGTTTTCTCTCAAGGAAGATAACTTCTCGAGTAGACCTAAAACTTTTGAATACTCCCACTTCACCTGTGTTATAGTCGCATATGATTATCAATTTCTCATTAACTTATCATTAATACTAGAGGCGATATAATACTCCAAACCAATCTCCTACACAACTGACTACAACGTCACAACAAGTTTTCTCCCAGAAACCCCCAATCGCTGAATCTCAAGTGCCTCCTGAATCTTCTCCAACCCATGCCCTACAACCTGAGGTGGCGGTGCAGGTACAAATTGACGTGCCTCCAGCGCCGAATGTAGGTAATTCTTATAAATTTGAGCCACCACACTCTCAGAATCAACCAAATCATCCAGCATGATGAATTTAGCCTCAACCCCAGTCCTGTATTGTCGAATACTCGACTTGACCAAATTACCCACCATAGAAATGAAAAATGACATCTGACCCCAGAAAGAAACAAGTTGCTCAGCCGGGATAATAGCACCAGCTAAGGCGATTTGTTTCCTGGTACTTTTCGCATCATGTCGCATCATGACTTCGGTACATACTTCAACAGCACCTTTGCCAATGGCATAAGCACCAACAAGCTCAAATCCATTCAGAGCATCGAGCATGTCCCCGACAATCATGTTACTATTATAATCAAAGACATGACTCGCGCCTAATTCCTTAACGTATTCAAAATTCTTCGGAGACGATGTCGAAATCACCCGGTAACCAGCTGACACAGCAAGTTGAACAGCGTTACTACCAACACTCGATGAGCCACCGGTAACGATAACGACATGTTTACCCCGTCCTTGCGACTTAGAGGAGATAGAAGGCATATCGAGACCGAGATATTTCGAATGAAAGAGTCCATAAGCTGCAGTCCCAACGCCAAGACCAAGTACGCAAGCCTGTTCATCTGTAATATGCGAAGGTGTCGGTGATATCATGTACTCTCTCATAACAGTGTAAAGTTGAAATCCACCTTCAGAAGCATTATTGACGTTTTTGTCTATACCGGCTGCGCTGCCGAAGACTCGGTCTCCAATTTTGAATCGTTTTACGTCTGCTCCGATTTCGACGATGTAGCCTGCGACGTCGGTGCCGAGTATACAGGGGTATTTTAGGTGCGAGGCTAGTACTGGACCAATGAGTTGTAAGACCCAGTCGAAAGGGTTGATGGCGACGGCGGTATTTTTGATGACGACTTGGTTGGGACCTGGGGTTGTGTAGGGGGCATTGGTGATTTTGAATGGTTTTGTTTTTTTGGTGGGCATCCAGGCTGCTTTGTTGGATGGGGACATTTTGTGAAATAGTAATCGTATACTGAGAGGGCTCTCGACGCTACTAGGAGTTACTGCCAGTAATATTGGTAGTGAACTTATGTACGGCTTGAGGAAGATGTTATAAATTCGGTCATCTTGCAATGCAGATACCAGTATTTATATTCCAAGAATATATCACAAACGGATTTCAACAGTATAAAGTATAGGTATCACCTCAATGAGCATAGAGAATCACTGAGAAGCCAAAGCTGAGCGAACGGGTTTCGGATTCCAAATCCGTCGGAGTCTGACATGAAAGATCCCGGCCAGAATCCGCCCCATTCAATTCCCATCTTACACCAATGTGAACCCTTTCAGCTCTTCCATTGCATTTTTCTCTCGTTCGAATAATCCCAGGGATCGCTTTCCAAATTACATGCTAGCATGGTCAGATCCAAGTCCATGTTAACCCAGTCCAGCACTTACGGCCAAGCATGTACGCAGTGCTACAAGGCTAAATGTCGCTGCGTAAGAACAAGAAATGGCGATGACTGTGAAAGGTCAGCAAAGATGCCATATTCAATGCATCTGGTTAATAAATTCCCAGATGCATCCGTTTAAACAAGCTGTGTGAGCCTTCAGACTCGATTCGCAGGCGTAATGCTCAAGCCGGAGACTCTGATACTCGAGTTGCGATATTGGAAGATAAGATGGATGCATTGTTATCTGCATTACAATCTTCCATTAAGACTTCGGGGAATTCTGAATTGCCTGTTGGTATTAATGCTGCTCGATCTTTCGATGGTGTTTCAGCTTCAGCAACTTCTCTCTCGGATGATACACTGGTCGACGTCCGCGTAGGACCGAATTTCAGGACCGAGTCGGAGGTTGTGTCGAATTCTTTTAGTGGAGATTCCTCATTAAATGGCTCTACAAGAGAATCTCGAATCTATGCTCAATTCCAAATTGCGCTTTTGTCGAGTGAAATGGATGAGCGATTAGATTTCTTCCGATCACGAATGTTGCCATCTTTCCCTTTCATTGACTTAACAGATACAGGATGCTGGTATTTACGACAGGAAAGACCAATTCTTCTACAGACAATTTACACCATAACAACGTTCTCAACGAAGGAACGACTCCTTCAAGTCGAGGAACTGAAGAAAACTTTTTTCACCACTGCTTTACTCGAGGTTCAATCGAATATCGACCTGCTACTTGGGCTACTAACTTATTTGGCATGGAGTACGGATGCTTTTCTCGGTCGAGCAGATCTAATGTCGCGATTGATGATGCTAGCAATCTCCGTCGCAACTGATATGCGACTTCCTCAATTATCGTCATTTGATACGCAGCTTTTGATGACGGTCACGCAGGGTGAGACTGATGAAGGGGAAAATCTCAATGATAGTCCCCACGACTTTTTAGAACGACAACGGGCATTGTTGGCATGTTTTTATTTGAGCTCTAAGTACGTATATCTCCGAGTAAGCTGGTATAAAGTACAATTTATGGTAAAGCTCTGGATAACGGGAACTGATTTCCATCTCTAGCATATCATCACATCTGGGACGTCAGGATGCTATGCGCTGGACACGCCAGATGGATACAGCTCTTAATCTACTCACAATCAGCCAAATGTGCAGTCAAGACCAGCTTTTTGTCTTTCAAGTACGTATACAACTATTGAAGCAAAAGGCGCAGGACCTTCGTCTCCCGGATGAGATGGATGTCATGAGTTCTTCAACAGAATCTGCTTCTCGCTTGATATACCTTAAGACTTTGCGAAGAGAACTTCAGGAACTTCAATCTTCGGTTCCATCCGATATCCCCCAAATAGGTGCGTAGCACCAATGTTAAAAGCGAAGATATAAATCTTCCTATTTCATATTGTTCCTTTTCTCACGCGTGAATTATAGACATACTCGAGATTCACGCACAATACGTGGATTTATACATAAATCAACTTGGCTATTCGCTACGTCAGGGATCTCACTCTCCTGAATCGTCAGGAGGAAGACTTCACAGCGGACTACCATTAGCATTCGAGCGTCTACAGTGTCTATGGCGGTCAGTTGAAAATATCAAGACCTGGCTCGACTACTTCTATAAAATCCCGTGCTCAGATCTCGTGGGTCAACCTTTTCACTTCTGGTCTCAGATGATCTTAACCGTGACCCTCTTGAAATATCTATCTGTGCTAGATGATCCGGATTGGGATTATCAAGCGGTGCGAAATACAGTTCATCTTATTTCGACTGTGGATTGTATGTTAGAGAAGTTGGATTTGAGTAGTAAAGAGCCGCAACTTCGGTGTGATGATCATTTGATGAAATATTTATCGAAGTTGTTGAGTAGGTCTCGGATGTGGACTGAAGCTCGGTGGAACGCGGCTCGTCAGACGTCGGAAATGGAAATTGGTTCCGCTTCAAGTTCTCGTGTTGATGCTGCTGGCCAAGGATTGGATCCTAGTCCTGTTCCGGACTTTGATCAAATGGCCTGGATACAGACAATGGATTTGGGAGATGAGAGGTGGTTTGAAGATATACTTGGCATGCCTGCAACCTTATGAGTCTATTACCACTCCTAGGACAAAGAATAATAGGTGTATGTATTCTTGCAGTGTGTAAGAGAAGATGATTCGGAAGTGAAAATAGCAGACAGAATGCCTGAAAATTATTCTATGATATAATTTGTCCATCGTCAACTTTGGAAGGCAGCCGGACCCCGGTATCGTGTTATGAGTCCTCCGGCTGATTCACAGATCATCAGGGAGAGCGACCATAGACATAAGTAATCGAATTCAGAAAGAGTGGAGCTGTCGTCGGATGCTTTTATTGACACATAGAGATGAAATAAAGTCTGGACTACAGTGTAGAATTCGAACGTAGTAAGTGGAGAGGTCACAATGTGTCATGAGAAGGCGCCAGCTAACTGCGAGTCAGAGAAATCACGTCCCAGGATATAAGTTAGTTATTGATCGAGCTGACTCTAAGATTGAAACTTTGGCCTACAACCTTTTGTTTATATTTAATTACTAGTGCTTGTTTTACTAAAGTACTTTTCAGTCGAATTCGTTCTTCGTCCTTGCTTAGCGTAGCGTAATTGTTATGCCCAAGGAGCCTCTAATACTTTAGTTGCAGTTTCACAATCATCTGAAAGAACGAATGAATTCAAAACAGGAGGGGCAAATAGCAAATCACTGAGTCCTTAGCATTTTTCAGACATAGTTTCTTAAGTTCTCTTTTGTGCCCAGTTTGATAATTGATAATTCCAGTCGAGGATTTCTGTCGGTCACCACTCTGCCTGTTCTCGGACAAGCCGGTCTTCTTTCATTCAAATGAGATTTAATAACGCGGATATCAAGATAGATCAATTAAGTCGCTCAATTATCGAATCTTATAATGCCGAGATACACAGTTTCTTGGATCGGCCGAGAAAGTCCATTTGGAGAAGGAAATGCTCTTGGGAGGGGCATTTTGAGAATCTTTCCAATTGACAAAATCTTAAGACATGTAAATAATCCCTATGTCCCCAGCATTTATCTGCTTTACCAAGTTCTCAGAGACATGTCTCATTTCTCAGCCCATCTGTTCTGATTGAACCCACCCTCTTTACTTCCAAGATGGCATCTTCACTATCTGGCTCTCGCCAACTCCCTGATTCTCGATACAATCTATCTAGCTACTGGGGCAGAGTTCGTCAATGTGCAGACTTGGCCGATCCCAGGTATCTAACGATCATATCCTCATAGAAGGGAATCTGACCGGTATTGACAACTTTCTGTACAGGACACTCTTTACATCGACCAGTCAACTGAATACCTCAATCAACCTGCTCACCAACTACAAACATGGCAAAGTCCAAGAAATGGACCCAGAACTCTGGCAAGCAAAGAAGATCGTTGATTCCACTCTCCATCCAGATACCGGAAAACCAGTTCTTCTACCATTCCGCATGTCATGCTATGTGTTTTCCAACCTCGTCGTCACAGCCGGAATGCTCATTCCCGGAATGAAGGCAAGCAAATCAGTTCTTATTATATTATGTCGTGTGATTGTATTAGAATCTAATTTGAGCTTCAGTGGAAAGCGATCCTGGGCTGGCAAATCGCAAACCAATCTCTCAACGTCGTAATTAACAGCGCCAACGCCAATCAATCCGCACCACTTTCAACCGAGACAATGATCAAATCATACTTCATGGCCGTATTCGCATCCTGCACCGTCGCTTTATGTCTGAATCACATGGTCCCACGTATTTCCTTCGTCACCCAGCTGACAAAGACGATTCTCAAACGTCTTGTTCCATTCGCGGCTGTGGCGAGCGCCGGAGCATTGAACGTCTTCTTGATGCGAGGTGAGGAAATTCGTCGGGGAATAGACGTGTTCCCTCTAATATTGTCTATCGAGCATGACGGTCAAGAGAAGATAAAATTTTCTGAGAAGAGTCTGGGGAAGAGTTCGAAGGCGGCATTTCTTGCCGTTGGTGAAACGGCTACTAGTCGGGTTATCAACGCCATTCCTGTTATGGTGGTGCCTTCTTTGCTTCTCTTGAGATTTCAGAAGACTGAATGGCTTAAGAAAAGGCCGTCACTTCTTATGCCGGTGAATATAGGTAGAGTTTCCCCACTATCTGAGGGTGATTATGTTTGATGGGGATTCTGTGTGCTAATCGTAATTCCAGGACTTGTTTTCCTTACATCAACTATTGCTCTTCCTTTTGTACTTGCCATATTTCCACAGAGGCAAGTCGTTCGGAAGGGCTCTCTTGAGGAAAGATTCTTTGAGGATGGTCGCAAAGATGAATTAGTTGCATTCAACCGCGGGATCTGAGCTAATGAGACAAATTTCCCCCGGGTTGGCATATGGGGTGCAATAAGTTATGGAAATTTAAAAGAAGGCGTGGGAATCTTGGATTCTGGTGGGAGCTACCGGAAAGATTGCTGCTGTAGTATTCGGATTCATATTTACCCCGGCGGTGAGGTCTGATTTCCAGCTCTGCGTACTGATTTAGATGTCCATGTATCGACGATATCGATGCTCAAGTGGAAATATTCAAAATACTTTGGAAATAATCGTACAGCTACGAAAGATCAAGTAATGCACACTGGTTCATAGCAACAGTTTGTCAATATCAACTGATATTATCAGTTGTAGGTTGTGACTAGTAGTCACAACCTAGGACTAGACAGGTAACTTTTGAGTACACATTTCCGATTTCAGAAGCCCGTGATATACCGATGTTCATTCGTCTCCTCCAAAACTTCCAATCGCATCCCAACCTCAATTGCCCCTTCATTTCGAGGCGCACTTAACATCCCAAAGCAAGGCTTCCACTTAATCCCCTGATCAATCCGACGGTACGAGATCAAAGTATCCCACGGCTGCTTCTTATGTTTCTCTGCAGTCTCCGGATCAACATTAGGAACTTGACACCTTGCACATCTAGCCACGATATCCAAATCAAGTGGCACAGAAGAACTAAATCCTTCACCAACCGAGTCCTCTCCCTTCTCAGCACTGCGAATACGAACGGTTTTCCAAGAATCTTCAACCCAAGGCGTTTGTCCACGAATAACAATATTAGGCCTGAACCGCTCAACGGTAATCGGATCAAGATCGATCTTACGCAATCGCAAATTTAATTCTGTAAGCGAAGCCTCGGACGCAATGAGAATAGGAAACACGTCGGGAAACCCAGTTGTTTGTTCCCGACCTAGTAATTTTGGCGCACCATTGCCCTTTAGCACGCGTGGGGTGGGTCCTTTATACACGAGCGCGACGGCGCGGCCTAGGAATGCGGAAAATGGAGCATTGGTTTCTTGACTGTAGATGTATCCATCTGTATCATTATCCCATATTTTGACTGGAGCAATGGATGTATTCGCTGTGAGCCACTCTTGCGAAGGGTGCGAAGGGATACGAATACTCTTGCTCCTGTTTTTGGTGGTTGGTATGGAAACTATTAGTTCTGTGCCGTCGGGACTTAAAGATGTGCCGATGCGAGTCATATCTGGGATTTGGCGAATAGTTAAGAATTCATTTGTTGATGCGTCGACGAGCATCCATCTTCTGTCGAGGTCGAGACCGTGTTCTTTTAGTGTTGTGCTTTGCACTTCGAATCCGCGGCATGATTTTATGGGGTACATGCGCAATGAAACAATTTCGCTGGATTGTTTGGACCGATTACCTCGGAGGTGAAGTCGTGGGAGGAGCTCTTTTAGTGATGTTTTGGTCCATCGCTTCGGTTGGGAGAGGACGATCAATGGGAGGAGTATGATCAGTCCTAGGACTAGAAAAGATGTCGTTGATTCATACATTATTGTGGAATTCTCAAGCGATTTTCAAGAAGAGACCAGTTTGGAGCAAACCCATCCAAAAGGAAGTTGAATATTTGATAGTTATAAAATGATTCATCAAGTAGAACTTGAAGTCAAAATCCTGCGAAGAGGCTGGTCGGGCCGGATTGATAAGCGGCCGTTTTGCCGAGACTGGCCGTTTGGAAATGGGATGGAAAATGTTTAATCAAACAAATACAACGACTGGAATGCTAGGAGATACTAGATTATATGTTTATTTTATGATTGAATGCGAAATATGATAAAATTGTAATACTAGTAGTACCCGGGAAGGGCAAATATGTAGAGGTATGGACCTAATGAACACCAAAGACACGCAATATGCAAAGTAAGAACACGAAAGGGGAAAAACATAGATCAAACGATGGAAAACATATATAAGACCCAAAATAACAAAAAGCAGGTGTTAGCATGCAAATATATACCAATCTAACGAATCAACGAATATCATCGGGGTATAAGTTATACCGAGGGATTTCTCTCATCAATCCAGCAAGTTACCATGCTCTTAATCAAAGCAATAGCAACCTCATGGCCTCGTTTAATATCAGCCTGTTCAGATGCACCAGGGACATGCAAAAAGACCACGCCCCGATTCTGATTCTCACGGTAAGCCAAGGACAAACTGGTGTAATATATAAAGTCGCAAAGATAATGGCCCGCATCGTGAGAGATGCGAATATCCAAATTTGGCGGTGCGAAGGCCTTCCACTGTTTCAAGAATCGGTCATCTGGTGGGTACGGAGAAGAAAACGAAGTGGAGGCATTTTCATTATCGACAGGGCCAGGCTTTAAGATTGGTGGTAGCCCCATTTCTCTCCACCGCTTCTCTCCATCCTCGTAGCCTGACCGCCCTTCGATATCGGTGATGTTGTAGTCGTCACGATGGGCCAGTGATTCAACGGAGTAGTAGAGTCGCGGAGCTGCGATACCAATATGAATGATGAGATCAGGACGTCGGCCGTCATGATTATCGGTGTATTCCTTTAAGATTGCCGGTATGGCCTCCCGAACGGTGGCGTATGATACCGGGATCGGGGTAGGGTGGACATGAAGGGATATACGACGCTCGACAGAGCCATCTTCAGATGGCAAGGTAAAGGATGAAGGGAGGGAAGAGGCTATTAGGTAGGAGGCATTGACGAGGTTTGATTTGAAGGGCTGGGGTTGGGTTACACAGTTAGTTCTCGGAAGACGGGAGTTACGGGGAATATAGACCACTTACGCCAAATCCAGTGACCAAAACAGATATTTCACTGGAAGATGGTCCTGAACGAAGGGTTCCTACTGGCGTGGAGATTTGCGACGGTACTGCATGTCCAACGTCTCCCATGGTGAAGTTCGATGATCAAAGAGGAGAAGTTGCGGGGGAAGATGATGATGAATGCGGGGGTCTTGGCAGTTCCAAATGCAGATGATATTAGTCAACGAATGGGATGTTGCAGGGATTTTTGATAGTGGCTAGTGCCGGAGTATGTACATCGTATAATATCCGAGTTTCATATCAATGTTAGGGCTAATTTCCTGAATATAACAGAGCAACTTGAACACGTCGAGATTATAATCTGCCCAACAAATATGTGACTTTTCAAGTACTGAATAATTAAATGGGGAATAGCTCCTCGCAGTTCGATTGAATTTAGTCCTCCCTGTACAACAGGCAGCCCAGTAAATGACATCTACTACATAAAATTTGCATTGTGAAACAAATGAGCAACATAATCTGCTATGCGCCTCTAAGATGCATTTTCCTTTTCTCTTTAATTAGAGACATCAACTTGCTTCGTATTCATCGTATTCCAACAATAAAAGATCCTCTTATTAAAGGCTCAATTAGGCAAGGCTCGAGCCTCGTTCTCGTTCAACTCCACACATCACCCAGAGAAGTGTTCGGAGTTTTCGATTGCCGGACGATCAGAATTTTAGCTCAATTTTTCACGAATCGCCTTGATTTCGGATGGCGCCGCTTCCGATCGTCGAAGTGTGGGCCTTTGCGTCGGAGGCACAAGTCCCGAAGGGGTCAATCAACAACAGAACACTCCTGAGTGGTCAGTCAGGCTTTTCTGTGTACAGTTTTAAGTTATTACTAGCATTAGACAGAAACTGGGGTAGTATCTGCATAAATTGAAATCTTCCTTCTTAATTCCAGATTTTTCTTATTTATACTCTCTTCTCTATATACCTGTGGTGAACCCCCATTGTAAACCCGTCATGGCTTTGCTAGCCGAGCTGATTCAAAGTCCTCATGCATTGCAAGGCCTAGGCATTGCAATTCTGGCGGTACTTGTCTCAGTATTCTGGCAAGATTTGGCAGATGAGATTCCCTATAGTCGAATTCCTCTCGTCGGGAAAAATGGTCTGGATATCTTTAACAACAAGGCAAGGGCACGTTTTACTTCAAATGCGCGAGAATTGATTCGAGAGGGATTCTCCAAGGTAGGACAACATAGCTCTGAAATCATCAGTCGAACTCGGAAAGATAACCGATACAGGGAAGGGATATTTTCCAAATCATCTCCGCCGTGAGACCACTGGTCGTTCTTCACCATAAATACATCGATGAGGTCAAGAATAATCCGAACTTTGACTTTCAGGGTGCCACTGAGAGAGTTAGTACTGCATCTTTTGTGTGAATAGATCCATGTAGCTAAAGTGTGACAGAACTTCTTCGATAATCGTATCCCGGGCTTCGAACCATTTCATTCAGGGGAAGGAGGAAAAGTCACTGTTGATTTGGTACGAACCAAGTTAACTCAAGCACTTGGTATGCTCCTCAATGCTAACACCAAGCTCTTCAACAAACTAATTGTGATATAGGCTCCCTGACGATCCCACTCTCGCAGGAGAGTGCAGCAGCCGCGAAGGACATATTCCCCCCAACAACCGGTATGCGCTTCTAACTGAAATAAAGAGATCAACCGTCGCTAACCCGAGCTCTGTATTCAGAGTGGACACCATACAACTTCTCTGAAAAGGTTCCCTACGTCGTAGCTCGTATCTCGACACGGGCATTCCTGGGCGAAAAACTTGCCAAAAACGAAGACTGGATCAACATTTCCGTCAACTACACCATCGACGCCTTCAATGCCTCCCGCGAATTACGCCAGTGGCCAACTATCCTCCGTCCTGTGGTTCATCATTTCCTCACGACTACTCAGAAAATCCGAAGCCATCTCGCTAAGGGCAAGGCTATCATCGAAGAGGAGCTTGAGCGACGAAAGTTGATTCGCGAGGGAAAGTTGGCTGCGGAGGATGAGCCTCGACAACAGGATACACTAGACTGGTTTGATAGTTTGTCAAAATCATTAGGTCGACCAGTTAACTTATCCCATGGTCAAATGTCGTTGTCATTGGCCGCTATCCATACGACTTCCAATCTATTGACTAATGTCATGTATGATCTCGCTGCGTACCCTGAATACATCCAGCCACTACGTGACGAGATCAAAGCTGTGACAGATGAAGATGGTTCTCTCAAGAAAACAAGCTTATTGAAGATGAAATTGATGGACAGCGTGATAAAGGAGTCGCAACGATTGCATCCCGTCTCCATGGGTGAGTAGGACCTGTCCAAAGAACTTAGTTAAAGGATCTAAATTAACACCTGATTTTCCAAAAAAATACAGCCTCATTGAACCGTCTCACAACAAAAAAGACCACCCTCTCAGATGGCACTATCATCCCGAAGGGAGCAATGATCGCGGTATCCGCACACGTAAACCGAGACGAAGAGGTCTACCCACAAGCCGATACATACGATGGTTACCGATTCTTCAAAATGCGACAAGAACCAGGTAATGAACAACGGCATCAACTGGTGACGACTACACGAGAGAGTTTTGGCTTTGGTCATGGAGTTCATGCGTGCCCTGGTCGGTTCTTCGCAGCGAATGAATCTAAGATCTTTCTCATCCATTTGTTGCTCAAGTATGATTGGAAACTTTCGGCAAATCATCAGAGTGCTGGTCGTCCACCTAATTTTGATCATGGGCTGGAAAGTATTACTGATCCGACGGTGGAGTTGCTCTTCCGGTCTCGACAGCCGGAGATTGATCTTGCAGCGCTTGGGGAGTGATATGTATATCCGGAGTCACACTGGTTTACGATCATTTATTCGTCAATTATTTGAATTCCTTGGATTTATTGACAACCATTTATCCATTTTTGTCACAATATGGCTGCTTTATATTCCCAGTCCATCACAATTTGCCAAATACCAATCAAAGAAAAACATAACCCGGAAAGCCTTCCTCATCATGGGATTTGCTTGCATACCATATCCTATCAGGTCGTGGGTCATCATCTGACTTCGAATGGCCATGATCCTTCTGATGACCAAAGAGCTCAACAATGCACTCCGCAACAGCACCTGTCCAATTCATACCGGGCTCCCTCTCCCCACCATTAACAGGGTCCAATCCAAGCTCTTTCGTGATCATGAAACAGCGAACCATAGTCTGCCAACAATATTTAAGATGTTTACTTAGCTGTTCTCGATTCAATGGGTGCAGAGGATCATATGGTGGATCCAACTGCCGGTTAATAGGATTGTAGTCTGCAAGTTCCATGATATCCAAAGCTAATTCAATCGGTAAACCTTTCGAACAGAGTATCATTCGAACCAGAATTGTATCAGAGTAGATAGGTTCATGAGCTGGGTAGCCCGATAACCACAACGACAGAAACTTTTCAATGGGAACTCTTCCATAAAATCCTGCGTGTCCGTCATTTCGATGACTTAAGTACCATCTCCATGTTGTCGAATGATTTTTCACCCGTATATAACTTAGATGACGATTTTCATTTAGTAACCAGTGCTAACTTTTTCCCTTATCCATCTTTAGCACGGCCTTGCACGAGTCGAGACCGAAGAACCGGCTATGCGGATATTTTCCGACATTAGAGTATTCCGCTATAGGTTTTGCGCACTCAATTAGTGTTCTCTGGTAGAAGATACTGTTCCGGTAATCATTTTCTGTTGTTCGTCCCGAAGTAGGATCCCATAGTTCTGGAAAACAGTATGCCACGTTTAGACAGATGTAAACACGAAGCATGAGTCGACCTATCTGATCCCATCCGATTCTATTAAAGTAACGCTTGAATTCATTCAAATTAGCTCTTTCCAATTGGCATAGCACTGCCCAAATGATACGATGTTTCAAAATCTGGACTTACACCACACTCCCAACACGTACCCCTTTCAAATGACTCTTTCAAATGCGTCTCTGGATGAGCGCAGACGCGAAGGAGAGCATCCATCTCCCCATAAAGAAGCAAAGTCTTCGCAATTTCCACATTAAAGAACACGGCATTATTGTTCTCAAAATCCCGACAATGCTCACTCCGAAACGAGCGTAGGAACGCAGACATTTTTCTCTCCTTCGACGGAATAGGTTCACATTTGTTGGTACATGAATGTGTTTGAAAATATCGATGATCAGATGTATATGTATCAGAAGGACGAATTATAGACGTATACCAACTTTCGCGCCAGCGTCGAACTGTTGGTGTTATTTTTCGAACAATATTTTCGTCTAGAATCATGTCTGATGGATTTGGAATGTCGTATTGTTCTCGATATTTTCTTCGCTCGCATATTGCATGTTCTTCGAGATTTGTCACGAATTTATTGACGAAATATGTTAGGTCGTTGCCTTGGGTTGGTTTCATTCGTGGGTATAAATTTGTTGCGAGATTGTTCCAGGGTGTTGGCGACTTCCATTCGAGATTTGAAGTTAGTGAACTCCAGGGAATATTGTGTGCTTGATGCGCCATGGTAAATATATAGAGTGTGTGAGGCGCAAGCAAGAGCTCGATTTTTCTTTCAAAAAGAATATAATTGTTGAATTTTTCTGCTGGTGTGTACTACGAATTTAATAAAGGGATCTACAGTAGTATATTTATTAGTTGATAGATGCGAAATGGACAGTGCATTTTGCAGGCTTCCAAATGGCTTTGAACCATGTGAAATTGAGTCATCGTCCCCAACGCACGGCTGAGCACTAACCCTAAAGCTACAGTAGGGATGTATGATACTTGAGCCAATACTAACCAATCTATCTAAGTTCGGAATTTTTCTAAACTTCGGCTCAATAATAAAATTACCGATATATCAAAATACTCTCAAATTACTAATTTATATAAATAGTATTTATATATGAATTATCCAGCGGTAACCTGAACTCGAGCTTTCCGAAGGTACTGGCAGTATAAATTCCAGTTGTGGTAGATATTCTGAAAATGTCGAAGTCACGAGAGATTTTGATTATTGCTAGTACTATCAAATAATTAGCGGGAATTGGAATATTAATACCGGGTAAATGGATCTTTATATATACAAATTTGCAACGGTCGATTTATTTACGATGTGGATTTAGTAGTGATAGTATCATTGTACTTCAAGCATGGGGCTAAATCTGGGCAGATTTGAGCTCTGACGGATAGACGGTGTAGATCATCACTATGGAAACCATTATGCTAGTACCGCGTGAGTAATGTCTATTGAAGTTGTTTGGTGCCTGATACTGAATGATGGATCCTATATCAACTAACCCTTAGTTGTCCATATCTCATCTTACTATGTATCTTTAGTTATTTTGAATGCTCTGGGTCACGAAGTATTTCCAACTTGTTAGCTACTACAGCTAATTGTTCACCAGCCGAATTGAATTTCCATCTGGACTACTTCCTGCATATTCTACAATGTTAAATATTCAACAATCAACTAGATACACCGTGAGGATGTCATGCAGCACAGTTGACGCGAGATCATGACAATACCATAACCGTAATAAAACACGACGCGTCGCGTTCACGCGACGCGTCTATGGGCCAAATCGGGTTAAATTGAGTCACACACCGCACAATCAAAATCATCGTGAGATTGGATAATTTACCATAGTATACATTTTTAACTGAGTTATTCTTAGGGAGTTTAAGTATAACAAGGATTGATATAGTAGTATCATATATTAGTGTATTCTCTATAGTATAATATACAGATTTACTTTACAGATATATCCCTTTGCCAACATCTGCAATGGGCATCATATCACTGCAGAAGATCAGCCCTTGCAGGGGAAGAACGGGCATGCCCCCAACGAGTCCTTAACCGAGGAGATCGTGGGTCTTTGGCCCTAAGAGTGAGCAGCTTAGCCAGTGGCAGCTAGCTTTGGCCAGTTAGCCCGTTAACCAGTTGGTCCAGTTCGTCGGTGAATGGGAGTTAGGGCATTCTACTCCGTAGAGGAAAATTGCTACTGTCGTTGTAGTGATAGTCTCTATAATTATACCGGGGTACTCACTACATATGTACTCACTTATTCTAGTTACCACAGTATAATATGGACATGCAGATATCTGCACTATGTAAGGTCCTCTACACACTCTCCCTTGGACTCGAGACAATAAACAAACACTCGAGTCTTCTATTGTATTTAGTTTTATTCTTATTATTTTACTCTATTCTATTTTATCTTAATGAATTACATAGTAATTGCTACTTGTGCTGGAGTGGACTAGTGTTAAGAAGTGGTGAATGCAAGTACTGGGTACCTGAACCCCCCGCCTATCCACTACCCACTTTAGAGGTACCCTGGACTTCCACCACCTCCTCTTTCCTCTTCCCCCCCAAGAAGCGCCTCATTTCTGGGCTGCCCAACCTCCTCCCTCCTTCACCTCTTCACCTTCTCTTTTCCTTCACCTTTTTCGCCCTCCCCCCTCCCCCTTCTGCGAGACTTTCGCAGTTTCTTTTTTTATTTTATTTTTCCTTTTTTATTTTTGGAGTTCGGTAATGATCTCTCCCTGCTGTTTTGACGGGATGAGTTCGCTGTTGTGATCTGGTGGTGATATTCCTTGAAGTTCGCGCATTCCGCAGACCAGTACCTCGACGAACTACTATACATCATCCGCACATATCATTACCTCTCAATTACTCCTTAACGACACCTCGACCTCTCGTTCGATTATCTCTTTTTTGTTTCTGAATCCTTTTTACTCCATCGATCTCCCCTTTTTTTTTTTTTTTAAC
>Ga0209673_1001900_pt1 | contig 16769 bp, 12 predicted proteins | sample AraplaCol_mMS_r2_2_FD_184274 | JGI IMG/M metagenome (GOLD analysis project Ga0209673, IMG submission 184274) | Arabidopsis root microbial communities from North Carolina, USA - plate scrape MF_Col_mMS_r2 (SPAdes) (version 3) | ecosystem: Host-associated > Plants > Roots > Endosphere | place... | reverse complement strand
CTCCACGTCGCACCAAGGCACATCGGCGAGGCAGCCATGGATTTCCACCGATTCACCGGCCGGAATGACGGTTACAGCGGGATATTGCGTGCTTGGTCCGGCCCGCATGTTGACGTTGGCTGTCGCATATCCCTCTGCCGCCTCGGCAATCGCCGGCGCGAGCAAGAGGGCGGCCGCTGCAGCGGCCTTCATCAAGATGGACTTCACGTTTCAACTCCTCTGACGACGCTGGAGACCGCGCCGCTTGTGTTTTCCGAAAAGGTGCGCAAGCGCCCGGGCACGGCTTCGGCGTTCGTCGCCTCGCGCCGATTTCAGCTCAATCACCTTTTCTTTCAATGATTTGTAGTCCGCGCCGATGAACCTGACTTGAACGCGTGGGCGCTTCAAAATTCAAAAATGCAACACATCTACTTGAAACGCGCGCTCGGCATTCCGACGTGCGAACCAACATATTGCAGCCGATGGAAAGCTGTGCGCGCCAGCAACGTTGCCGCTTCCACCGTCCTGATCGAGGCTCCGCGTTAACCGTTGGTTAACCTTTCCCGATCAGTCTGGCTGCAACATTCGCTTCCTCCTTGACCACGGATGTACTGGCATCGAAGTGAAGCGGATGACGAAAGGCCGGCTCGTTCCGGCCTTTTTGTTTTTCTGGCGTTCAAAGACGAACGCTTTTCCAGCCTATTTGGCCAACGCTTCCAGGATGCGGATCCAAGAACGGATGCCCTTGTGGTAGGAAGCGAGTTCGTACTTCTCGTTCGGCGAGTGAATGCGATCATCGCTGAGACCGAAGCCGACAAGCAGCGACTCCATGCCGAGCATCTTCTGGAAGTCGCCGACGATCGGGATCGATCCGCCCATGCCGATCACCACGGCCGGTTTCGGCCACTCGTCGGAGAGCGCATTCTTGGCCTTCGTCAGCACCGGCGAATCATATGAGAGGTGGATGGCCGGCGAACCGCCATGCGGATGGAAGTCGACCGAGCAGTCCGCCGGGATTTTCGAGCGGACGTAGCTGCGGAAGCTTTCGCGGATGGCGTTCGGATCCTGGGTCCCGACGAGGCGGAAGGAAACCTTGGCCGAAGCCTTGGCTGCGATCACCGTCTTGAAGCCCTCACCGGTGTAGCCGCCCCAGATGCCGTTGATCTCGGCGGTCGGACGCGCCCATGTGAGCTCGAGAACCGACCGGTCCTTTTCGCCCGACGGGATCGACAGGCCGACCTCGCCCAGGAAGGTTTCCGCCGTTTTGCCGAGCGTTTCCCAGGATGCCTTGATATTGGCAGGCGTTTCCTCGACGCCGTCGTAGAAGCCTTCAAGGGTGATGCGGCCGGTGTCATCGTGCAGTCCGGCAAGCGCGGCAGTCAGGATATGGATCGGGTTCGCCGCGGCACCGCCGAACAAGCCGGAATGCAGATCGCGGTCGGCGGCCGTCACGACGATTTCCTCGCCGACAAGACCACGAAGGGCTGCTGCGATTGCCGGCGTATCGCGATCCCACATGCTGGTGTCACACACGAGCGCATAGTCCGCCTTCAATTCCGCGGCGTTGGCCTCAAGAAAAGGCTTCAACGACGGCGAACCCGATTCCTCTTCGCCTTCGAAGAGGATGGTGATGCGGCAAGGCAGTGCACCCTTGACTTCCTTGTAGGCACGGCAGGCCTCGACGAAAGTCATCAACTGGCCTTTGTCGTCGGCGGTGCCGCGGCCCGTCAGGATCTTCCGGCCGTTGCCGACATCCTTGATCGACGGTTCGAAGGGATCATTCTCCCAGAGCTCGATCGGATCGACTGGCTGCACGTCGTAGTGGCCGTAGAACAGCACATGCGGCGCATCAGCGCTTGCGCCGGCGTGATGGGCCACGACCATGGGGTGGCCGGGCGTGTTACGCACGGACGCCTCGAAACCCAGGGTCTCGAGATAGGAAACCAGCCATTCAGCCGCCTTGCGGCACTCGGCCTTGTAGGCCGGGTCGGTGGAAATGGACTTGATGCGCAACAGCTCGAACAGCTTGTCGAGGCTCGATGTCAAATTCTGGTCCGCACGCGACAGCACCGGCATTACGTCAGTCATTTTCGACTCCTTTTGAAATTCGGCGGGACGATAGACCAAAGGCCGGTCGCTTTCGAGACGAAAAAGCAGGCAGGGAGCCAATGGCGAGAGATGGGCGCGTCAGACACACCCGGGGGACGAGAGCACGAATAGCTGGCGGCGGGCGAGAGTTCTTTTCAGCGCATGCGGAGGAGTTCGACCATAACGGCGGCGGAACAGTGTCGATTACAGCTTCTTGGCATTGTCGAGCAGGCGGCGGATGTACTCGAGCGTCAGTTCGCGCTCGAAGCTCTTGAAGCCCTGAAACAGGGCCAGGTCCGCTTCACGCGCCGCCTCGATGGCGTCGTCTTCCATGCCTTTGGCCTTGTCCGTGAGAAAGATCAGCTGCGCGCGCTTGTCGGACGGATGCGGACGACGATCGATCAACCCGTCGCGCGCCATGCGCGCAAGCGTGTTCGCCATCGTCGCCTGTTCGATGTCGACGCGGGCCAGCAACTGCTTCTGCGTCAGCCCGTCCTCGGCCCAGAGTTCGAGAAGAACGGGGAATTGCCCGGGCGAAAAGCCGAGCCGCGCCGCGCGCTGCTGGAGCGAACGAGCGAAGCCCTTGGCCAGCTGGCTGGCAAGGTAAGCTCCCGAGTCCATTCGATTAATTCCCATCTTCTCAATTAGTCGCAGAAAACTCGATGAAACAATGCAACAAATCGCATACGACGCATCACAAATGCTTCATCGCAGGCTATGTTCGAAAGATAGAGCAGCAAAACAAAGCCGCCATAGCCTGGAGGTCTGGCTATGGCGGCTTTAAAATGGGGACAAAGGCCCGGAGAGGGGATAAGGCCTTTGTCCAAGTCCGAAGCGGCGGGGGACAAGCCAGCTATCAGACCCTCGACGCGATCAAACACGATCAAACGCCGGTAGTAATCATTTGTGATCGGGAATGTGGCTTTTCAAGGGAAAGCCGAGGATTGACTATTACAAATTAGTAACACTTTGGTGAGCCAGAAACTTTTCACCCTCGGAACTTTATATGGACCTTCCAAGGTCGCCGCGCTATCCATGACGCCATGAAAAAAGGCGATCATCTCTTCCTAATCGACGGCTCCGGTTTTATCTTTCGAGCCTTTCACGCACTTCCCCCTTTGACCCGCAAATCCGACGGTTTGCCGGTGGGCGCCGTGTCGGGTTTCTGCAACATGCTGTGGAAACTCCTGACCGATGCGCGCGACACATCGGTTGGCGCGACCCCGACGCATCTGGCCGTCATCTTCGACTATTCGGCAAAGACGTTCCGCAAGGATCTCTACGACGCCTACAAGGCGAACCGCTCGACACCGCCCGACGAACTCATCCCTCAGTTCGGTCTCATCCGTCACGCCACACGGGCCTTCAACCTGCCGTGCATCGAGACGGAGGGCTTCGAGGCCGACGACATCATTGCAAGCTATGCTCGCCAGGCCGAGGCGCTCGGCGCCGACGTGACGATCGTGTCTTCGGACAAGGATCTGATGCAGCTGGTGACGACCAACGTCCACATGTACGACAGCATGAAGGACAAGCAGATCGGCATTCCTGATGTCATCGAGAAGTGGGGCGTTCCACCCGAGAAGATGATCGATCTCCAGGCGATGACCGGCGACTCGGTCGACAACGTGCCTGGCATCCCCGGCATCGGCCCGAAGACGGCGGCGCAACTGCTTGCCGACTACGGCGATCTCGACACGCTTCTCGAACGCGCGACCGAGATCAAGCAGGAGAAGCGCCGGCAGACGATCATCGAGAATGCCGACAAGGCCCGCCTGTCGCGCGAGCTCGTGCGGCTGCGCACCGATGTTCCGCTTGAACTCAAGGTCGAAGACCTGATCCTTGAGCCGCAGAACGGACCGAAGCTGATCGGCTTCTTGAAGGCAATGCAGTTTACCTCGCTGACGCGGCGCGTGGCCGAGGCTTGCGATTGCGATGCCAGCGCGATCGAAGCCGTGGATGTTCCGGTCCAGTGGGGTGCGGCAGCGCGCGGGCCGGATCTCGACGCCGCAGAGCCCGAGCCGGTTGCCGGCGGCATTCCCGACGTTGCCGGCGAGGCCGTGCCCGTTCCGGCAAAGGCGAACGGCGCGAATGGTCGCGAGGGTACCTTCCGGCCGGGCGATCTTGCCAAGGCGCGCGCCGAGGCCTTTGCCTCCCTGCCCTTCGACCACTCGCGCTATGTCACCATTCGCGACATCGCGACGCTCGACAAATGGATTGCCGATGCGCGCGAAACCGGACTGGTTGGCTTCGACACCGAGACCACGTCGCTCGATGCGATGCAGGCGGAGCTCGTCGGCTTCTCGATGGCGATTGCCGACAACGACAGGAACGCCACCGGCACCAGCATTCGCGCCGCCTACGTCCCGATCGCCCACAAGACGGGCGTCGGCGATCTGCTCGGCGGCGGGCTTGCGGACAACCAGATCCCGATGCGAGATGCCCTGCCCCGGCTGAAGGCACTGCTGGAAGACGAGTCGATCCTGAAGGTCGCCCAGAACCTCAAATACGACTACCTGCTGATGAAGCGCTACGGGGTCGAAACCAAGAACTTCGACGATACGATGCTGATCTCCTACGTGCTCGACGCAGGCACCGGCGCGCACGGCATGGACCCGTTGTCGGAGAAGTTCCTCGGCCACACGCCGATCGCCTACAAGGACGTGGCCGGCAGCGGTAAGTCGAACGTTACATTCGACCTCGTCGATATCGATCGCGCGACGCACTATGCCGCCGAGGATGCGGAGATCACGCTCAGGCTCTGGCTGGTGCTGAAACCGCGCCTTGCCGCCGAGAAGCTGACCACGGTTTACGAACGCCTCGAGCGGCCCTTGCTTCCGGTCCTGGCACACATGGAAGAACGCGGCATCACCGTCGACAGGCAGATCCTCTCGCGCCTGTCCGGCGATCTCGCACAAGGCGCCGCGGCACTCGAGGACGAAATTTTCAAGCTTGCAGGCGGTCGCTTTACCATCGGCTCGCCGAAGCAGCTGGGCGACATCCTGTTCGGCAAGATGGGACTTGCCGGCGGTACGAAGACGAAGACCGGCCAATGGTCGACCTCGGCAAGCGTTCTCGAAGACCTCGCCGCCGCGGGCTTCGAACTGCCGCGCAAGATCGTCGACTGGCGCCAGCTGACCAAGCTCAAGTCCACCTACACGGATGCGCTGCCGGGATACGTGCACCCCCAGACGAAGCGGGTTCACACCTCGTATTCGCTGGCCTCGACGACGACAGGTCGCCTGTCCTCCTCGGAACCAAACCTGCAAAACATTCCGGTTCGGACGGCGGAAGGCCGCAAGATCCGTACGGCCTTCATCTCGTCGCCGGGCCATAAGCTGATTTCGGCCGACTACAGCCAGATCGAGCTGCGCGTGCTCGCCCACGTCGCCGAGATTCCGCAGCTGACGCAGGCCTTCGCCGACGGCGTCGACATTCATGCGATGACCGCATCGGAGATGTTCGGCGTGCCTGTCGAGGGCATGCCGTCAGAAGTGCGACGTCGCGCCAAGGCCATCAACTTCGGCATCATCTACGGTATCTCAGCCTTCGGCCTTGCCAATCAGCTCTCGATCGAGCGCTCGGAAGCGGGCGACTACATCAAGAAGTATTTCGAGCGCTTCCCCGGCATCCGCGACTACATGGACAGCCGCAAGCAGATGGCGCGTGACAAGGGTTACGTCGAAACGATCTTCGGGCGGCGAATCAACTATCCGGAGATTCGCTCGTCCAACCCGTCGGTTCGCGCCTTCAACGAGCGCGCCGCGATCAACGCGCCGATCCAGGGATCAGCCGCCGATATCATTCGCCGGGCCATGATCAAGATGGAGCCGGCGCTGGCCGAAGCAGGGCTTGGCGACCGCGTGCGCATGCTCCTACAGGTGCACGACGAACTGATCTTCGAAGTCGAGGACGCAGACGTCGAAAAGGCGACGCCGATCATCGTTTCGGTGATGGAGAACGCCACCATGCCGGCGCTCGAAATGCGGGTGCCGCTGAGAGTCGACGCGCGTTCGGCCACCAACTGGGACGAAGCGCACTGAGCGCTTCGTCGAAAATTCATTAAAATTTTAATTGCCTTCCAAGCCATTGATATAAAATGATTTTCCTTTTGTTTTTCGCCGAATGACCGCGCGGATGGAAGGAACTTATTAACCTTCATTTCCTAATTCGAAAGCCGATATTAGTTGCTAATCATGAGTGAGTAGCGGTCGTATGCGCTTTCCGAGAACCAATCTGACAGGGGCCGAGGAGATTTCCGCGGAAGTCGAAGGTGAACAGCTGCAGGAACACGCAGGCGAGAAGCCTACGGCACCAATCTGGCAGAGCAATTTTTCACTGGCTCCGAATGTGCGGTTCACCCGCACGCCCGAGAATCTGATCAATCCGAAGCGCGTACCGGCGCCGCCCTTTCGCACGCCGCCGCTTGCGCTGCAGGAACGCGTTGCGACGGAAATCGGCGCGAGCGTGGAACAGCACGCACCTGTTGTCGCGAACGCTCCGGTCGAGGTCTACGAAGCGGAGATCGCGCCGGCGATCGAGGTGCAGCCGACTGCCACCGCATTGCCGTTGATGTCGGTCGAGCCCGAGACTCACACTGTTGTCCGCGCAGCCACGGAACTGGCTGCCATCTCGGACTTCGCATTCTGGGAGGTCATGGCCTTCGAGGAAGCGGCGGCCGAACCGATCCTGTTGCCGCCGGTCTCCCTGCCGAAGGCAGAGGTCAGCCCCGAATCGATCATCAGCCGGTTCCGCGTCATGGAGTGGCGGCCTGGTCGGCAACAGCCCGCAATGGCCGTAGCTTCGGTGCCTCAGCCGGTCACCCCAGCCGCTGTCGCGCCTTCTCCCGGTTTGACGCGTGGCCGCGCCGCGCAAAACCCGGTCGCGACCGAACACAGCCGCGTGGAAGAAGCGGCGCAAGTCGAGCCGAAAGTGCAGCCTATCGCTCCGCTGCCAGTTCGCGCTTTGGCGCCGCAGCCGCTCGCACCGGCACCGCGTTTTGCCGCACCGAAGGTCGTCGCCTCGAGGGTCGATGCCTCAGGCTACGAATTCCCGTCGCATTCGCTGCTGCAGGAGCCGCCTGAACGTGTCGGCGAGATCATGTCGCAGGAGACGCTGGAGCAGAATGCCGGCCTTCTGGAAAGTGTTCTCGAGGATTTCGGCATCAAGGGCGAGATCATCCATGTCCGCCCCGGCCCTGTTGTCACGCTTTACGAGTTCGAGCCGGCACCGGGCGTCAAGTCTTCCCGCGTCATCGGCCTCGCCGACGATATTGCCCGCTCGATGTCGGCCCTGTCGGCGCGTGTCGCCGTGGTTCCCGGCCGCAACGTCATCGGTATCGAATTGCCGAACGCGCTGCGCGAGACCGTCTACTTCCGTGAGATGATCGAAAGCCAGGATTTCGAGAAGAGCGGCTACAAGCTGGCGCTCGGCCTCGGCAAGACGATCGGCGGCGAACCCGTCATCGCCGAGCTCGCAAAGATGCCCCACCTGCTCGTTGCCGGCACCACCGGTTCGGGTAAGTCGGTCGCCATCAACACCATGATCCTGTCGCTGCTTTACCGGATGTCGCCCGAGCAGTGCCGCCTGATCATGGTCGATCCGAAGATGCTGGAACTCTCCGTCTATGACGGCATCCCGCACCTTTTGACGCCCGTCGTCACCGACCCCAAGAAGGCCGTCATGGCGCTGAAGTGGGCGGTGCGCGAGATGGAGGATCGGTATCGCAAGATGTCACGACTCGGCGTGCGCAACATCGACGGCTACAACAGCCGCGTGGCGCAGGCGCGCGACAAGGGCGAGACCATCCATGTCATGGTCCAGACCGGCTTCGACAGAAGCACGGGCGCTCCGATCGAGGAGAGCCAGGAGATGGACCTGACGCCGATGCCCTATATCGTCGTCATCGTTGACGAAATGGCCGACCTGATGATGGTCGCCGGCAAGGAAATCGAAGGGGCGATCCAGCGCCTGGCGCAGATGGCGCGTGCTGCCGGTATCCACCTGATCATGGCGACGCAGCGCCCGTCGGTCGACGTCATCACCGGCACGATCAAGGCGAACTTCCCGACCCGTATCTCCTTCCAGGTGACGTCGAAGATCGACAGCCGCACTATTCTTGGCGAACAGGGCGCGGAACAACTGCTCGGCCAGGGCGATATGCTGCACATGCAGGGCGGCGGGCGGATTTCGCGCGTGCACGGACCGTTCGTTTCCGATGCCGAAGTCGAGAAGGTCGTCGCGCATCTGAAGACGCAGGGTCGGCCGGAATATCTCGACACCGTCACCGCTGACGAGGAAGAAGAGGACGGGGAAGAAGAGGACAGCGCAGTCTTCGACAAGAGCGCCATGGGCTCCGAAGACGGCGACGAGCTTTACCAGCAGGCGGTCAAGGTCGTGATGCGCGACAAGAAGTGCTCGACCTCCTACATCCAGCGCCGGCTCGGCATCGGCTACAACCGTGCGGCTTCGCTCGTCGAGCGCATGGAGAAGGAAGGTCTCGTCGGCCCGGCAAATCATGTCGGCAAGCGCGAGATCGTCGCTGGACGCGGCGAAGGCGAATAACGCAGTGGCAGCGGCATCCCACAAGGGGTGCCGCTGCCAGCAGTAATGTCCGCGCCGGAGAATGCTCCGGTACGGCTTGGCCTGGCTGGGAATGGGCAGGCAGCGGTTGTGGTCTATGTGGATTGTCAGGCGGTACCGCCTGCCCGATTGCATCGAGGTCCCCGCGCTTCCAGGCCGACAGGAGCGTCTCTCGGCCTTTCCGTTGCGGTTGATCGCCGGTCCTGACGCCTGCGATCCTCCTCCTGCAAACATCATCGAACGCTGGACTTTCAACCCGTTTTTGTCAGATCCGGCTCGCGACCCGGCTCCCTGTCCAATGACGTCATCAGTGTGCGCCAGATCGTTGGCGCGGGGATCGACGGGGAAGATCAGTTCGTCCAAATCACTGAAAGTTCGTTCGATTTTTTCCACGCACAACAAAATTGCGCCGTGACATCAGTCCACTTCGCCAGCCGCGAGACGTAAGGTCTCGCGTACGAAGTCGGTCTTGCCGCCTGTGTAATAGGCCCAATCGTCGTTCGCCTCGCTCATCAGGCGAAGCTTCAGCGCCGCGTATGCTTGCGCCCGCTGGGGATGCGCCCGCAAGTAATCGCGGAAGACGATGCGATCGCGGAGCACACGGTTATCGGATGAACAGAGATAGAGCCGCGCGCCATAGGAGCCCTTGCCGCAGGTGAAGGTCCAGCTCTGGTCGTTGTATTTGTCACCGTGAAACGCGTAGACGGAGAGGCCTTTTACCCGCTCGATCGCGGTCAGCAACCCATCCTCGTTGCGGAAAGCAGCGTGCAGATCGATCTTGGGCTTCGCGGCAAGGCCCGGAACCGATGTGCTGCCGACATGATGAAACACCGGTGCCAAGTCGGATAGCACCGGCTGCAGCTCTGCTTTGACCTCGTTGAAAAGCCGTGGCCACTCGGGATCGTAAGGAACGACAACGATTGCCATCGTACCTCCCGATCCTAAGCCACTTCGGTGAGGAAGCGGTTCAGCGCATCCACGATCCTGCGCTCGCCGTCTTCAAGCGAGCCGCTGTTATCGACGTCGGTCACGTCGTAGTCGCCACGCACCGTCAGCGGGCCGCGGGCGAGCCGCGCCATGATGTCTTCATGCGTCTCGCGACCGCGCGCCTCGAGTCGGCTTGCCAGAACCTCGGCAGTCGCCGTCACATTGATGACCTTGAGCCGCGGGAAAACAGCCTTGAAATGGTGAAGCGCCGAGCGCGAGCCATTGGCGATGACCAGATTTCCCTGCGCGAGCGACACCGACACTTCAGCTGGAATGCCATATTTCAAGCCGTGCGCTTCCCACCAGACCGCGAAGCTCCCGGCCTGCTCCATCGACGCAAAGCCCTGGTCGGACACGGCGAGATGCTGCTCGCCGCCGGCATGGGTGTGGCGAGTAATGACGCGTCGGACGAAATGCACCTCAGGACGACCCCGAAAGTGCTTGGCGGCGAGCGCCATCAGCGTGTCCTTGCCGGCGCCACTCGGGCCGACGACGACGACCATGATGCCGTGCTCGGTACCTGGAACGATGTGAGGTTCGTGCGACGGGTTCATGCGACACGGCGCCCTTCACGCCAAACAGCACGGGTGACCGGCACGCCGTGATCACGGAAAACGCGGACGAGATCGGCGCGCAGGCCAGTGGCGATGCGGCCGCGGTCGTTGAGGCTAACCGTGCGAGCTGGCGTCGCGGTGACCATGGCGATCGCCTTCGGCAGCGAAATGCTCTCCACCTCGTCGGCAATCAGGAAGGGTGCGTAGAGCAGGCTGAGCGGGACGTAATCAGAGGACAGAACGTCGAGCACGCCGCGTTCGGCGAGATCGCGGGCGGCGATATTGCCGGAATGCGACTTGCCGCGCACGATGTTCGGGGCGCCCATCAGCACGCTCATGCCATGCTCGTGCGACGCCTTGGCGGCGTCGAAGCTGGTCGGGAATTCGGCGAGGCGTACGCCGTTCTCGATGGCTTCGTCGACATGGGCGAGCGTCGCGTCGTCGTGGCTGGCGACGGTGATGCCGCGCTCGGCGCAGACCTTGGAAATGGCCGTGCGGTGCGGCGTGGAATTGCGGTCAGATTCGGACACGCGACGATCAACGAACTTGGCGAACTCCGCATCGGAGAGACCGCGCTTCTTCTGGTAGTAGAAGATGTACTGATCCATCGTCTGGAACTGCCGCTGGCCGGGCGCGTGGTCCATCAGCGAGACAAGACGGACATAGGGATCGTTCTCGAAATCGGCGAAGTGCTGCAGCACGTTGTCGGCGGAGACCTCGCAGCGCAGGTGAAGCAGGTGCTCTGCACGCAGGCGGCCCTCCTGCTCGGCCTTCTGGATCGCATCGGCCATTTCGCGCATCTCGCCATGTTCGAAGCCGCCGTCCTCGTCGGCGCCCATGCGCAGGCAGTCGAAAACCGTGGTGATGCCTGAGGTGACGATCTGTGCGTCGTGCGCCTGGATTGCCGCCGTCTTGTGCCAACGCAGGCCGGGGCGCGGCGAATAGTGACCTTCCAGATGGTCGGTGTGCAGTTCGACGAGACCCGGGATCAGATAATCGCCTTCGAAATCCTCACCGACGCGGGAACTGCCCGTCGAGATATCGGCGATCTTGCCATCGCGGACGAGGACCGATCCTTCAACGATCTCATTCTCGAGAACGATGCGGGCATTTGAGAAGACTGTTTCTTTGGTCATCGAATATGGTCTTTCAATTTTTAGCGCCGGCGAGCGGCCACCAGGAATGGGCTTTGAACGGCGCGCCCCGCGCCTCCTCGACGAAAACGGCAAGGCCGCTAATGGGGAGCGGGCGGCCGATAAAGGCGGCGAAACGCTCCGCCAGAATGGCCTTCATCACGCCTGCACGCTCCTGCGGCACCTGGCCGGTCAGCGTCATGTGGAACCCGAAATCATCCATCACATAGGGATAGCCCCAGCGCAACAGATTGGCCCTCTGGCTTTCGCTCAGTTTCTCCGGGTTGCGGCGCGCTATATCCGCATCCGACAACGCGGCGCGAAACGGTTCGAAGGATTTTACCACCGTGGCGGCGAAATCCTGAAGCGGCGGATGCAGAAAAGCGGGCACCAGCGCAAAGAATTTACCCAACTGCCCAAGCACCAGCTCGGGAATGTCGAAGGCGGCCGTGCGGGCGGCGAAATCCTCGACCACCTGGATCAGGTCCTTTTCGGTGACGGAGGCGGCCAGATGGAACGGTGCCTTGATCGTCGCGTGGAAAGCGTAGCGGCGAGGATCGGCTGTCAGTTCGAACTGCTCGGCGGCTGGCAGGTCCGGACAATCGGGAGCCGGATAAATTTCACCGGTGAAGGCATCGCGGCCGAGCCAGAGCGCGGCCGTGCCGTTCAAGGGGTCATCCTTCGGCGGTGTGAAATAGAGTGCGTAGCGCAAGACTCGTATCCTGGGAATCGCTCGGAGTGCGGTCGCAGTCTTCAGTGATTTGACCACGACCGCAAGCTGGCTTCCGGCTAAAAGATTTCCGTGACAGAATGATGATGGTCCTGAACGATCCCGCGCTTTTTTCAGTGGGCCTTGGTCCCCATCAGACGGTGACGCAGGGCGTTCGACGCCATGTCGAACAGGAACACGACGATCAGGATCAGCAGCACCATGTAGGCGACGTTTTCCCAGTTCGCGTTGGTGCGCATCGCTTCCCACAGCTTGAGACCGATGCCGCCAGCGCCAACCGCGCCGATGATCGTTGCGCCGCGTACGTTCGATTCCCACTGGTAGAGCGTCTGGCTGACGAAGACCGGGACGATCTGCGGGATGATGCCGTAGCGATGGGTGAGCACGGTGGAGGCACCGGTCGACTTGATGCCTTCGCGCGGCTTGTTGTCGACGTTTTCCAGACCCTCGGAATAGAGCTTGCCGAGCGTGCCCGTTTCCGTGAGGAAAATCGCGCCGGAGCCGGCCAAGGGACCGGGACCGAAGGCGCGGGTCAGAAAGAGCGCCCAGATCAACATGTCGACCGAGCGCAGGAAATCAAAGAACCGCTTCAGGACCTGGTTCAGGACCTTGTTCGGGGTGATATTGCGCGCAGCCAGAAAGGCCAGCGGGAAAGCAAGCAACGCGCCGAGCAGCGTTCCCAAAAAGGCCATCACGATGGTCTGGAACAGCTTGGTCCAGACGTCGCCGTGCTGCCAGGCGCTGTTGTGCCAGATATTATCGAAGGCAAGCGACAGGTTGGACTGGCCGGGCTTCAGGTCCGGACCCGAAACGATCAGGCTGATAACCTCGGTCGCCGGCTTGTCGAAGAACGGCGACTGCGTGTCGAAGACGAAATTCGCCCAACCGAGGAAGCGCTTGCGGACTTTCACGCGATCGACCGAGATGCTGACATCGCCGGCAAATCCGAGATCGGCAAGGACGTTGTCATCGTAGACCGTCATCCAGGCAGGGACCGGGCCGACGACCTTCGGGGCGCCGCTGGAGACGTCCACCGGCACGCTGATGCCATGAGCCGTGAGAACCGTTTCCTTGCTGGAGATCGTGACTGTGCGGCTTGTGCCCATGACGGAGGCTGTGACGCTGCCATCGGGATTGTTCACAACCCAGTCGGGATGCGGATCGTCGCCGAGCGGCGAGAAGCGCGGATACTTGACCGTGATGCCATCATCACCGATGCGGAACTCCGGCTGCACGTCATAGCTGACCCACTGGCTGAGATAGAGGCCGACGCGCTCCCAGTGAGCTTCGGCAAGCAGCTTCGGCAGGTCGAAGAACCAGGTCGCGTAAAGCGCATAGACGAGAGTCGCGATCACGATCATCAGGCCGCCGAAGCGCTGCTTGAAGGACCGCTTGAAATATTCCGGATAGCGCTGCTCGATCTCGTGCATCCGGTTGGCGTCGATCACCGTCATGGCGGACCTCAATGCTGCAAAAGGAAGGCGTGCTCGCCGACGAGGCGGCGGCGCAGCCATGCGGAGAACTGGTCGACCGCAACGATTGTGATGAAAAGCAGGAGAACGAGCGCCATCGTCTTGGCGCCGAATCCACGCGAGATGGAGAGCTTCAGCTCCTCGCCGATACCGCCGCCGCCGACGGCACCGATGATGGTGGAGGCGCGGACGTTGATCTCGAGGCGCAGCAGTGCGTAGGAGACGAAGTTCGGCATGACCTGCGGCATCGCGGCGAAGCGGACGCGCTCCGACCAGCTGGCACCGACGGCTTTCATGCCTTCATCCGGCTTCATGTCGATGTTTTCGACGACCTCATAGAAGAGTTTACCGAGCGCCCCGATAGTGTGCAGGCTGACCGCGATGATCGCGGCAACCGGACCGATCGATAGGATGGCCGAAAACAGGCCGGCGATGACGATCTCGGGGAAGGCACGCAGGAATTCCGTCAGACGCTTGGCGACGATGCGCAGCGGATTGGATGGTGCCAGATTGCGGGCCACGAGAAAGCTCAGCGGCACGGCGAAGATGAAGCCGATGAGAGTCGAGACCAGCGCGACGTTGATCGTGATGATCATCAAATGGAAATATTCGGGAATATAGAAATCGCCCCAGACATAGACGCGACCCTCGGCGAAATTGTACTCCTCGCCGGTCTTCTGGATCGGGCTTGCGACATCGAACAGGGCGCGCCAGACGTCATTCCAATCCTTGGGAATGAGCCAGCTCAGAAAATCGAAGAGATGCGGCAGGCGTTCGAAGAAATGGCCGGCATTGCTTTCGTCTGCGAACCGTACCGAGGCGACAAAGGCAGCCAGCAGGATCACCAGCCCGAGACCGGTATAGAGGCGACGGCGGGCCACCATCTTGCTCCAGGCGTCACCGATTTCACTTGCGCTTTGCTGGACGGCGGGCGCTTGGGCGTTGGGATCGGCAAAAGTCATGAAGGGTGTCCGCTTTCTTCGCAGGAAAAAGGGCGGCTTGTGACGGCCGCCCTCCAACTGTCAGGATTGATCAACCGCCGATGGCAGCCTTACGAGCGTCGATGATGGCGTTGTAGAAGTCAGCCTGAACCTTGGTGTAGCCCTGGTAGTCGCCGCCTTCGATGGCTGCGAAGCACTTGGCATCCTTTTCCGGGAGCTTCATGAAGAAGTCGGTGAGCTTGGCCTGCCAATCAGCGCCGAGTTCGTTGCGAACGACGAGCGGGCCGTTCGGGATCAGCGGCGAACGCCAGACTTCAACCAGCTTGTTCGGGTCTACGGTGCCCTTGTCGACGGCCTTGCGGAAGGTGCCGGAGGTGTAGCCGTCCTTGAAATCGCCGATGCCCGAGGAGTCATCAACAGCGATGTCGACCTTGCCGTCGTAAGCGGCGAGAAGGTTGTTCTCGTGGCCGCCGTTGAACTGCGTGGACGCGAAGTACTGGTCGTTCGGCATGCCAGTGTCCTTCGGGATCTGCGTCAGCGGGATCAGGTAGCCCGAGGTGGAGTCCGGATCGGCGTAGCCGAGCTTCTTGCCCTTTGCGTCCTTGATGTCCTTGATGCCGGAGGACTTCAGGGCGAGACCGATCGAGTGGTAGCCCGTCGAGCCGTCCTTCTGAACCGTCGTCAGGATCGGCGTAACGGCCTTGTCGTCCTTGATGGCGATGGCGGCGTAGCCGGAAGCGCCGAGCTCCGCGAAGTCGAGCGTGCCGCCGAGCAGACCCTGGATAACGCCGTCATAGTCAGCAGCCGGGAAGAGCGAAACCTTCTCGAAGCCGAACTCGGTCTTCAGGTGGTCAGCCAGGCAAGCGTAGTTGCGCAGGCGGTCGGCTTCGTTTTCGCCGCCGAGGATGCCGACGCGGAATTCCTTGAGGTCTGCGGCATGCGAGACGCCGGCAAGCGCAAACAGCGCCGTCGCGGCAAAGAGTGCTTTCTTCAACATGGTACTCTCCTGATTGACCGGTGTCCCCGGCGATCTCTGGTTAGAAGAAGGTGCCCATAACGCGGGCTTACGATCGAGGCCGCCCCTCTCAGAGACCGGCCAGCGCCAGCGGTTGCAAGCCGGCGGATTGATTGGCGGCAACGGCCGCGGGAATGTTGATCGAGGTCGAGGTCATCGTCTCGTCGATGCTGGCGCCATCCTTGTCGGTGCCGTAGATCTGCTTGACGGCATCGGCGGTCAATTCGGAAGGCCTGCCATCGAACACGACGCGGCCAGCGGCCATCCCGACGATGCGTTCGCAATAGTTGCGGGCCGTATCGAGCGTATGAAGGTTGGTGATGACGGTGATGCCTTCGCGCTCGTTGATATCGCGCAGCGCGTCCATGACAATCTTCGCATTGAGCGGGTCGAGCGAGGCGATCGGCTCGTCGGCGAGCACCATCTTCGGGTTCTGCATCAGGGCGCGGGCAATCGCCACGCGCTGCTGCTGGCCGCCCGACAGAGTGCCGGCCATCTGCAAAGCCGTCTGCTCGATGCCGAGACGCTCAAGGGCAGCGATGGCGTGGATGCGCTCTTCGCGGCTAAAAAGACCGAGCAGGCTCATCGTGGTCGAACGATGGTTGAGACGACCGAGCATGACGTTGGTCAGAACGTCGAGACGCGGAACGAGATTGAACTGCTGGAAGATCATCGCGCAATCGCGCTGCCAGTTGCGCAGCGCCTGGCCACGGAGACTGGAAACCTCGACGCCGGCGAAATGGATCGAGCCCGACGTCGGCTCCTGCAGGCGGTTGATCATGCGCAGAAGCGTGGACTTACCGGCGCCGGAACGGCCGATAATGCCGACCATCTGGCCCTGAGGAATGTCGAGCGTCACGGAATCAACAGCTGTCTTCTTTCCGAAACGGCGGGTGACATTCTTCAGTTCGAACATCATGCTCTTCCTCATAGTCCAGATGCGATATGAGGGAGTGCATTAGTCCCGGTTCATGAAGCTCCAATGTCAGTTTTATGTAAGGACTGTCATAATCGAGTTTTGGGGGATAACGAAGCCCGGCCGGTTTGCCTGAAGATAAGAGCCTGCCGGTCGGCGTCTCGCCTCGCGATTTCAACCCCCGGCCTGTCGCCATTGACGGTTGACCGGACCGCCAGTCGATGGCAGGCAATCCGGGACCCGACGATAGTGGAGTAAAGCGATGGACCAGACACTCTTCAAAAGCCTGTGCAAAGACGGGAAGTTCAAAGAGGCCCTCGCTCTCGCCATCCGCGGACACGAGGACGAGAAGTTCACGCCCAGCCGCTTTTC
>Ga0209673_1001888_pt1 | contig 16849 bp, 14 predicted proteins | sample AraplaCol_mMS_r2_2_FD_184274 | JGI IMG/M metagenome (GOLD analysis project Ga0209673, IMG submission 184274) | Arabidopsis root microbial communities from North Carolina, USA - plate scrape MF_Col_mMS_r2 (SPAdes) (version 3) | ecosystem: Host-associated > Plants > Roots > Endosphere | place... | reverse complement strand
CCTGCGCGCCGAAGGGGCCAGCGTGATGTTTCTTGCTGCCGATGGCCGCTTGGCGGGCCTGCTCGCCGTATCAGATCCGGTCAAGGCCACCACGGTGGAAGCACTGCAGGCGCTCAAGGCGTCGGGCATGCGCGTGATCATGGCCACCGGTGACGGACTCACCACGGCCCGCGCCGTTGCCGCCCGGCTGGGCATCGACGAGGTACACGGCGAAGTCAAGCCCGCCGACAAGCTCGCACTGGTGGACAAGCTGCAGCGCGAGGGACGCATCGTCGCCATGGCCGGCGACGGCATCAACGATGCCCCCGCGCTAGCCAAGGCCGACGTGGGCGTGGCCATGGGCACCGGCACCGACGTGGCCATGAACAGCGCGCAGGTCACGCTAGTCAAGGGCGACCTGCGCGGCATCGCTCAAGCACGCATCGTCTCCGAGCAGACCATCGCCAACATGAAGCAGAACCTGGGCTTCGCGTTCATCTACAACGCGCTGGGCGTCCCCCTCGCCGCCGGCGTGCTGTACCCATTCACGGGATGGCTGCTGTCGCCGATGATCGCAGCGTTGGCGATGAGCCTGAGTTCGGCGTCGGTGATCACCAATGCGCTGCGGTTGAGGACGACGAGCAGCGGCGCTGTGTTGGCGCCAACGCGCAGGCAAGAAGGACCCACCGCCTTACGCTCGTAAGAACGCCTCGGGTCCACAACTCGGGCGAGCAGCGAATCCCTTGTGAGCTACCAGGCGTACATTCCGCCAGCGCCAACAGTCGTCTTGCCGCCGCCGCTCGTACCCACAGAAAATTTCAACTGGAGCTGTTCGGAGACACGGGCAGCCACACCGATGGCGAGGGCCGATTGGCCGTCGTAATTGCCCACGCCTACTCCTATTCCGAACTTTTGCTCGCGCTGGAGAGCGGGCATTGATGCGGTAGCAGTGGCCGAAGCGATGCCGCCACTCGAGATCTTGCGGTTGCTTGCGGTTTGGGCCTGCATCTGCTGATTCGTCAGCGACTGCGCTGCGTTGATGTTGGCCTGGTTGGCATTGACCGACGCCTGGTTGTTGTTGATCGCGGCCTGATTGGCGTTTGCCGTCGCCTGGGCGGAACTTACCTGATAGAGCTGGCTGCCATTGACCGCGTCCGTGCTCGAGCTGCTGACGGTGCCTGGCGCGACGCCCGTGATTTTCTGGTTGCTGTTGTCGATGCCGTTCGTCGTCGTGGCGCCAGACACCGCGAGCGTGCCGCCCACGGTGGCATTGCCACTTGTGGACAACGACGTCGTTGCGATGTTGCCAGTGTTCGCGATTCCATTGGTGGTAGTGGCACCGCTGACGTTCAGTGTCGTCGTCGCGATATTCCCTGCATTGACGATGCCATTGGTCGAGGTGCTTCCCAGTAGCGTGTTGGTGCCGGCGACCCCATCGGTCAGCAACCCCGTAGCGAGATTGCTGCTCGCATCGAAAGAACCAGTCTGCGTCGTGTTCAAGCCTGGGCCAAACAATGTGCGGGTTCCGTTGTATTGACGGCCAGTACCCGTTTCGAATGTGCCACCCGCAGCGGCGTTGTCGACTGCGACATAGCCGGAATTCACGGTCGAAGTGGCGTCGGTGCGCAACAGGCTGGCGCCGACAGGCCCCAGAAAAACGCCGGAACCCGCCGCCGTTGCATCGAAATTCGTCGACGTTTGCGTCACGGCCGAGGCGTTCGTGCCGTCGGTGACGAGGGTCTGCGCCGCCGTGGGCGTGAGCGTGAGTGCCGAGAACTCCGTGGCCGAACTGGCGATGGCGCTGAACATCGGGCTGCCGGTAGAAGGGTCCAACGTCGTACCGGTCGAACCATAGACCGCCGTTCCAGCCCCGTCGATCACGACGGCGCCCGCGCCCTGAGCCCAAGCACTCGGCAGTGCGCACGCGAAGGCGGCCGCAGCTGTGATTTTGGCAAGTGACAGATTCAAATCTTTCTCCCTTGGGAACCCGCTAACGGAGCCCCGTTGATGTTTTTAAAGTGGAATTCAAGGACCCTTGCGCTAAGGCGTCCTACATGCGTCGCAGCGTCTGATCTGAACAATGTGCGCATTGGACGGTCTTCGATAAAACCATCACCAATGTATGCAACTGAACCGATCCGGCGTCTGAGTCGGCAATATAGAAGGAGACGTTCTGCTTCGGAGCGGGCGCGACGGTATTTGACAATTGATGCGCGCGATGTGTGGAAAAGTGCACCACAACCATCCAATGCCCGCGCATGTGCTCTGACGGGCCGTACCGAAGGCGCTCAGGATTTGCTATGGAGCGGGATGGGCGGGGTGGTGCCACGGCATTCGAACTCGGCCTACAGACTTTCCGCCGCCACTCGGGCAAGTTGGGCGCATGACACACCCCATCGAACTCATCATCGAGGAGCCAGCCCTCGGTTCATATGTCTGGCGCCTGCTCGAAACGGATGCGGAGGGCACGAATCCCAAAGTGCTTCGCGACGCCTTCGACTCAGCCGACACTTATGAAGCTGCGTTGGCCGCCGGCCAACGTGCGCTGCAGACTGAAATTCGACGACGCACCTCTTCCACCCAGTCCCAGAACGCGTGAGCCGCCCGGCTGCGGACGGCATGCCACGGCCGGCCTCCGCGCCGAGCGGCTTGTTGCGGCCGCAGATGGGCAATGTCTCCGGTGTCCTCCTGTACGTAAGATCGGCCGGGCCCTCGCCTGTGAGCACAGGCGAGCCGTACCTTTCCATACGACACAGGAGATCCACCGATGCAGAACGGAAGCCGTCATCGCCGCCAGTTCCTGAAGACCGCCACGGGCTCCGGATTGGCGGCCCTCACGGGACTGGCCGATGCGCAATCTTTTGACTTCAAGCCGAACCAGCGCTATCCGGATCCTTCGGTGCTGATCCTGGACCCGAGCTTTGCCAGGTACCGCATCTACAGCAGCACCGTCGAGCAAGTGGGCACCGGCATGCGGTGGGCGGAGGGGCCGGTGTACTTTCCTGATGGCGGCTACCTGCTGTGCAGCGACATTCCCAACAACCGGATCATGAAGTACGACGAGCGAACCGGCAGGTTCACGGTGCACAAGCAGAACGCCAACTTTGCCAACGGCAACACGCGTGATCGCCAGGGCCGCCTCATCACCTGCGAGCACTCCGTCACGCGCCGCGTGGTGCGCACCGAGAAAGACGGCCGCATGACCGTGCTGGCCGACGGCTTCGAGGGCAAGAAGCTCAATGCGCCCAACGACGTGGTGGTGAGGTCCGACGACACCGTATGGTTCACCGACCCGACCTTCGGCATCAACGGCGAGTGGGAAGGCTCCAAGGCCACACCAGAACAGGCGACGACCAATGTCTATCGCATCGCAAACGACGGCAAGCTCACCGCGGTGATCACCGATCTGGTGAACCCGAACGGCCTCGCGTTTTCACCGGACGAGAAAAAACTCTACGTGGTCGAGTGGAAAGGCACGCCCCACCGCAGCATCTGGAGCTACGACGTCTCAGCCGACGGCACCAGCGTGTCGAACAAAACCAAGCTGATCGACGCGGACGGGCCGGGTGCGCTCGACGGATTCCGCGTCGACCGGGATGGCAACCTCTGGTGCGGCTGGGGCTTCAGCGGCGCGTTCGCGCCCGAGCCAACCGACATCGGCGGCGGAATGAAGGCCCACCTGCCGCTCGGAAAGTCGGAGGAGCTCGACGGCGTGAAGGTCTTCAACCCGCAGGGCAAACCGATCGGCTTCATCCGGCTTCCGGAACGCTGCGCCAATCTCGAGTTCGGCGGGCCGAAGCGCAACCGCCTCTACATGGCGAGCAGCCACTCGCTCTATGCGCTCTACGTAGAGGCGCACGGAGCGGTTTAGCGCAACGGCAGCACTGATGCGTCGCTATGCAGCCAGCGACGCAATCTCTGACGCCGTCAGCGCACCGTGGTAGATGCGGAAGTCGTCGAGCCGGCCACGCAGGAATGGATCGGTCGAATACTGCGAGCGGCCGAGAAAGTTCTGCGTGGTCTCGCCAAGATCGAACGGCGACAGCGACATCTGCGCGTTGCTGCCGGCCACCGCGCCATCGACGTACAGCGTGCCGAGCGCGCCGGACAAGGTCACGGCCACATGCACCCAGCGGCCCGTGGGCAGCGGTGACGTGCCCTCGATCAGCTGGTTGTTGTAGCCATGCACGGTGGTGATCGCATAGCACACCACGCCAGCGCCGCTGCGTGGCGTCAGCATCATGTAGCGACGCTGGCCGGAGCCAAAATCGAACACGCGCGACCATGTGGAAGCGGCGTCCAGGTACACCCAGCATGCGATCGTGAAGTCGGCCAGATTTTTCACCGGCGCCGCGGGAACGCTGACGTAGTCCGCTGCGCTGGCCAGCCCGACGGCGCCGCCCTCGTGCCCCGCCACCCACGCCGCACCGCCCGCGAGTGTGCTGGCGGCAAAGCGGCCCGTCGCGTCGACGGCCGAAGTACCTTGCGCTTCGTCGAACTTGAGCTGCATCAGCAACTCGGCCTTGATGGCGGCCCTTGCCTCGGCCGATGGCGCGCTCTCTCCGCCCGCGTTCACAGCCACCACCACGTAGTGCCACACCTCGCCGGCGCTGACGGTACTGTCGGTGAAGGTGAGCGTATCGGTGATGCCTGAGGTTACTGTGGTGTAGGGGCCGCCCGCGCTGGCCGCGCGCTTGACGGTGTAGCTCAGCGCACCGGTGCTGCCCCACCACGACAAATCGACCTGCGTGGCGCGCACCCACGCCGTGAGCCCGCTCGGCGGCACAAGCGTGGCGATCGGGTCGCGCGTGTAGGTGAGCGTTCCGAAGCCCAACTGGTCGCCGTTGCTGCCATCGTTCTCGGGGCGCATCTGGATCGCCTGCAGCGCCGTGTAGGGCGTGGCGATGCCGAGCCGGTTCGCGTAGTGGTTGTACACGCTTTCCCAGATGCCGCGCTGGTGCCCTAGGCCCCCGATCGACAGCTCGCTCTGCGTGCCCTGCCTGTTGATGTTGGTGAAGAACGGCACGGTGTAGAAGTCGCCGGAGCCATCGCGAAGATTGGACTTGGCCACGTACTCGGCGCCGGCCAGAAAGCGGTTGTTCTCGTAGCCGTAGACGTCGTCGCCCTGGTTCCAGGCCATCTCGCAGAACACGCCCGCCAAGCCGATGCCCAGCGTGCAGTGGCCCTGGTCTCGGCCGCTCTCCTGCCACTGGCCAAGGTAGCCCGGATGCACGTGATAGACCGCCTGCAGCCCGGCGCCGTTGCCCTGGCCCGTCTTGTAATAGCCGAGCGCCTCGTCATAGATGTCGGGTCGGTCGCACAGCACGCCGATGGCCAGGATCGAGGCCAGCGTGCACTGATCCCAGTTGGCCCAGTAGTTGGTGATTTCCGAGCCGTTGTGGATGACGAGGAAGCTGTGGTTGAGCGGATAGAACACCGTCAGCATCATGTTCTGGAAGCGTGCAAAGTCGCTCGCCGCCCAGCCCGGATAGGAGCGCATGATTTCGGCCGCGTTCGCGAACTGGTGGCCGTAGATACCCGCCGCCAAAAAGCGGTCCGAGTTGCCTTCGATCGACGTCAGCGTGGACGACCAGGCGTTGAGGAAGGCGACCGCCAGATCGGCATAGCGCGTGTCTTGCGACACCTTCCAGCGCAGCGCCAGCTGATAGCTTCGAGCGATGTCGATGTACATCTGCGCAAAGTTCTGGCCGTCTCCGCCGCGAATCACCGTGGCAAGCGGCCGCGGCGTCGCGCCGAGTTGCGAACGGCCATTGGCTTGCAACCTGTTCCAGCCGTCGAGCCAGGGCTGCGCATTGGCCGCGACCTTTGCGCGCATGCGCTCGAAGTCGGCCTCGGTGTGCAAGAGGCCGGGGTGCACGAACTTTCGCGCTTGGGATGGAGATGGCGCCGGTGCCGGAGCGGGTACGGATTCGCCAGCGGAGTCGGTTGCTACGGCCGGCGCAGCAACCGACGACGCCGAGGCGTCCTGCGGTGCCGCGGCCACGGAGCCGAAGCTGCCCGCCGCTATGCCGCCGCCCCCTCCTCCACCGCCGCCTCCACACGCGGTGGTGCCGAGTGCGGCCAGGCTCACCGCGCTGAGGCAGAAAGCGCGTCGGTCCAGAGGGATGTTGTTTTCGCTGTCTTGTGGATGCATGTCGAAATTGGGCGTTGGTTAGAAATTGTTACCGCAACATGCATGCCAATCGGCGGATGAAACCTTTTCCATTCATCCATTGAGCTGGTTGGGCATGACGGCACGCCGCAGGTGCGTCAGAAATGACAATCGGCGTCACATCGAACAACCGATGGGCTCAGGAATGTCACTTGGGGGAGCGAGGGGTAGAGTGAGCCTGCAGCTGTTGTCTCGAGCCCGAAATAGATTGCCAAACCACCTCGACGCGCTTCTTCTCGACGCCTTGCGTACTGCACCGCGCCGGTACCGAATGCCACCTTTGCCTGTCAACGCTGAAGCAGCCGTGGCAAGCGGCGCCGACGTCGCGCTCGCCTTTGCGATAGCAGCCGCTCGCCTCGCGAAGGAACAGCATCTACCGCCACCGCCGCACTCGCAAGAAACGTTCACATGGGCGCTGGCGCAGTTGATCCGGCAGGCGCTCGCAACGGACGGCGGCGACCCGGCCTTTCAAGCGATCGTGCTGCAGGCCCGGGAGGCAGAGGTTCACGAACACGTGCAGCTGCGCAGAATGCGTGCGGCCGATCAGCGCGCCGTGAGAACCGCGACCAATGCGATCGCGCATCCGGGCAAGCTGCGCCGCATGTCAACCGGCACGGCGCGCGAGGCGCTGGTGCGGCTGCTGCATGCGCTGGCGGCGGCGGGCTCCTGGGACGCGTTGGCGCAGGTGGTGGAGAGCGCGCTAACGCAGGACCTTTCCGAGCAGCCGGGATTGCGGGCGCCACTCGAAGCCTTGCTCTCCAACCCGGCGCTGACGCGACTTCAACGCGGCGACGAGCTGCTCCGCCTCGACGTCGTGCAGCGCTACCAGGCGCTGTGCGAACGTCGCGGGCCGTTGGCGGGCAGCGATGCCGCCGCCGCCGAGGGTCGCACATCGGCGCGTGAAGGCCAGAGGGCCGAGCAGGCGGCCGCCGAAGCATTCGGCAGGTTGGCCGAGTTGCTGAATCGCCATCGTGACGGGGCAGCCGGCTATCGCTTGGTGCGCAGTCTTCGAACGCCGCGCGGGTTTCCAGGAGCAGCGAACAAGGCCAAGGAAGAGTGGGATGCCGCTCTCTTGCGGAGTGAACCGAGCGCGGCCGCCGAGCTGGTTCTTCTGGCCGAGATCAAGGCGTCGCCCACTGCGGCGACTTCTGATTTTCCTCGCCTGCTGCGCGGCCTGCGACGGCTCGCGCACGCAAGCGCCGAAGCGGCTTACTTCTTTGCATCGGCCGATGGCGAGGCACGCATTCTCGGAGCCTCGCTTCGCGAGCTCGAACCCGCTGGCCATTCACTGCCGCCGCACGTGATCTATTGCTGCTCGGCCGCGGCCGAACCGCCGCCGCAGGTGCTGAGTGCAGCGAGCAAGGCCGTGCTGCTTGCCGAGCCCGCGAGCCTCGCCTTCGCGGAGCAGGTGGCGCGCGGTGAATCGCCGCCGCATGCCGCTCTCGCTCCCGTGTGGAATGAACTCCAGGCCGCGCCGCGGCTGCGGGCCGCGCTGCACCAGTACGAGACCGCGGTAAAAGCCCGGGCCGCGATGCTGCATCCCGACGACCTGCTGGCGGCGGTGGAGCAAAGCCTTGCTGGTCAATCCTGAGTGGCCAGTTCCTTGGCCACGGCGCGGCGGCCCTCGGTGGGCGCAACGTACAAGGCCTGCGTCGGAATGGCGAGCTCCACGCCCAATGCATTGAACTCGCGCATCATCTGCAGGTTGAGTCGCTGCTGCTCGTCCATGTAGAGGCCATAGTCCGGGCTCGTCACGAAGTAGACGACCTCGAAGTCGAGCGAGCTTTGGCCGAAGCCCTGAAAGTGCACGCGGTCCAACCGCAGTGAAGGCCGCGATTCGATCAGCCGCTTCACGATGCCCGGGATGGCCTCCAGCTTTTCCGGAGCGCTGCGATAGCTCATGCCAAACTTGAATGCAATGCGTCGTTCGTTCATGCGGCGATAGTTCTTCACAACCTGCTTGAGCAGGTCGGTGTTGCTGATGACGATCTGCTCGCCGGTCAGGCTGCGCAGGCGCGTGGTCTTGAGGCCGATGTGCTCCACCGTTCCGGACATGTCGCCAATGCCGATGGCATCGCCCACCTCGAAGGGCTTGTCGACCGCGATCGAAAGCGACGCGAACAGGTCGCCCAGAATGTTCTGCACCGCCAGTGCGATGGCAACCCCGCCCACGCCGAGGCTGGCCACGAAAGCGGTGATGTTCACGCCCAGGTTCGACAGCACCGCAAGCAGCACCACCGCCCACAGCAACGTGCGCAGCGACCACGACAAAAGCACCGCCGACGCGCTGACCTGTGTCATGCCGGCGGAACTGTGGCGCGACTCGTAGCGGCGGAGCCCGAGGCTGATGGCTTTGGTGAACCACAGGCCCGTCTGCAGCGCGAGTGCAATGAACCACAGCTGCCCCACGCGCTGATTCCAGCGATCCGACAGGTCGAGCATGCCGACGCCGACGAGCAGCGCTGCAAGCAGCAGGAACACGCGGTTGGTACTGCCGAGCACGTCGACCACCGTGTCGTCGACACGGTTGTTGGTGCGCTGCGCGATTTTTCGCATGCGTTCGATCACGTAGCGCAGCACCAGCCGCATGGCAAGGTAGGCCGCGAGCGCCGCTGCGATGGCCAGCGCCAGATCGAGCGCCGGCAGCCCCAGCAGCGTTGCGTCGGAGAGGGCGGCGATCGTCTCTCTCATCCGCCAGTGGCCTTCTTCGCAACCATGGCGATGTGTGAGTCAGTCATGTCGGTCCTTGAAAGCATTTGTTTTGCAGAACGCTTTTTTTAGCAACCGCCTGCCCACCTTGCGTAAGCAAAGGCGCCGCTGTTGCGTGCGCAGGTGCCGGGCATGAGCCTATGCCTCTGTCGGCGGTGTCTCTCCATGCGACCTCCGCTGCGCGCACACACTGCGTGTGCAGCGCGAGCTAGCTTGGGTTGAAGAGGACAAGCCATCCTCATCCTGATCGCAAGGAGCCGCATTCCATGACCACCAAACAACTTCAAACACCGCACACAACGCATCACGCCGCGGAAGGCGAGGTGCCGAAGGACCTGGATTTCGAGCGCTTCACATCGCGCTATGTGGCGTGGAAAGAAGCGACCGTGGACTTCGAAGCCGCGGTCCGGCGGATGCGCAGCGGTGGTGCGGCCGCGCGCACCGAGGCACAGGACATCGCGCGCGAACTCGCGCGGCTGCATCACGAGTTCATGGAATCGTCCCAGCCCTACTTCCAGGCAGCGAAAGAGAACTGACCATCGGCTGGTCCCACCGCCAGGAATCGAACCTGGATCTCGGCCTTCGGAGGGCCGCATTCTGTCCGTTGAACTACAGCGGGGAACGATGTCCCGGCGGCTCAGCCCTTCGGGCGAATGTGGATCTCGGGAAACCTGTCGTCGTAAAACGCGATGCGGTCCTTCAGGGCCTTGTGTTCGTCGTAGGGGTGTTCATAGGTCCAGCCCGCATCGTCGATCTGCCGTTCACCCAGGCTCAAGCTGTAGTAGTTCGCATGGCCTTTGAACGGACATTCTGAAATGGTCTGCGAGCGCTTCAGCCTGTCCATGCGAACGTCGGTGCGCGGAAAGTAGTAGCGATCCGGGGACCTGTCTTCGACCACCTTGATGACGTCTCGCGAATTGGCGACGACGACGCCTTCGACCTCGACTTCCATGGGCTGTTGAAGCTGCTCCTCCCGCACCTGGTGATCGGGCCATTTGCGGTGTCCTGGCGATTTGCTCATGTCGCACTCCTGGGTTGTTCGAGATACTTCTTGAACCAGTCGCGTGCCAACACCGAAACGGCGCCGAGCGCGTCGGGCTCCTCGAACAGGTGCGTTGCGCCGGGTACGAGCGACAGCCGCTTCTCGCAGTTCAGCGCCGCGAGCGCTTGCCAGTTCATGTCGATCACGGGCCCGTCACTGCCGCCGACGATCAACAGCGTGGGGGCGCGCACGCGTGCCAGCGCCGCTCCGGCGAGGTCCGGCCGTCCGCCACGCGACACCACCGCATCGACCGTGTCAGGCCGCTCTGCAGCGGCCACCAGCGCGGCACCGGCGCCGGTGCTGGCGCCGAAATAACCGATCCGCAGCGCCGCGGTTCTTTCATGCACGCGCAGCCAGTCGGTCAGCCCGACGAGCCGATCGGCCAAGAGGCCGATGTCGAAGCGCAGTTCGCGTGTGCGTTCATCGACAGCTTCTTCGTCGGAGGTCAGAAGGTCGACCAGCATGGTTGCGAGCTTGGCGTCATTGAGCCGCTCGGCGACCTCCCGGTTGCGCGGACTGAAGCGGCTGCTGCCGCTCCCGTGCGCGAACAGCACGATGCCGCGCGCCGCACCCGGCAAGCTCAGATCGGCTTCGAGCGAGACAGAATTGACGCGGACTCGAAGCGTCTGCCGTTCGATGGGGCTGGCTTGCGAAGACATTTTCGAATTTCTCGTGCGCGAAACACCTTGCCTCGCACATGAGCCACTCTATTTTTCAGGCGCACGCTTTCTGTAGGGTGATGCTCACATCCGCGTAGGTGAAGCGAGCCGTTGCATCTTGAAAGAAGGCGAAGGCCGCACGGCAACAGCAAGCGCCAAAGCAAAAAGCCCTTGATCCTGGGGGATCAAGGGCTTTGAATTTGGTGGCCTGGGGCGGAATCGAACCACCGACACGCGGATTTTCAATCCGCTGCTCTACCAACTGAGCTACCGGGCCTTGGTGTGCAGCCTTAAATTATACAGCGCTTCTGCGGCCTCTCGAAAGATCGACGCCAAGTTGTTTGAGCTTGCGGTAGAGATGGGTGCGCTCCAGGCCGGTCTTCTCGGCGACGCGGGTCATCGAGCCGTTCTCCATCGCGAGATGAAACTCGAAGTAGGCCTTCTCGAAGCCGTCGCGCGCATCGCGCAGCGGGCGGTCCAGGTCGAAGCTCTGAGTCGACTGCGGTCCGGCATCGGGCACCGGCACCGAAGCCAGCGAGGCGAGCAACAGGCTGTCGCCCGTGGTGGTGATGGCGGCCGAGGGATTGACGCCCGCGGCGGGCGGCACGACGCCGGCGGCCGCGCGCCTTGCGCTTTCGCGCGCGAGGCCCTGCTCCACGGCCTTCAGGAGCTTCTGCAGCGTGATGGGTTTTTCGAGGAACGCGAAGGCGCCGATGCGGGTGGCATCAACGGCGGTATCGATGGTGGCGTGGCCGCTCATCATGATGACGGGCATGCTCAGCAGGCCGGCCGTGGACCACTCCTTGAGGAGCGTGACGCCGTCGGTGTCGGGCATCCAGATGTCGAGCAGCACGAGGTCGGGTCGTGCGCGTTGCCGCGCGGCGCGTGCTTCGGCGGCGTTTTCGGCGAGCTCCACGTTGTGGCCTTCGTCATTGAGAATTTCGAAGAGCAGGTCCCTAATACCCAGCTCGTCATCGACCACGAGAATGTTTGCCATGAGTGCTGCTTGTCTTGTGCGCTGGTATCTGAATGATGTGTGTGGGTCCGCCAGCCTCTCCATCGCCTGGACGCGATGGATTCTTTCGCGCTCAGGCGGCGGAAGACTTCGAATCTTCGGTGTGAGCGGCCGCTGCCTGCGACTCGCCTGCCAGCGCGAATGATAGCGAGACTTGTGCCCCTGCTACAGCCCCATCGACAACACGGTTGGAAAGCTCGATGCGCGCACCGTGTTCGTCGGCGATCTTCTTGACCACGGCCAGCCCCAGGCCGGTGCCTTTGGTCTTGGTGGTGACGTAGGGCTCGAAGGCGCGCTTGAGAATGTTTTCGGCAAAGCCGGGGCCGCTATCTTGCACGGTAAGGCGCACGCGCTGGCCCGAATCGCCCAGGCGGGTGCGAATGACGACCTCGCCGGCCCGGCCGGTGCTGTTGGCGGCGGCCTCAGCGGCGTCCTGCGCGTTCTGAAGCAGGTTGTGGATGACCTGGCGGATCTGCTGAGCATCGCCGCGAATGGGCGGGCAGCGCTCGTCCAGCTCGGAGCGCAGCGCAATGGGTGCGTTCTCGGCGCCGTAGAGCTGGAGCACGTCGACCAGCAGCGCATTGAGGTCGACCGGCTTGAGATCCGCCGCTGGCAAGCGGGCGTAGTCGCGGAATTCGTTGACCAGGCGCTTCATGGCGTCGACCTGGTCGACGATGGTCTTGACCGATTTCACCAGCACGGCCTGCTCGGGCGGAGCGACCTTGCCGGAGAGCTTCATCTCGAGCCGCTCGGCCGAAAGCTGGATGGGCGTCAGCGGGTTCTTGATTTCATGCGCCAGGCGGCGCGCGACTTCGCCCCAGGCCTGCGCGCGCTGGGCCGAGACGATCTCGGAGATGTCGTCGAACACCAGCAGCCGGGCGGCACCCGGCAGCTCCGCACCGCGCGCGACGATGTTGATGGCGCTGTCCTGCTGCGGCAGGTCAATGCCGGTGGCGTGCAGCTCGAAGGCGTGCTGCCAGTGGTCCAGGCCGTGCTGCAGGCGCTCGACCTGGAATTCGTCGAACTGCTGCTGCACGCTGTTGCCGAAGTCGGCCAGCCCGGGCACTTGGGCCAGCGGCATGCCCTCGTAGGCTGCCAGCGGCGCGCGCAGCACGCGGGTGGCGCCGGGGTTGGTCGAAAGTATGGTGCCCTTGGCGTCGAGCACGATCACGCCCGAGGTCAGGTTGTCCAGAATGGTCTGCAGGTTGGCGCGGGCGGCGTCGAGCTGGCCCATGGTTTTTTCGACCGCGCCACGGGCATCGGACAATTGCTGGGTCATGACGGCAAAGGAACGCGTGAGTCCGCCCAGCTCGTCCTTTCCCTGTAGCACGGTGGTCGGCCGCAGGTCGCCGGCGGCCACCTGGCGAACGCCGTCGGCCAACACCAGCAGCGGCCGCGCCAGCTGATTGCCGAACAGCACCGCCAACAGCACGGCACCAAACACGGCCAGGAACAGGCTCAGCGTGAGGGTGCCGATGTACATCCGCCGGAGGCCCTCGCGCGCCAGCGCCCGCTCCTGGTATTCGCGGTTGGCCTCCTGCACGGCGAGCGCATTGGCCACCACGGCGGGCGGCAGCGGCTGCGTGACCTGCAGGAAGCGCGGCGCGGTGTCGAAGTCGAAGCCCGGTCGCTGCACCATGGCCAGGGCGCGTACGCTGGCAGGAGGCAGGGTGGCGCCCGGCGGTGCCGTTTCGTCCAGGCCCTCGATGTGGGCGATGGCACGGTCGGCCCGCACCTGCCGCAACTGCTGGCTGGTCGGCCGCTCGGGGCTGAGCTGGAAGCGCGAAGTGCCCGCACTGGCCACGAGCTGGCCGGTGCCGGTCCAGAGCACCACGTCGGATGCCTGGAGCTGGTCCCGGATGCGCTCCAGGACCAGGCCGGCGCTCGCGTCGGGCACCTGCACCAGCTGCGCGCTGGCTGCGCGCGTCTTGGCGGCGAGATCGTCGGAGAGCGAATCGAGCGTGGCTCGGCCCAGGTTCAGGCCGGCGTCGAGCGCGCCTTCGACCTTGACGTCGAACCAGCTCTCGATCGACCGCGCGACGAACTGGTAGGACACCACGTAGACCAGCGCGCCCGGCACCACGCCCACCAGCGCGAAGATGGCCGCCAGTTTGATGAGCAGGCGGCTGCCGAACTTGCCCTGGCGCAATCGCCGCAACAGGCGGAATGCCACCCATCCGATCACCAGCACCAGCAGCACCGCCACCACCACGTTGATGCCGAAAAGGCGCACGTAATAGCGCTCGTACAGCGCGCGGTTGTTGGTGGCTTGCGCCAGCAGGAACATCAGCACCAGGCCGATGGCCGTGACCAGCGCGGCGCCCACGCCGACGGCCCAGCGGATGGCGCGGGCGCGGCGGGCGGCGGGAGTGGCCGCTGCGCCGCTGCGCGGTTTGGTGCTCACCGCTGCTTCTCCAGGGTCAGCTTGGCGCTGCGCTCGACGACGATGTTCCAGTCGGCCTGCCCAACCACGCCGATCTGGAACGGGCGCGGCAGCTGCGAAGTGTCGAGCCGGAAGCGGAACACCACCTGTTGCGCAGGCTCGTCGCCAATGTCGGCCGCATCGCCCAGCCGAAGCCGGCCGATGCGCTTGACGGCGTCCATGGCGTCGGCAAGGCTGTCGAAGTTCTGGTTCAGCGAGACGCCGAAGCCGGCGGTGCCGGTGATTGGCACGGGCGACACGTTGAGCCGCCAGCGGCGCGTGAGCGGCTGGTAGGCCAGCCGCATGTGGCGCGTGACCTGCGCCACCTTGCGGTCGGTCCAGTACCAGCGCTCGTGGAAAACCTCGGCCTCGGCCACGAAGTAGATGGCAATGCCCTTGTCGAGCACTTCCTCGACCAGCGATGGCAGCTCGAACTGCACGGCCGCGGTGAGATAGATGCCGTCATCGGCCTGCTCCAGCCGCATCTGGGTGACCGACGCGCCCGCGCGCCCCTGCGCAGCCGCGCCAAGAGGCAGCCAGCTCAGCAGCAGCACACAGGCCAGCAGCAGCGCCGCCAACACCGTGGCGCCGCGCGGCCCGCTGCGTTCAGCGCAGGCGTTTTTCAAGCAGGGCGTAGAAGAAGCCGTCGTGGTCACCTGAGGCATTGTCCGGGACGGCGCGGGCATTCGCCCCGCTTTGGGGAAGCAAATGGCCTGGCGATGCCTTCAATCGGGCGTCGGTGTTGTGCGCAAGAAACGCATCGATTTGTTGCGAGCCCTCCTCCCGGAACACCGAACAGGTGCAATAAAGCAGCCGGCCGCCGGGCTTGACCAACGGCCAGAGCGCCGCCAGCAGGGCCGCCTGCTGGACCGCGAGCTGAGAGGTATCGCTTTCGCGGCGCAGCCAGCGCACGTCGGGATGGCGCCGGACGATGCCCGATGCCGTGCAGGGCGCGTCGAGCAGGATGGCGTCGAAAGGCGTGCCGTCCCACCATGCGGACGGCCGTGCCGCGTCGGCCACCACCACCTTGGCGGCCAGGCCGAGCCGTGCCAGCGTCTCGTCGATGCGGCGGCTGCGGACTGCGTCGACTTCCAGGGCCGTCACTTCGACGGCCTCGGGCCCCGCAAACTCCAGCAGGTGCGCCGTCTTGCCGCCAGGGGCGGCGCAGGCATCGAGCACGCGCAACGGCGCGGCGCCTCCCGCGGGAAGCATGCCTCCGAGCAGCAGCGGCGCCGCCATCTGGGCGGCCGCGTCCTGCACCGAGCATTCGCCGTCGGTGAAGCCCGGCAGCTGCTGCACCGGCCGGGCGCGCGCCAGCTGAAGGCCGGTGGATCCCACGGGTACCGCCGACAACCCCACGGCTTCCAGCGCCAATTGGTAGGAAGCAACCGTGGTCTTCTGAAGATTGACGCGCAAGGTCATCGGCGCGTGGGCGTTGTCGGCCGTGAGCACGCGCTGCCAATCGCGCGGATGGTCGCGCTTGAGCCGCTCGATCCACCAGCGCGGGTGGTTCCACTGCGCCACCGGTTCATGGTCGGTCGCAGCCACGAGCTCGTCGCGTTCCCGCAGGAAGCGGCGCAGGCAAGCATTGATGAAACTGGCTTGAGCACGCGTGGCCGGGTTGCGCTTCGCAGCCTCGACTGCCTGGTCGACCAGGGTGAAGGGTTCGTACGGGGCGTGCTGCGCGTCCCAGGCCAGCGCCAAGGCGGTGCACAGCAAGGCATCGGGCAACGGCGGCGGCGTGCGCTTCGCGAGGTGGCGGCGCAAAGCCTCGGCCCGGCCGAGCCAGCGCAGCACCTGAAAGCCGAGCGCCTGCACGCCCGGGCGCATGGCCGGTTCCACGGCTTCGAATGCGGCGGTGCCCGAGCTGCCCGCACGAATCGACGCCAGCGCCGCGGCGGTCAGCTGCAGCTGGCGCCAGAGCGGAGGTTGCAGTAGCGGTGCGGTGCTGCCGCCTGGATGATCGGAAGATAGTTCTGGCAAGTTGAGGCGATGGTAACGGGCTGGCAATACGCACAAAGCCGCGGAGATCAAGAAAGAAGAAGGCGTTTGCCGGCGATTCGAAAATACTCAGAGCAAGGGCGCGGCCGGACGCAAACGCACCATCCATGCCACCAGCAATGCCGGGAACTGGACGATGGCGGCGTTGTACTGCTCCACCGCCAGGTTGAACTGGCCGCGGGCGATTTCCGCCGCGGCAGAAGGTTCGGGCCAGGCCATAGGCTCGGCCGCGGCGGACCATCCAGATCCAGATCCGCCCCCGGCGCCGCTCGGCAGCAGCGGCGCGGGTCGCGAGAGCGTGCCGTCAGCGTCGAAGACCGTCACCGCATCCGGGTGCTGGCGCTGCCATGCGGAAATGAGCACCTGCAGCGCCGTGGCCAGTGCGGCCATGCCACCCGGATCGAGCGGATGCAGCCGGGTCGCGCCGAGCAGTGTGGCCAATTGGGTGGCGGCGGCTTGCAGCGGCGCCACCGCCGAAGAATGGCCGGGCGACGGCGCATCCTTGTCGGACTCGGCGGCCGCGATGTTGGCTTGAACGAAGTCGAGCTGCTTTCGGAGCGCCGCATCGAGCGTCGCGTAGGCCTGGAGCACCGCGGCGCGCAGGCGCACCAGCCTGTTGTAAGCCCCTACGAACCAGAACAACAGCACCGCGGCGACGATCCAGCTGGCCAGCGAATCGGGCAATGCGCTCATCGGCGAAAAAACCTCATGGAAAAAGCCACTCAAAGAAAAACGCCCCCCAACCGGTCTCGGTCGGGGGGCGTCGGATACCGGTCATGGCCGGTGATGCTAACCAGTTATTCGGACGCGGCGCCTTCGCTGGCGTCGGCCGTGCTGGAAACATCGCTGG
>Ga0209673_1001866_pt1 | contig 17086 bp, 19 predicted proteins | sample AraplaCol_mMS_r2_2_FD_184274 | JGI IMG/M metagenome (GOLD analysis project Ga0209673, IMG submission 184274) | Arabidopsis root microbial communities from North Carolina, USA - plate scrape MF_Col_mMS_r2 (SPAdes) (version 3) | ecosystem: Host-associated > Plants > Roots > Endosphere | place... | reverse complement strand
CGGGCATCACGCTGCAGCGCGCGTGCGGCACGTCGCTGGATTCGATCATCACCATCGGCAACAAGATCGCCGCCGGGCAGATCGACGTCGGCGTCGGCGGCGGTTCGGACACGACTTCCGACGTGCCGATCGTCTACGGTCGCAAGCTCCGCCACCGCCTGCTGGAAGCCGCGCGCGCCAAGACGCCGCGCGACAAGCTGGCGGCGTTCAAGGGCTTCCACCTGCGCGAGCTCAAGCCCGAGTTCCCGGGCGTGGCCGAACCGCGCACCGGCAAGTCGATGGGCGAGCACTGCGAGGACATGGCCAAGCAGTGGAACATCTCGCGCGATTCGCAGGACGAATGGGCGCTGTCCTCGCACCTCAAGCTCGCCGCCGCCTACGAGCGCGGCTTCTTCAACGACCTGGTCGTGAGCTTCCGCGGCGTGGCGCGCGACAACATCCTGCGCGGCGACAGCACGCTGGAGAAGCTGGCCTCGCTGAAGCCGGCATTCGACAAGACTTCCGGACGCGGCACGCTCACGGCGGGCAACTCCACGCCGCTCACCGATGGCGCGGCCGCGTGCCTGCTGTCGTCGGACGAATGGGCGCGTTCGCATGGGCTGGAGCCGCTGTGCTACCTGCGCGACGCGCAGGTCGCGGCGGTGGATTTCGTGCACGGCGAAGGCCTGCTGATGGCGCCGACCGTCGCGGTGCCGGAGATGCTCAAGCGCAACGGCCTGACCTTGCAGGACTTCGATTTCTACGAGATCCACGAAGCCTTCGCCGCGCAGGTGCTGTGCACGCTGCGCGCGTGGGAGAGCGAGGACTACTGCAAGGGCCGCCTCGGGCTGGAGGCGCCGATGGGCCGCATCGACGTGGCGAAGATCAACCCGAACGGCTCGTCGCTGGCGGCGGGTCATCCGTTCGCCGCGACCGGTGCGCGCATCGTCGCCACCGCCGCGAAGGAACTGAAGCAGCGCGGCGGCGGCCGTTGCCTGGTGTCGATCTGCACCGCCGGCGGCATGGGCGTGGTGGCGATCCTGGAGCGCTGATCGGCGCCATGCGACGCGCGCTCGTCATTGCCCGACGAGCGGCGCCGTAAAAGTGGAACAGAGTTTGCAGTTGGGCCGCCCCCGGCCCTAGGATCGACGCGCGGACCAGACGGTGTGGGGACATCGTCAGGAAGCGGTCCGCGAACGCTCCCAGCGGGCGTGTGCGCTGGCACTGCGGTTCGAAGGGGAAATCGATGGGGACGTTGAATCCGTACCAGCCGCCGGTGTCGCGGCTGAGCGAAGCGTTGTCCGCGGAAGTCGGCGGCGATTGCTGGCGCGACGGCAAGGACCTGGTGGTCCGGCCGGGCTGCACGCTGCCGGGCCGCTGCATCAAGTGCAACGAGCCGGCCGACCTGCCGATGCGCCACGCGCGCTTCTACTGGCATCACCCGGCGCTGTACCTGCTGGTGTTCCTGGGCTTGCTGTTCTACGTGGTCATCGCGATGTTCGTGCGTCGTCGCACGCCGGTGACGCTGGGCCTGTGCGCGCGCCATAGCCAGAAGCGCCGTGCGAGTCTTGCGGTGGCGTTCGCCGGCTCGGCGCTGGGCGTGGCGGCCATTGCGGTGGGCATGCAGAACGAGCTGGTGCCGCTGTCGTTCGCGGGCGTTGCAGTGATCGTGGCGAGCCTGATCGTCGGCATCCTCGGCTCGCGCCTGCTGGTGGTGACGCGCATCGGCGAGAACTACACGCGCTTCCGTGGCGCGAGCGCGGAGTTCCTGGAGACGTTGCCGGCGTTCTATCGGGCGCGGTGAGGTTCGTAGGATGGGTTTCGCTGCGCGAAACCCATCGCCTGTGCGCCTGATGATGGGTTTCGCGTTGCGAAACCCATCCTACGTTCGCTTGCGTGGCGTGAGCGGGGAGTTCCTGGGGACGTTGTCGGCCTTTACGGTTATTCGCGCAGGCGCGGCACGCCGTGCGCGTCGCGTTCTTCCACGACGGCCTGGTCGAAGATCGTCTGCCGCATATCGCGTCCCGGCAGCGGTTGCGTCGCTTCGCCGCGCGCAGCCGCCAGCGCGTTCGCATAGCAATGGCGCGCCAGCTTTTCCTCGCCGGCAGCCGCGAAACCCTGCCCGAGTTCCTCCCAGGCCTCGCTGTTCCCGCCCTGCGCCAGCGCGCGATGCAGGTACTGCTCCGCCTGCGGCCACTGCCCCTGCGCGCGCGACAGGCGCGCGAGCGTGAGCAGCAACGCCGGACTTGCCGGATGCGCCGGCAACCAGCGCTCGGCGGTCGCGCGTCGCTGTTCATGGCGGTTCACGGGCAGGCGGCCGTAGAGCGCCACCAGCGATTCGTCCCAACGCGCATCCAGCGCCTGTTCGATGCTCTTGCACGCCGCTTCGTCCCAGCGCATCGCGGCGGCGCGTTCGGCATAGGCGGCGACGGCGGCGGGATCGTTGCGAAGCGGCTTCGGCAGGGCCTCCCAACGGTCGGCCAGCACGTTCGCGTCCGCGGCCTCGCGCAGCGACGCGGCCGCCCATTGCGCTTCCAGCGCGCCAAGACGTTCGTTCGACAACGCCTGCTGCTGACGCAACGCGCCGAGCGTTCCGTAGGCCTCGCCACTGCGGCCCAGCGCGGCGAGCGCTTCGCCGCGCAGCACCAGCCCGCGCGGCGGCAGCGGCGTCGCGGACGGCGCATCGAGGATCGACAACGCCTCGCTCGCGCGGCCCTGGGTCATCGCGAATTCGGCTTCGGCGATCGCGCGCGAGGCGGGATTGGCGGTGCCGATCGCCGTCAGATGCGCACGCGCCGCCGTTTCGTCGCCACGCGCCCATGCCGCACGCGCGGCACCGATCTGTCCGACGGCGAGCGCGTCGCTCTCCTGCGCCGCCTGTTCCAGCAGCTTTTCCGCACGGCTCCATTCGCCGCGATGCACGGCGTCGAAGCCGTCGATCAGGCGGGCGCGCGATTGCCGGCGACGATGCCGGCGCATCGCCGTGAACGGCAGCGTCGCCAGCGTCCACAGCAGCCATAGCAGGACCAGCGCGACGACCAGCAGCGCGATCGCCTTGGGCACGTTGGTGGTGTAGTCGTTGCCGCCGTAGCGAACCAGCACGTAGCCCGGGTCGAGTACCAGCAGCTGCGCGACCAGCGCGCCTGCCAATGCCAGCACGATCCAGAACAGCACGTTGCGGAACAGGTTCATGGGCGGCTCCTTGTCGTGGGGTCGTCGACGTGTTCGTGCGTGCCGGCGCAACCGGCGCAAACGCGGCTTGTATCAGCCCGCCGCGCGCAGCTGGCGCAACTGCTGCAGTGTGCTGCCCAGCGTCGGAAGCGAAAGTGAAAGCTCGCGCGCGCCGATCGCGCGCAGCTGCTCGCGCTGTTTGTCCAGCGTCGGCGACGGCGGCCACAGTCGCGTCATCCAGCCTTCGGCGCGTTGCAGCGCGGCGCGGAAGCCGGCCTGGTCGCGGCGTTCGGCGGCGGCGCGGGCGAGCGAGATTTCCAGCTGCAACCCCGACGCCGCGGCGATGCGGTCGGCCGGTTGCACGGCGACGGTGCGATCGCTGGGTTGCACGTCGATCAGCGTGGCGAACGCGCGGCGCCACCACGGCGAGTCGGCCGGCACGTTCGCGTGCGTTTCGATCGGCGCGGTGCTGATCGTCTGGGCGAACGCATCCAGCTCGGCCATCGCACGCACGCGCGGTTCGACGCCGAGCGCATCGAGGCCGGCGCGTTCCTGCTGCAGGGTCTGGCGCAGGCTGAGGTACGCCGGATCGTCGATGCCGTCGAGCACATTCCCCGCCAGCACGTAGGCGCGGCGCGCGCCTTCGAGGTCGCCGGCGATCAACAGGCGTTGCTGCGCCATGTTGAGTAGCAGTTCGGTTTCGTCCAGGCGCAAGGCCTGCGCGCCATGCCGGTTCGGATCGGCCAGTCGCGAGACGGTGTCTTCGATCAGCGACGAACGCTGGCCGATGCCAAGCACTTCATCGCGCAGCACGCGGTTGGTCGCATCGGCCTGTTGCAGGCGCTGGAGCTGCGAGCGCTGGTCGCGACGGATCGCATCGATGCGGCCTTCCACCGCATCCAGCCGCTGGCCGGCATCGGCCTGCTCCACGCGGTCGCGTTCGGTGCGCGCCTGCCATGCGTTCCAGCCCCACGCGCCGGCCGCGACGGCGACCGCGGCGACGATCACCCACGCGATCCAGCCGTTGGAACGGCGGGCGGGCGGCGGCGTCGGTTCGGGAATGGCGGACACGGCGGACTCGGCAAAGTTGAAGGCGCCATGCTACCGGATGGCGATGCGCGTCACGCCCTGGAAGCACCGGCCGCCGTGGCGATCAGGTCCGCCGGGCGCGCGCTGCGCGCCACGATGACGTCGGTGAAACCGTGTTCGCGGGCGAGTGCGGCGAGGCGCTCGCTCGCGGCGACGACGCGCGCCCGGCGCAGGCGTTCGCGCTGCGGATCGGAAAGTGCGTCGATGACGAGCTGCAGCGCTTCGCCGCTCGACAGCGCGAGCGTCGCGGGCGCGTCCAGCCTCATGAGCTGGCCGAGCGAGCGCGGCGATGGCGCGACGGCGATGCGTTCGTAGACATCGGCGCGGATCACGCGCGCGCCGCGCGCTTCCAGCGCCGGAACCAGGACGCCGCGTCCGCCGGGCGCGGTGACGAAGCCGACGGTTTCGCCGCGCAGTTCATGCAGCCCGGGCAGCGAAAGCAGGCCTTCGCTATCCATTCGCTGCGGCGCCGCGACGCCGGCCACGCCCGCGCGTCTCAACGCCAACGCCGTGCCTTCGCCGACGGCGAACCAGCGCTGCCCGGGCAGCGCGCGCAACGGTTGCAGGCGCCGCGCCGCCCGCACGGCGACGGGGCTGGTGAATACGACGCGTGGCGCGGCGAGCGCTTCGTCCAGGCGCTCGCGCGTGGAGGCGTCGTCGCGCAGATGCAGGCGCCATGGCGAGATCGCGACGATCCCCGCGCCCGCCGTCGCGGCCGCGGCACGCATCGGCGCATGCTCGCCGCGGGCGCGCAGCGAGATCACGTACCATCCGGGCGTCGCGGGAACGGGCATCGCACCAGCATAGCCGTCCCGCGCGTCGCACCCTCTTTCCCCCGACGAGCCGCATGACTTCCGAAGATTCCCGCAACGCCGCGCACGATCATTCCGACGCGCTCGCCCGCCTGCACCATCACTACCAGTCGATGCCGCCGGTCGCGGCGATGGATGTCTCGGTCGCCGGTTACGACGGCCATCGCCTGCGCCTGCATGCGCCGCTGTCCACGCACGTGAACGACAAGGGCTGCGCGTTTGGCGGCAGCCTGGCTTCGATGATGACGCTGGCGTCCTGGGGGCTGGTGTCGCTGCACGTCGAGGAGGCCGGGCTGGAAGCGGAGGTCTTCGTCGCCGACAGCCAGATCCGCTACCTCGCGCCGCTGTTCGCCGACCTGGACGTGGAAGCCGAGCTGGCGCCCGACGCCGCATGGCCGGGTTTCATCGCGACCCTGCGCGAACGCGGCCGTGCGCGCATCGGCCTGGTCGCCCGCGCGAAGCTGCCCGACGGCGGAATCGCGACCGAGTTCACCGCCCGTTATGTCGCCATCGCCAAAGCTGGCGCGGCCTAGCCCATCCGCGGCTAGGATGGGCACTCGAATCGGGGGAAATGCGATGCGCCTGACCAAGACTTTGCTGCTGGCATTGCTGGCGCTGCTGTTCGCGGCCGGCACGCCGGCGTTCGCCCGGAGCAAGATGGACCAGCTCCAGGCCAACCAGTACGCCTGGTCCGGTGCGATCCGCTGGGGCGACTTCGAGGGCGCGCTGAGCCTGATCGAACCCGGCTACCGCGAGGCCCACCCGGTCAGCGACCTGGAGCTGAAGCGCTACGAGCAGGTGCAGATCACCGCCTATCGCGAGCGCAACAGCAGCGCCGACAAGAAGGGCGGTGTGGCGTTGCGGGACATCGAGATCGGCGTGGTCAACCGCCACACCCAGGCCGAACGCACCGTGCGCTATCGCGAGGAATGGCGCTGGGACGAGGCCAGCAAGAACTGGTGGCTGGTCTCGGGCATGCCGGATCTGTGGGAAGGCGAGTAAGCCGGGACTTTTGCGCCATCGCCGCCACTGGGCGACAATCCCGGCCCCGTTACCGCTGCCCGATCCCGTGACTTTCCAAGACCTGCTGGCTTTCGCCGAGCGCCACCTTTACCTCTCGCTGGGGCTCGTCGGCCTGACGCTGGCGATCCTCTACACCGAGTTCGCGCGGCTGTTCCGCGGCTACAAGGCGCTGCGCCCGGCCGAACTGACGGGCCTGATGAACCGCGAGAACGCGCTGGTGATCGACCTGTCGGCCAGCGCCGACTTCGAGAAGGGCCACATCGCCGGCAGCAAGTCGGTGCAGCCCAGCCAGTTCGATCCGGAAAACAAGCTGCTGGCCAACGCCCGCGAGCTGCCGGTCGTGGTGGTGTGCCGCAACGGCCAGGCCTCGGGCGATGCCGCCAAGCGCCTGAAGAAGGCCGGCTTCAAGCACGTCTACTGGCTCGACGGCGGCATCGGCGCCTGGCAATCGGCCGACCTGCCGCTGGTGAAGGGCCGCGCCTGAGGCGCGCGACTTTGACGTATGCCGCGGCCTTGATCGATGCCGCGGGTGCCCCAACACCGGTTCTGGGGACGGCCTTCGCGGCCATGTCGGGGCACGTCGCCCACGCAGTCTGAACAGCCGGGCACGCCGAAGACGCGTGCCATAATCGATCACTTTCCGCACATTTAATGCCTGGAGTCACTGAGATGTCCGAAGAAAACGTCAACGGCAATGCCGCGTCCGCCGACAACAACGGCCCGGCGTTCACCGTCGAGAAGATCTACGTCAAGGACGTCTCCTTCGAAGTCCCGGGCGGTCCGGCCATCTTCAACGAGCAGGCCCAGCCGCAGCTGCAGATGAACCTCAACCAGAGCGTGCAGCGCCTGAACGAGAACGCGTTCGAAGTGGTCCTGGGCATCACCCTGACCTGCTCGGCCAACGAGAAGACGCTGTACGTGGCCGAAGTGAAGCAGGCCGGCGTGTTCGGCCTGGTCGGCTTCGATGCACAGACGCTGGACGCGATGCTCGGCACGCACTGCCCGAACGTCCTGTACCCGTACACCCGCCAGCTGATCAGCGACCTCATCCAGGCCGGCGGCTTCCCGCCGTTCTACCTGCAGCCGATCAACTTCGACGCGCTCTACGCCGAAGGCCTGCGTCAGCGCGCCGCCCAGCAGCAGTCGGGTCTGGCCGACGCCGAGACCGCCGGCAACGCCTGATCGCGCCCGCGGCATGGAAGCGAACTCACTTCCGAACGTCGCGGTCCTCGGCGCGGGCTCCTGGGGCACCGCCCTGGCGGCCCTGATCGCACGGCACGGTCATCCGACCGTGCTGTGGGGTCGCGATGCCGACGGCATCGAGGCCATCCAGACCCGTCACGAGAACCCGCGCTACCTGCCCGGCATTCCGTTGCCGGCGTCGCTGCGTGCGACGGCCGACCTGGCGCAGTCGTTGAAGGACGCCGACTTCGTTCTCGTGGTCGTGCCATCGCACGCCTTCGCCGAAACCCTGCGCAAGCTCGCCCCGCATCGTCCGGCGCATGCCGGCGTGGCATGGGCGACGAAGGGTTTCGAGCCGGGCAGCGGCCGGTTCCTGCATGAAGTCGCCGAAGAGGTACTCGGTCCCGACGTGCCGCTGGCCGTGGTGACCGGTCCTTCCTTCGCGAAGGAAGTCGCACAGGGCCTGCCGACCGCGTTGACCGTGCACGGCAACGACGCCTCGTTCGCGCAGTCCGTCGCCGACGCGCTGCACGGCCCGGCGTTCCGCGCCTACACAGGCAACGACATGCTCGGCGCCGAACTCGGCGGCGCGATGAAGAACGTGCTGGCAGTCGCCACCGGCGTCGCCGACGGCATGGCGCTCGGCCTCAACGCCCGCGCCGGCCTGATCACCCGCGGCCTCAACGAGATGCTCCGCCTGAACCACGCCATCGGCGGCAAGGCGGAAACGCTCATGGGCCTGGCGGGTCTGGGCGACCTGGTGCTCACCTGCACGGGCGATCTGTCGCGCAACCGTCGCCTGGGCCTCGCGCTCGGCCGCGGCCAGTCGATCGAGGACGCGGTGCGCGAGATCGGCCAGGTCGTCGAATCGGTCCAGACCGCAGACGAAGTCATGCGGCAAGCCGAACGTCACGGCATCGAACTGCCGATCTCCAGCGCGGTGCAAGCTGTCCTGCATGGCGACATCACGCCGGGCGAAGGCCTCAAGCTGCTGCTCTCGCGCGAACAGAAGCCGGAATATCCGCGCAACCTGTTCGGCTGAGCCGCAGCAACGCCCGAAAACGAAGAAGCCCGGCCAAGGCCGGGCTTTTTTTCGCGTCGCGATCGGTCAGAAGCTCGCGCGGACGCCCACGCCGAACATCGACGTGTCGCCGCCGCCTTCGGCCTCGGCCACCAGGCCCCAGTTGCGGGTGAGCTTGTACTGCACGCCGCCGCTGACGCTGAAGGCGCCGTCGTACAGGTCGCCGTCGGTGTAGTTGCCCTTCACCCAAACCTCGACGTTGTCGGCGATGAGGTGGCGCACCCCCACGGCCACGCGCCAGTCTTCGCCTTCCTCGGCGCCTTGCTCGTCGTTCTTGACGTCGATCTTCGTGCGCAGCCAGCTCACTTCCGAGACCAGATCGGTACGTTCGCGCAGATCGTGGTGCCAGCCCACGCCGAGCTGGCCTTGCGACATGTCGACGCCCGCGCGGTCGATCTCGCCGATCGGGGCCGCGGAAATGCCCACGACGTCATCGCCCTGGCGGTAGGCGCCGAAGAAGTGGATGGACGGCGCGACCGCGACCGAGCCGGCGAAATACGCGCCACCGGCCTGGATGTCGTCGATCTCGAATCCAGCCGGCGCCGGCAGTTCCTGGTCGAGCTGGGCGTAGCCGGCTTCCAGATAGGTGTAGCTGTGGCCGTCGGCGAACGCGGCCAAAGGCGCGACGGCCAGCGCTACCGCCACTGCGAGTTGCTTCTTCATCCGATCCCCAACGTGTGCAAGAACGCGAGGACGGACTGTCGCACGAAAGACGAATGCGGCGTGAGGCAGGCGTCGCAGACGAAAAAGCCCGGCCAGAGCCGGGCTTTTCGAATGCCGCGTGGGGCTCGGCCCGCTGGCGCGTGGATCAGAAGCTAGCGCGCACGCCGGCCGTGTAGCGGGTGACGTCGTCGACAACTTCGACTTCGCCGACCAGGCCCCACGTCGCGTTGAACTTGTACTGGCCGCCCAGCGTTCCGACGAAGCCGCCATCGAAATCGCTGCCGCCCAGGTAGCCGACCTTCAGCCAGCCTTCCGCGTGCTCGTTGCCGCCGCGCACGCCGACTGCCACACGGCTGCCCTTCTGGTCGATGGTGATCGAGTCGCTATCGGAGGCACCCTGGTAGCGGGCCGTGAACTTCACGTCGCGCTCGATGCTGATGTACGCCGCCTCGGCGAGGAAATCGACGTTCTCGCCCCACGCCATGTGGTAACCCACGCCGCCCTCGGCCTGCGTGAAGTCGTCTTCCATGCGGACCGTCAGGTCCTCGACCGGCTCGATGGTTTCATCGTCCGACGCCTTGGCGTAGGTGCCGAACACGTAGAACGACGGGCTGATCGCGAACGAACCCTTCAGGTAACCGCCGGAGGCATCGACGTCGCCGAAATCGTCGAAGTTCTCGTTGATCTTGGCTTGCGTGTAGCCGCCTTCGACGTAGGTGTAGCTCAGGCCGTTGCCCGCAGCGGAGGCAGCAAACGGTGCGGCCGCCAGCATGGCAGCCAGAACGAAACGCTTCTTCATGAAATCCCCTGATCCTTGTGGTGACAGTCCTTGGCCGCCATTGCAGCGGCGGCGGCAAGATATCCCACAGAGGCCACGGTCACAATGGCTTTTTGACATGGTGCCGCGTCAGGTCACACCCCGACCTTTCCACGCGATGGGTGGAAGCAGCGCCGCGCCCAAAAAAGAAACCCGGCCGGAGCCGGGTTTCCAATCACGACAATGGGGGAGAGAGAGCTTTGTCGTGGAACTCGATGTTTCCTTCGAGCCTGGTCGCCGCTATCAGAAGCTGACGCGCGGGCCGACGAAGTACTCGGTGTAGCCGTCGACGAACTTCACTTCGCCGTTGAGGCCCCAGGTCTGGTTGAACTTCACCTGCGCACCGAGGCGGCCGTAGAACTCGCCGTCGACGCCCTGGTCGTAGTCCTGGTAACCGGCCAGCGCATAGGCTTCCAGGTTCGGGGTCAGCCCGGCGCGCACGCCGGCTTCAACGCTCCAGCCGTCCAGGTCGATCGAATCGAACTCGGCCTTCTCGTAAGCGACGCGGGTCAGCAGGTCGACGCTGGAATTGATCTCGTGGTTGTAGCCCACGCCCAGGCGCCAGCGGTCCAGGTCGCCGAAGTTGTGGTCGAACTCCTGGCTGCTGTAGTTGCCGAACAGGTGGAAGTTCGGCGCGATGGCGCCGGAACCGCCCACCGCCCAACCGTCGGCGTCCGGAACGTTGTTGAAACCGCCGAAGTTGTCGGAATTGGTGCCGATGTAGCCGCCTTCGATGTAGTTGTACGAGACGTTGTCGGCAGCCGACGCGGCAAACGGCAGCGCGGCAAGCAGGGTCAGGGCAAGCAGGGAACGCTTCATAAGGTCTCAGCCTCTTTATTAGGTACCCGGCGCCTGTTGGGGGAAACACACGAGTGGCGCCGGTGCCGTGGAGTATCCGGACGTAACCGAAATTTAACCTGAATACTGTACCGGCAGGTGCAGGAACTTCGATTGCGTGACGGTCCGAGGCCGCGTTCGGCAAAGCGCGACGCGCGAACACGCGTGGCCGAAGGTGTGTCGAAGCGGGCTGTAAAATCGCCCGATGACCCACGACCTCCCCCTCGGCCGCCACGTCGACTACCCGCGCGAGTACGACGCGAGCCTGCTCTTCCCCATCGCCCGTTCCCTGGGCCGCGACCACATCGGCGTCGATTCGCGCGCGCTGCCCTTCGAGGGCGTGGATCGCTGGAACGCCTATGAACTGAGCTGGCTCGACAGCCGCGGCAAGCCGCGTGTGGGCACGGCGACGATCACGGTGCCGGCGACTTCGCCGAACCTGGTCGAATCCAAGTCGCTCAAGCTCTACCTCAATTCGTTCAACTCCGCGCGCTTCGCATCCGATGCGGACGTTCGCGCGCGCATCGTCGAGGACCTTTCGCGTGTGGCGGGCGCGCTGGTGGAAGTCGTGTTCGGCCTGCCGCCGATCGACGAAGCCGCACCGGACAATGCGGTGCTCGACTGCATCGACGCGCTCGATGTCGCGATCGACGACTACGGTCCGCCGAACGCGGAGCATCTTTCCGCCGACGCCTCGCACGTGGTCACCGAAACGCTCACCAGTTCGTTGCTGAAATCCAACTGCCCCGTCACCGGGCAGCCGGACTGGGCGCGCATCGTCATCGATTACCACGGGCCCAAGCTCGATCGCGCCGGCCTGCTGCGTTACCTGGTGTCATTCCGCGACCACGCCGAGTTCCACGAGCAGTGCGTCGAGCGCGTGTTCGTCGACCTGCTCGCGCGCACCGGCGCGAAGCGTCTTTCGGTCGAAGCGCGCTATACCCGGCGCGGCGGTCTGGACATCAATCCGTGGCGCGCGACGCCCGGCATCGCTCGCCCAACTCCGGGTCGCGACGAACGGCAATAACGTTCGCGTCAACGTCTGATTTTCTGCCTGCCCTGTTACCTACCCTTAACAGGGTGCGTGCCATCGTGCCTCCGCCAACGCAGGAGACACCCCATCGTGACCACACCGGACAAGAAGGCCGACTTCTCCGACGTCCAGAGCAGCGTCGAAAGCACGGAGCAGATCAAGCCGGATTTCAGCGACGTGCAGTCCTCGATCAGCTCCACCGAGCAGGTCGAATCGGCGACCGCTGGTGAGACGCAGAGCTACACCGTGCAGAAGGGCGACACGCTGTCGCACATCGCCAAGCAGTTCTACGGCAGCGCCGGGAAGTGGAACGCGATCTTCGAAGCCAATCGCGACCAGCTCGACGATCCCGACCGCATCCAGCCCGGTCAGGTGCTGCGCATTCCGCCCGCGGGCTGATGAGCCGCCTTACCCCACTGCCCCATCCAGGAGATGTCCGATGATGATCCGTAACCGCCTGACCGCCACCGTCGCCGCAGCCATGCTCGCTTCGGTCGCCCTGGTCGGCTGCAAGAAGAAGGAAGAACCCGTCGTCACCAGCACCCCGCCGGCGACCACCGAACCGGCCGCGACTCCGCCGGCTCCGGCGCCCGCCCCGGCCGCGACGGTGTCGGTCACGACCGTGGATCTCGGCACGACCGTCGGCGCCGACAAGAAGGTCGCCATGCCGACCGCGACGTTCAAGCCGAAGGACACGATCAATGCATCGGTCGGCACGATGACGTCGGATCCGGCTATGGCGGTGTCGGCCAAGCTCGGCGCGAAGTGGACCTTCCAGGACGGCCAGACCGTCAAGGAAGACACCGCCGACATCAACTTCGCTGGCCCGGGCCAGACCGTTTTCAGCATCAACAGCCCGAAGGGTTTCCCGACCGGCAAGTACAAGCTCGAAGTCATGCTCGACGGCGCCGTCGTGCAGACGCGCGACTTCGAGGTGAAGTAACCGTCTCTCTCCCCCACCGTCTGGTGGGCAAGCATGGGCGCGGCTCTCCACCGCGCCCTTTTTTTGTCTGCGGCCTGGAGGTTTTGCAGCCCTCCCTGCGGGAGAACTGCCATCACCGCGCCGGCAACACCCCATCCACGTAGAACCAGCGCCCGTCCTCCCGGACGAAGCGGCTGATCTCGTGCAGCCGGAACGCCGAACCGCCCCCCACGCGATACCGCGCCACGAACTCCACCGTCGCGTGGTCCGCATCCACGCGCGCGTGCCGCTTCACGTCCAGCCCGAGCCACTTTGTCGCCGCCGTATCGCCCAGGTCCAGCGCCTCCGGCCGCGCATCCGGATGCCAGCTCGCCAGCACGTAGGCGACATCGCCCAGCACGTAGGCGGTGTACCGCGAACGCATCAGCGCTTCCGCGTCCGGTGCCGGCGCGCCCGCGTGCAGCGGGCCGCAGCATTGGCCGTAGGGACGCCCGCGACCACAGGGACACGGGGCCGAATCGGCGATCGGGTTCGGATTGCTCGGGTTCATGGACGAATTCTCGGCGAAGAAACGCCGCTGCGACTACCATGACGCGCCCCCGCGAAGCACGAGCCGCCCATGAAATCCGCCCCCGCCTACCTCGACGACGATCAGATCGAACGCCTGGCCGAACTGCTCGAGCAGCGCGCCGTGCCGTTCAAGGGGTTCAACCTCGAGGCGCTGGACGGCTATCTCTCCGCGCTCGCGGTCGCACCGGACACCATCCCCTTCGAGCAGTGGCAGGGCGCCGTGTGGGGCACGCCGCCGCGCTGGAAGGACGAGGAGGAGCGCCAGCAGGTCGAAGCGCTGTTGCTGGGCCACTGGAACATGGTCAACCAGCGCGTGCGCCACGGCGACGACGACCTGCCCGACCACCTCGCCCCGCTGCTGTGGCTGCCGGAGAACCCGGAGGAAGAGCAGGACGACGAACTAGACGTCGGCCGCGACTGGGCCTTCGGCTTCTTCCGCGCGGTCGAACTGAGCGAGATGAAGTGGGACCAGTGGCTCGACGAGCACGACTGGGTCGACGAGATCTTCCTGCGCTTCGATCGCCTCGCCAGCGGCGAGATCGTCGGCGAGGACCCCGAAGCCCCCGGCGAGCCGGTGAGCTATCGCGAGCGCCTGGAGATCATCGCCTCGCTGCCGGGCATGCTCGCCGACCTTCACCACCTGCGCATCGACGCGCTCACCCCGCGCGAACCGATCCGCCGCGAAGCCACGCCCGATCGCAACGAACCCTGCCCCTGCGGCAGCGGCAAGAAGTACAAGAAGTGCTGCGGCGCGGCCTGAGGCCGCCATACCGTCGCGTGCGGTAACGCGCTGGCACGGCGGAGCGCGCGGCGACCCGCAGCGTTGCATCCGCGCGCTTTGCCGCACTGCACCGAAACCGCGACAATGCAGCGTTGCGCGCCCCATTCCTTGAAGACCGGGCGCGCGCGTCGAACAGGCCGCGCAGGCGTCATGCCGCGACGAGCCGCGCACCCGCCCCCGTCTTTAGCTAGCGAGTCCACGCCGACATGCCCAACACGCCCAAGATCCTCTACACGCTGACGGACGAAGCGCCGTTCCTGGCCACGCAGTCGCTGCTGCCTATCATCGAGGCCTACACCGCGCCGGCGGGCATCGCAGTGGAAACGCGCGACATCTCGCTGGCCGGCCGCATCCTGTCGCAGTTCCCCGAACTGCTGAAGCCCGAGCAGAAGATCGCCGACGACCTGACCGAACTGGGCACGCTGGCGACCACGCCGGACGCGAACATCATCAAGCTGCCGAACATCTCCGCCTCGGTGCCGCAGCTCAAGGCCGCGATCGCCGAACTGCAGCAGCAGGGCTACGCGCTGCCGGACTATCCGGAAGAGCCCAAGGGCGAGCAAGAAAGCGACTTCAAGTCGCGCTACGACCGCGTCAAGGGCAGCGCGGTGAACCCGGTGCTGCGCGAAGGCAATTCCGACCGCCGCGCGCCGCTTTCGGTCAAGAACTACGCGCGCAAGCATCCGCACCGCATGGGCGCGTGGAGCGCCGATTCGGCCTCGCATGTCGCGCACATGGACGCCGGCGATTTCTACGCCAGCGAGCAGTCCAAGGTGATCGACAAGGCCGGCACGGTCTCGATCGAGCTGACCGGCGCCGACGGCCGCCGCAACATGCTCAAGACCAACATCAAGGTGCAGGCCGGTGAAGTCATCGACGCCTCGCTGATGAGCGCCAGGGCGCTGTCGGGCTTCGTGGATGCGCAGATCGACGACGCGCTCGCGCGCGGCGTGCTGTTCTCGCTGCACCTGAAGGCGACGATGATGAAGGTGTCCGATCCGATCATGTTCGGCATCGTCGTCAAGCGCTTCTACCGCGACACGCTGGCCAAGCACGCCGACGTGCTGGCCAAGGCCGGCTTCGATGCGAACAACGGCATCGGCGACCTGTACGCGCGCCTGCCGTCGCTGCCGCCGGAAACCGTCGCGGCCATCGAGGCCGACATCGCCGCCGAATACGCACGCCGTCCGGCGCTGGCGATGGTGAACTCCGACAAGGGCATCACCAACCTGCACGTGCCCAGCGACGTGATCGTCGACGCGTCGATGCCGGCGATGATCCGCGACTCCGGCCGCATGTGGAACACCGACGGCAAGCTGCAGGACACCAAGGCGATCATTCCCGACCGCTGCTACGCCGGCATCTACCAGGCCGTCGTCGAGGACTGCAAGGCGCACGGCGCGTTCGATCCGGCGACGATGGGCTCGGTGCCCAACGTCGGCCTGATGGCGCAGAAGGCCGAGGAATACGGCAGCCACGACAAGACCTTCCAGATCCCCGCCGACGGCGTGGTGCGCGTGCTCGACGACGCCGGCAACGTGCTGATGGAACACAAGGTCGAAGCCGGCGACATCTGGCGCATGTGCCAGACCAAGGACGCGCCGATCCAGGACTGGGTGAAGCTCGCCGTGAACCGCGCGCGCCTGTCGAACACGCCGGCCGTGTTCTGGCTGGATCCGCAGCGCGCGCACGATGCGAACGTCATCGCGAAGGTCGAGCGTTACCTGAAGGACCACGACACCAACGGCCTCGACATCCGCATCGCCTCGCCGGTCGAAGCGATGAAGCTGTCGCTGTCGCGCATCCGCGACGGCAAGGACACGATCTCGGTCACCGGCAACGTGCTGCGCGACTACCTCACCGACCTGTTCCCGATCATGGAACTAGGCACCAGCGCGAAGATGCTGTCGATCGTGCCGCTGATGGCCGGCGGCGGCCTGTTCGAAACCGGTGCCGGCGGTTCGGCGCCCAAGCACGTGCAGCAGTTCGTTGAAGAGAACTACCTGCGCTGGGATTCGCTGGGCGAGTTCCTCGCGCTGGCCGCTTCGCTGGAGCACCTCGCCAACCACACCGGCAACGCCCGCGCGAAGGTGCTGGCCGATACGCTGGACGAGGCGAACGCGAAGTTCCTCGACAACGACAAGTCGCCTTCGCGCAAGGTCGGCGGCATCGACAATCGCGGCAGCCATTTCTACCTGGCGATGTACTGGGCGCGCGCGCTGGCGAACCAGAAGGCGGATGCGGAACTGGCCACGCGTTTCGGCAAGCTGGCCGATGCGCTGGAAGCGAACGAGCAGAAGATCGTCGACGAGCAGATCGCCGCGCAGGGCAAGCCGGTGGACATCGGCGGTTACTACCACCCGGACATGGGCAAGCTCGCCAAGGCGATGCGTCCGAGCGCGACGTTCAACGCGGCGCTGGAAGCGCTGTAATTCCGCTTCCGAAACACCCGGGTTCGCGATGCGCGCCCGGGTCGTCCGAGGCGGACGATGTTGCTCTTGTAGCCCGGGTAAGCGGAGCGCACCGCGCCTCCGGGCAATTCACAGCCAGTAGCGATGAGCGCGCCGCAGCGCGTAGCGACGGTGACGTCCGGCTTGCTTGTGGGTCGATCACGCCATCCCCGGGTGCGCTCCGCTCACCCGGACTACATGGCTCAGCGCGCGTTCGGCGCCTGCACGCGGCAACCCGCTCCCGCCGCGACATCCTCGTCGCTCACGCAAAGACGGAAATCGCGCAACCCCGCGATCTGACGAGTATCGCCATCGGCGACGGCGAAGCGCTGGATCGGCTTCGCCAAGCATCCCGCATCCTCGCCTTTCGCATGCGCCGTCGCGCACTCGCGCGGGAACAGCGTGTAGTAGCACTGCCCGCTCGCACTGCTCAGGCATTCGAAACGCGCGACACCGGCTTCGACCACCGTCCGGCTGTCCAGCGCCGTCGCACCGTCGTGCACGATGCGATCGACGAACGTGCTGCGCCCCACGTCGCAGCCGAACAGGGACAGCAGGAAGTACAGCAAAGCCTGGAACTTCATGGTGCACCTCGCAAATGGATAGGCGATCCGTTGCCGGAAGCGGGTGTTGCGGGAAGCGCGCGTCGGAAAGCGCGGCCGTCACATGTGGCGGA
>Ga0209673_1001865_pt1 | contig 17112 bp, 3 predicted proteins | sample AraplaCol_mMS_r2_2_FD_184274 | JGI IMG/M metagenome (GOLD analysis project Ga0209673, IMG submission 184274) | Arabidopsis root microbial communities from North Carolina, USA - plate scrape MF_Col_mMS_r2 (SPAdes) (version 3) | ecosystem: Host-associated > Plants > Roots > Endosphere | place: USA... | reverse complement strand
AAAAATTTTTTTGAAAAAAATAGCTAATTAAAATCGGATAAAAATATTGAAATAAAAAAAAAAAAAAATTTTTAAATAATTATTTTAATTTTTTTCTGTTTGTATATATTTTTATTTTGAATTGTATTTTGATATTTACTAATTTAATTTATTTTATCTATTGTTTCTATTTTTTATATTAGTAATATCGATTGAAATTGTTTTTTGTTTGAAAATTTCAAAAATATTTATATTTTTACTATTTTCTGTTTTGATTTTCCGACAAAATTGTCTATATTTTTTTTTGTCTAATATCGAATACAGTTATTTATAGTTAGATACAGAATTATTATATAGTATTTATTAATAATTTTATATTTTCAGTCAGAAAAAAATATAGTAATAATATAGATAAAAAAAATACAATAGAACTGTATATTTTTATCTATTTATATTTTTTTTATTATAATTTTTTTTATTATAATTTTTTTTTATCTATTTCAACTGTTTATATATTGTTTTTTCTATCAGTTTTATTTTTTCTATTATTATTATTTATTTTCTGTTTTATCAGTTCTGATTTATTTAAATATATTAATTATAGATAAATTTTTCTCTATTTTTTTTTTAGAATAACTAATTAATTTTCTATATTAGAATCCAAATCCAAGATTTCTGTTTCTGTTCAATACAATTATCTATATAAATATATCTCCAGTTGTAAATTTATCGATATCTATCTATAATTTTATACTAATTAACTGTTTCTATATAGCTGAAAACAGTAACAACAATATATTTTTTTTTCCAAATATTTCTGTATTTCTATTCAATTTGTAACTATTTTTTCTATCAGAAAATATTATCTATTTAGTCTACTGTTTTTATCTGTATCCAAAAATATTTTTTGTAAAATTTTTTCGGTTCTGTATATTTCTATATATAAAACAATATCTGAATCTGTAGAAAATAACAATAAAAAAAACAATATAAATTTTTTTTTATTCTGTTCTGATATATTCGATTAATTTTTACAATTCAGTTTTAGCTAATCTGAATATCAACAATAATTCTATTCTGTTTTTAACAGATACCAAAATAGATCAGAATATATATATTCAGTCGGTTTTTTACAATATTGACTAATATACCGATCCGAAATTTTGTTCTGATTCTATTTAGTTTTATTCAGTTTATATTCAATATACTAATATTGCAATTTTATCTGACTATATTTGTTATAAATATAGTTTCTGTCAGAAAATTTTCTATTTTTACTGTTTTATAATATTATTGTCTAAATTTGTTTTCGAAAAATTATATATCAACTGTAATTTTCAGAACAATAGTTATAATTATTTATTCTGTAAATTCTGTCTAGTTTTCTATCAATTCCGGTACTGATTGTTTGTAGATTTCAAAAATAATAGTTATTCCGATTTTGTTTTGAATATTTTTTGTCGAATAAATTCCGAATATTCTATTTTATATAGTTCCGATTGTTCTAATATTTCTGAAAAAATATTTCAACAGAAATTATTTTCTGTTACTATTTGTTACTATTCTATAACTATTTTTTCTGTTTATTCTGTTTTAGCCGGTTCTAATTTTTAGAAATTAATTTTTTTTTTGAATCTGTATCTATAGTTATTTTTTATAGATATTTGTTTCAGTATCTATTTTTCTGATTGTAGAAACAATTTTTGAAAATTCTATTATAATATTCGAAATTATATTTCTGAAATAATTCAATAACTGAAATTCAAAAATAATTGACTATATTAATTTTTGGAATAATATAGTTAATTTAATCTGTCTATAAAAAAATCAGTTTCTGATAATTTGTTTTTTAATTTTTTTATATAAAATTAGAATTTTTTTTTTTTCCAGAATTTTCGATATTTTTAGAAATATTTTTTTGTTATTGAATTTTTGTATTTTTTTGTTTCAATAATATTTTTTCTATAATCGATTAATTGTAATCTGTAATTTTTTTTCAGTTATAGTTTTTTATTTTATAATTAAAAAAACTATAACAGTAATTAATTTTTTAAACAATATATATTTATAGATATCAGTATTCTGACTATTTTAAATATTTTTCGAAAAAATATTTTTTCTATTCAATATATTTTTATATTCGAATTTATATTTAGTATTATTTCCGGAAATTTCAGATAATAATTTATTTCAGTTTATTTCTATTTAATTTTTTTCAATAATATATTTTACAATTGTTTTTTTTCTATTTATTTATAATATATATTGTTGTATCTAAATTTATTTTATTCTGTCCGGATAAATATAGATAAATCCGAATATCAAAATAGTAAATTATTTGTATCAAAAATTTTTCTAATTTTTTCGGAATATTTTAATCTAATTTTCGATTGTTTCAATATATTCTGTATTACAGAAAATATTTACAATAATTCCGGATTTTTTATTTTTATTTCCAGAAATCTAGATTTATTGATAAAATTTTATAATATACAGCTGTTTGATTTTTCTAAAATATATATTCCAAATAAATCGAATTCCAGAATCCAATACAGTCTAAACTATTTATATTCAAATTTTTTTCTATTTTTGTTCTGTATTAATATTTAGATATTTTTCTGGAAATTGATTTTTGTAACTAGACTATTATATATATAATTTATTCTGATTATATAGTTAAATAACAGTTTATTGATTTTGATTTATATATTCAATAGAATTTTTAGTTTTTCGATTCGATCTATAATCAGACTGAATATTATCGAATTATTATTATCTGATATATAAAAATATATTCTATATATCAGATAGTAAAAACTATATTCTATAATTATATACTATCGGATTTATATAGTAAATATTACTATATCCAAATATAAATTCTATAATTTAATAAATTTATTTATCAATAATTTTGTAAAAATATTATCGATCAGATTATTAAAATTTTTGATTTTTCTATTGATTTATAAATAAAAAAATATTATTGTACAATATTTTATATTTAAATATTTGAAATAGTAATCAACAGTTTCCGATATAAAATTAATATTTTAGTCTGAAATTAATTCAATCGATATACTGTAATTTATAAATAAATATTTATATAGAAAACAATCGATAGTTTTTTTATCTATTTTTTCTACAATTTTGATAATAGACTAATCAGTAATATAATTGATAGCTGTAAAAATCTATCTGTTACTATTCGATATAATTAATAACTATCCGATAAAATCTATATTCTATCGCTGAAAAAATTGTATATCTGTAATAACTATATATTGTACTATTTTTTTTCGAATAATTTCTGGAAATTCTACAATATTTGGCAAACCGAATACAAATATACTGTTTGTTCTATATTTTATTTCAACTGTAACTATTATATATATAATCGGATAATATTCAATAAATCTGGAAAATCCAGATATCTATATTTTCTGTATAAATAATATAAAAAATTTTTATAGAAAATAATTTCTAAAAACAGAACAGAGATTCTATTATTGTAGATAAAAATTAGTTAACAATTTTCTATTTTAATATCCGATTTTATCTAGAAATTCAAATTTATAATAAATTGAAATATTATTCGGATAGTAAATTTATCAACTGATATTTTTTTTTCAAAAAAAAAAAATTCAGTAGTTGTCAATCAATTTTTTTAGAGATTTTTATTACAATTTATAAAAAATCAGAAACTGTCTATATAGTAGTAAAAATAATATTCTATATCAGTTAGAATTTTGATATATCTACAGAATTGTTTTTGATAAAATTAGATCTATAGTTTAATATATTAGAAATTATTGTATTCGATTTTTTACAATACTGAATAATCAGATTATATTTTTGAAATTTATAGATCTATTATATCAATTGTTTACTATAAATTTTTATTATTTATAAATATTTTAATTTTTTGTAATCAATTATAATAGTAATTTAGATATTGTTTTCGATATACTAATTCTATTTATATAATATTTTTTTAATAGTCAGAAATTTTTTTTTATATATAAAATAATTCAGTTCGATATTCTGAAATTTTTTTTTATCGAATATAACTGAATATAATTATCTATTTTTTTTTTATAATAATATTATTCTAACAGTTTATTCGGATATATCTGTTTTGATAGTAAACAGTTTAAAACAATCTGTCTGAACAAAAACCAGAATTTTGATAAATTTTTTTTAAAAAATATAGAAAATATTTTTATATACAACTGTTTAATTAATTAAATAAAATTTTTGATACTGTAATATTCTATTAGATTTTTTGAATAAATTGTATAATAATATATAAATATATATAAAATTACAAATAAAATATCAGTAATAAATTGTAAAATCTACAAACTGATAAATTTTATATATATTAGTCAGTTTCGATTACAATTTTATAATATCGATTTTGATAGAAACAGAATATATTTTTCTGTTATCAATAATATAATTACAGATTTTCAATTTATATATAGTAATCAAATATTTATATAATTGAATAATCAACTGATTTTTCTATAATATATTCAATACTATTTATAAATATTTTTGATATTTATCAAAATTCCAGAAATAGATAAATATATTATTCAGATATATTATTATAAACTAATCCAAATAGAACCGGAATATTTTATTTATAGTTATCTAAAAAATTGTAGAAATATTGTACAGTTTGAACAGTATTGTAAACTATTTATATTTATTCTAAATAGTATTGAATACAGTTTTAGAAATCGAATTTTGATCTATATAAATCTATTAGTATTCTGATATAAAATCAATTTTTGATAATATTTTAAATATATTTATATAATCTAATAATTTCTGAATTTTCGGTAAAAAATATCTGTTTTTTTCAGATAATCGATTTAATATTCGATAATCAATATATATATACTATAATTTATCAGATTTATAAACAAAAATAACCGGAAAATTCTAAATATTTAAAAATAGTTGAATTAGATTTTTATAGAATAGATTTTCAATCTGATATTTTTATTTGCGGAATTTTTTATTTGATAAAAAATATATATTGATATTAATTGGAAAAATATTTTCTGTATTAATTTTGTAAAAAATAGATCGATCCGGAAAAAAATTAGATAGTAATAATTCTCAAAATATATCAGAATAAAAATATATAATTTTCTGAATATTCGAATCTGTATATTGAAACAATTTATTATTTATAACTGATTTATTTTTTTTTCGATTGTTTATATAACAAAAAATATAGATTTGTACAATTTTTTCAATAAAATTTTTACAATTTATTTAGTATTTATAAAATTGAAAATAAAATTTTCTGGAAAAATAGAATTATAACTAGAAATAGTATTGATTATATAAATTCGATAACAATTTTATAATTTTATTTTGGAAATTATTTAATTGATTTATAGATTCTGATATTTAAAAAAAAAAATTTTCAGTATAAACCAATAATCCAGAAAATCTAGAATCTATATTTTCAGATAATTTTACTATATTTTCAGATATATAGATATATATACTATAACTGTAGTATACAGAATTCGACTGTCTGATATATAAATTTAGAAAACTGTTCCGAAATATTCGGATATATTATACAATATCTGTTTCAATATTTTCGAAAAAATAAAAATATATAAAATTCTACTGTTTAACAGTATATAAACAATTACAGTATTTTTCGGCGGTTCAATTATAATACAATAAAACAACAATAAATTTTCTATAATTAATAGTAAAATCTGGATTCGAGATCCGGAATTATACAGATTCAGAAAATCCAGAAATTCTGGAACAGTAGAAATTTTTTTCAGACAGTTAGCAAATATTTCAATATTGTTAAATTTCTCTAGTTTTCCGATTTTTTTCTGATTGTATCCAATTGATTAAACTATATTTTTTGTATCCGGTATTTATAATATATATATCTATATTGTTTGTAACAAAAATATACAATATTTGTATAAAATTGTTTCGATTGAAAATTTTCTAAAACTGTAGATATAGTATTTAGATTTATAAAATTATTACTATCTATAGTTAGTTTATAATTGATATAATTAATAACTGTTGTACTATATTTATAGATAATAAACTGTTCAATAATTTTATTCAATATAATTAGTTATTTATATTTTTTTTTCTATTTCTATTGTAAATTTATTTTTATATCTATAAAAAAAAATTGAATAAAAATATTTTCTATAATTATAATATTTTTATAATCGGTAATAGTATTTTATTTATTGATAGTATATTCTATAAATAATTAATTATTTTTCTGTAATATCCAAATAAATTTTTTCTATTTTTTAGTTTTTTTTTAAATATTTATTAAATTTTTATATTAGTTAGTATTTAAAATTTTTCTAAATTACAATCAGATTTTCAAAAACTAGATTTTATTATTTTTTATATACAATCTATATATTATTGATATATTTGACAAATATTTTACAGATATATATAATTTTATTTTTGTTTTTCAATATAGTTACTGTAAAATATTCGATTTCAATAAAAAACTATTTACAATTATATAGAAATTGATATACAGTATTGTAAAAAACTATATTACTATAATTATAAATAGATTTAATTTTTTTCAACAAAAATTTTTTGATTTTGTTCTGTATCAATTGATTTAGTAGATACAAAATCAAAAATTTCTATTCTAATATAGTTATTTTTATAATAATTAGATTTATATTTTCGATAAACTGTATAGACTGTTTTATTATCTGAATATATTCGATTATATAATTTTCAGAATTATCGAAAAATATTCGGTAATTTTGAATTATATTAAAAAAAAAATAATAAAATCTATTCAGTATCAGAACTGAAAAAACAAAAAATTTAAATATTTTATTGAAATATTGTAAACAATTAAAAATATCTGATACAAATAATTTTTTAGATTTAAACTACAATATTGACCGAAAATATTTGGATCCGGTCAACTATATTTTTTTTTTATTTATTTTCAGATCGATATTATCTATTTTATTTTCTGATATCGGTAATAGAGAATTCCGATTTTTTTTCTATTTTTAATCGGAAAAATATATTTATATTATATTATTCCAAATATTTTGACCAATTATATCTGTTAGTATTGTTATCGATTATTATATTACTGGTATAAACTGATACAATTGTATAATTTATTCGAAATTCGGAATATCAAATCAATCCGGTTTTGTATTTATATCTGTTGTATTCTGATAGTATTGTTTTTGATACAATCTGGATATTAACAAAAAAAATAACAGCAATATCTGTTTATAGATTTCTTCAATCAGAATTTTGCTGTTCTGGTAAAAAACAGAGCAGATCTTTTCGTTCGTAGTTGCGGCGATAAAACTCTTCTCGGATCAACCGTAGAAGATTGATTTCAGTAGAATATACTACTATATAAGATCTGAGAAATAAAGTTGTATATTTTGATATTGTACTCGGCTAGCGGTATTATATACGAATGGATAAATATATATCCGTTCGGTTATGTACGGATATCCTGATACTCAGAACATCCGTACGGCGGCCGTAATCTACCAAGATAGTAGTTCCGGGATCTCAATACAATATTATAGATATATCTACAGTAAAATCTGTTTATAACAATACCGGATTAGTGCGATAGATATCGGCTAAAAATTGGGTCTATTATACAAGAATCGTTAATTTTAGATTATAGCAATATATTGTATATTATTCAGTTTCCTTTTATGAATATTGTTAAATCGATTCATTTTTTATCTCTATTACATCATCAATCCAGCCAATAAAATATCTCGCCAGGCCATTACAAATAAAAGAATAATAGCCACCAGAAAACAGTATTGTATATATTCCCTTAAGTCTCAGTATCAATTGGCTGAATAATTCTATCGGTTTTACAATAACCGGTCTAGTCAATCTATTTGAATACTATCTGTTATCTAAATATCAATATTTGGACATCTACTCCACTGAATATACAATCAAAACAAAACAAAATCGAATTGGCAAATTATCTGGTTTTGAAAATATATTTGTCTATTGAATTCTCTTGATACAAAGCAGATTCCGATTATACAAAAATTAATTTGTATAAAAACAAAACATCTTTGGGATCAAATACCACTGTATAAAAAACAATCAATATTTATATTCAGCAATAATTGATTTAAAATTTCTCAAAATCGAGAATCCAAAAAAAATCGGATATTTATTGGTGAAAATAGTAATATAATGTAAGTAATATATAAAAGTTATAATTTCTATCCGCAAAACTTTTGGAAAATATTATTCCAAAAATATTTTCAATTGTAACAAAACTGTTAAATATTGGAAAAGAATACTTGATTGAGAATATTTTATTACAAATTTACGAAAAAAAAACAACAGAAAATATAAATCTCTATTATTTTGCAGTAACTTGAACGCGCAGCAAAAAATTGATACTATCTATAATTTATTGATAGCGTTCGGAATTCTCGAATTTCTATAATTGTTTGAATCAATATTGAAAATTTCAATTTGAATTAAAAATCCAATACAAAAATATAGATAACTAACAAATCGAGAAATAGTTTGGCTGATTTGATCAACAAATATAGAATCGAAATTTAATTCTACTAATAGATAATTTTCTCTATACTAAGTTACAGTTAAAAATATTAATACCAGTTTTTCAGTTTTTCGAAATATTTTGATTATTTGATTGTCAATCAATTCAACAAATCGACTTCAAATACTGAATCAAAATATTATCAGAATATAGAAAATCTATTAAAATAACAATAGATTAGTTATATAATAATTGAATTCGATACTGACTGTAAACTGTTAGAATCAATAATTGTACTGAAATTTTTAATTTGGAAAATTCAAATATAGAAATTTGATATTTTGTCCCAGACAATTGAAAATTGTTCCAATAAAATATTACTGAATAGAAACAACAGTTCTGAAATATCTAGATCTTTGGAATTGATTGATAAATTCAGAATTGGTTTAACTATACTGAGATCTATATTAGCAGACCCAATAAATATCGAGAATTCCCTCAATTCTGTGGATGAAATAGTTCAAAATGGTCTTGACACTATAGATGATATAATATTCAGTCAATTTCTCAGAAAAATTGAACGTAACAACAATACTACAGTTCTACCTCAGGAACCTGACCCTTTGTATAAATAAAGTAGTTCCAATATTTCAGCCGATAATACCATTAAAATATTGGAACTACTATATTTATACAAAGGGCAACAGATCTCAGACAAGATTCAGTTGATAAATGATCTTTATAGATATCAGCGAATGTTACAGAATCGAAGGATTAATCTTCTTCATTTGCAAAAACAGCTAGAAATTAGGGGCTATTTCAAATAGATACTATAGCAAATCAATACCGCGATATCTCTTTAGTACGATAGATTTTGGTCTACGGTGGCATATCGTTATAAACAGGTTTTACTGAAGTTGAATTTTCTCAATTATATCAGAAAATAAATCCATTATAAATTTAACTATATTCTACCTTCTATTTAATAGATCGAAATAGTATATCTAGATTGATTTGTTTGTTTTTGTTGTAGTTTTGAAGTTATAGTTATTATCGATTATATTCATTTGATAATTTTATAAAATTGGTTTATAAACATTTAATTACAACCTATGGAAAAATAGTTTATCTATGAGATCAATAGTGTTATCTTTATTTGGAAAATTAATATGGAACTTATAAATAAAATAAATAAAAGTAGTTCTATTAATATTTTATTTCTATTGTTAGTTATTATAACTACTACTGATACTAGATTTTTTGATTATTTTGCATATAAATTGAAAGACTTATTATAGTCTATTGCTTAAATTATTTATTCCATTATTTTATCTATATATAGATTGTGATATCAGAATCCTAGTCATATAGTATCTCAGCTGACTCTTTCTCAGAAAAAATCTATCTATAATCTTTTGGTTTATATAGGGCGATTGTATGGAAGACACCACATAAATATCTCTCATTAGATACTTTCAGATAACGGAGTTGCGGATTCGAATCAAATATATACTGATTCTTTTCCACCATCCGTGTAATTTACAAGCAGACCATGGTAATAAATTAGTTTACTATAGTAGTATACTATTTGATCATTAATATACTATATTATATTTACAATCTGAAATAGCAATAAATTTATACAATTATCAGAATATATCGGATAATGTATTAAACAATAAATAAAAAAATTCAATCTGGCATACTATCAAATACATTGTCCAAGATATTACAGGACAAAAAAATTAGATATATAAAATTAGATTATATATTTAATTTTTCGCAACCAATTGTATATTGTTAAATATATTTTTTATTTCTATACAATATTATTATAATTATACTCTATAAATACTTTTTTTGAAACTGATTTATTTGATATACATTAATCAATATATTCCCAAAATTTGTTCTACAGATCCGAGCCCGTATAAGATTTAATACAGCAACGGTATGGTTGCGAGACGGTAGACTTGAGGTATATATTAGAACCACGGAGGATCAGTTTACAGTAACCAGTTTGCACCGTATAACAAATAATAGAATCAACAAAATTATCTATATATTTATTTATCTACAAAAACTAACTTTTAATTAATTCAAATTCTAAATCTGTAAATTCAATAATAAATTTACAAACAATTAGAATATTATTATCAAGAAAAAATTGAACAAATTTTTGAAAGTATCGATATACAATATACTGTAAAAGATTTTTTGAACGGATCAAATAAATCAATTTGATCAATATCTATATTACCGAATTTCAACAAATTATCTTGTATTTCGATTATAACAATAATATTTTTTATTTAACTATTCGAACAAAATTTCAAAAATCAAAAACAAATTTGTACAAATTGATAGATTTATCAAAGTAGTGAAAATAATTGAAATAGTAGTTAGCTTCAATGATCGATTTTAAAAATAAAAATTCCAGCACCAATATTGTATTCTATTTCAACTATATTTTTGGACTTGATTAGTTTAGAATTGCTGTTCCGGTATCTGGTATCTGCGATCATCTGTTCTACGTTCTGCAATAGAATCATTTTTGTTTTTATACAAAATATCTAATTTCGTTTGCAGTACCGCAATTTTCTTCTTCGGAATATCTGTTCTGTTGTACTTTTCTTCTAATTTTCCTATTGTATATTGTATATTTCTATTCACCATATCTTGCTGTTTAATTTTCTTATTTATTATTCTATATGTATTGATGAAAACCGAAATTATATGTCTTGAATCAAATTCCAAAAACGGATTTACTGTATGTGACTGTCTATTTTATATAATACAAATAGAAATTCAAATCTGAACAAATATAATTAAATTTACTGCCGAATTATTGTTTCCGCCAGAGCTACAGATATTTCGGACAAATATTGCAGATTGTCCAAGCCGGACGGAATTATTTTTGCACAATTCGAAATGTAGTTGGTAATTTTCGATCTGTGGGCAATCAATGTTGTTCGTCGACCGATTGTAAATATTTTCGGATATATCTGGCTCTCGTATCTATATGGACAATTGTTGTCGATAATAATATCAGAGGATATCTACTGTAACTGATAGAAAAATATCCAGTTTTGAATTGTTAATATATTATTTTTATATGGTAAGTATACTGTAATATTTATTGTATTAGATTGATTTCAAATGAGATGGTTGAAAAGTGACATTAGAAGAGATTTGTATACTAGAATAACGGATATTCTATTAGAAGGATCGGCCCTATTTTATACGAAAAATAAATGTAAGATCTGTTATATATATCAAATAATGATTTATTCATTATCAATTCTACTATAAAACAGATCTAAAAATTTGAATAATTATGCAATATATAAATATAGATAAAATGTTATTCAGATATATTATCAACATAACATATATTCGTAGTAATTTTATATTAAAATCTATATTCCGGTCCAAAAGATATTCTCTACTCTATTTCTACAACAAAATCTAGTAAATTCAGTATACTGAGTCATATATATTTTGTTAGTAGATTTTTCATTTAAAAATTCTTATATTATAAATACTTATGTATATTTTGTTTTATATATACAAGTTCTATCTATATTTATTTTTTGACAGAATAAATGTAATTGAGAATCTTGACAATGAAAAATATTTTTGACTATATAATACTGTACAAAAATATATCATCTCATAGTTCTTTTTAAAAAAAACCAATAAAATCAATCTATATTATATACATTTACAATATCGGGAATCGAAAAAATCGAAAAAAAGAAACGGTAACAAATAATAAAGATATAGCAAAAAATCAGTTGATAAATAAGTTTATTTACAGATAGAGAAATATTATAAAATAGAACAAAAATACAATATAAAAATCAATAAAATATGATTATGTATATACAAAATAATACAATATCTATATCAAATTATTACAATCAACAACATTTTAATTAGTTTTTGGTATATTTCTAAATAAAAAATATCAATATTTGACAATATGAATCTAGTAAAATAAATAATAGAAATTCAAAAATAAAGAAACAAGTACAAGAGTACGTACAGAATTTCAACCGGAAAAACTAATATAAATAAATATAAAAAAGTATAAAAGAAACATAAAGAGAAATATTAAAATATTAAAAACATAATACAAAGTAGGTTTTTACCAAATGAATTTTTATATGGATATAATTTTTCAAACGCAACATTATTCTAGAAATATAGTCCAAAACAGAATACCGAAAATTTCAATTAGTACTTTATCAAATCTGTTTATATATTAGAGACAATTTCGGAAATTTGAATTCGAATATATCCGATTTTTTGTCGATATATACAGATAATCGAATAAAATTTTAGAGAAATACTAAAATATAGATACTTAAACAAAATTTCGCAAAAAATTAATTGTATAGATGTAGAAAATATATTTTAAAATGAATAATGTTTTGTTTTAGAATCGAAAAAATAATTGAGATATATTATTTGCAGAAGAAATTACTATTTATACATATTGTAATACAAAAATACAAACTTATGATCATAATTAAATAAAAAATAAATTTAATTATTTGAAGCAAAAAAATCTATTTTCAAAAAATGGTATATATTTCAATTCTACAATAAATAAGAATATCAATAAATTGCCAATGATAAACAAACTTATATCTATATTGAGAAATTAATATTTGTACTACTAAAATAAGGATAAAAATATTTATATATAGTTAATTATTGATTAACTACTAGAAAAATAGAAAGAATTTGGAAATTCATCATTAAATAAGATAATGTAACGACTATACAATGGAAAATTGATTTATATATTCCTGAAGAAAATCAGATATATCAAAAGATAAAAATATATTTGTACAATCAACTTATATCGAAACTGTTGTCTAATTAGAAAACTATAAATTGTTTATATTATTGTACTATAGCTAGATTTATTTACTATTACAACTTTTTTTTATTCGTTATATAGTTTTCTAAATTAAAATATTGAATTTGTTTAGTATATTAACAGTAGAATTTAGCCTAGTGATATCGATATAAACAGCAATATACAAATATAATTTAATTTAGATGGAGAGAAATAGAATTCCGGGAATAGCTCAATGATATTTTGTAGTAATTGTCTGATCGATTAAAATTTTCAGATCAACTATATATAATTTTTCGGATATATATATTTTCAATATACAGGTCTGCTATCTAGCAATACAACTTTGTATCTCAGATCTCAATTTTACAATAAAAATTTAATAACTAATATTCGAATATATAAAATTTCAAATTCAAAAAGATTTCCAAGTTTATTGTTGATATAACTATTGAAGCTTACAATATATCTATAAAAGGTTTTAACCATTCGAATAGTTAATAAAATAGAATTAACTAATGACAGATTTTAGATTATTTTGTATTATTGTTTTAATAATAAATTAGCTATTTGATTAAATATTATATCAAAGAATAAATAAAACATATTATAAAATATTGATAATGAAAGATTATTAAATCAATTGTCGAATTTGGGTTGAAAAAATATTGATACAATTTTAATTATATATACTATATAGTTCCCAAAAAGATTTCTTGGAAAGAAATATAAATAGTAAATTTGTAATCGAAATATTAATACTTTATAAGTTAGCATTCTAAAAAGACTTAATTTAGTATATTTAATTTATTTGTTGATATTTTCCAAAAATATTATAACATATCAATCAAAAACAAAATAAAAACAAAAGTACATAAATATTAATTAAATAAAACAGATTATTAGAACTCTGATAGTAAATATCAATATCTAAAAATCAATTATCATATAGTAAATTTTTATTAATAGTCTATAATTTATATATTATTGACTATATCGAAATATTCTATATTTTTTTCAATATTCTATGTTAGATATTTCTAAAAATAGTTAACAATTTTTATTGAATTATATAACTTGCAAAGTTTTTTAATATAATATAATATATAATAAAACTATAGAAATTTTGAATATTATACTAAATCTAAATCCAATTATCAATAGATTATTGTATTATAGTAGTATTACTATCAAAAAATAATAGATACACAAATCTACTAATAATTTATGAAAAGATTTATCGGCGGTACTTTTTAATAGATTTTATTGAAAAGATTTCTTGAAATGTAAAAGAAAAATGTTTATAATTTATTTTTATATATACTACAGTATTCTGGAAACTATTATTGATAATTCAGAATTTTTGATTTATTAGTATATTTTGATAGATAGTATATCAAAAAATATTGACTTAATAACAACTATTTACTAATATAATTTCCGGCCGAGCGGTTTATCCCATCCAAAATAGTGTTTTCTTTCCATCTCTTGTTATTCAACTATCTACAATACTATCAATTCGTACTGGATCTTCGTCGAAATATACCAATCAAAAGGGCAAAATTCTATTGGTTCTTAACAATATCAAAAATAGTCTAATCAAATCTATTTATACAGCTGCTAAACTATACGGAATCCTCTATATTATACTATATATATACTTATATAGCCGGATTTTATATACTGATATATATCCAAATGGCTATAAATTGATCCAATTAGAAAAGGACTTGTTTACTGAATAGATAATCTCTATAGATATATATAGAACCGTGTTTAGACCGGTTTCTGTAGAAGAAATAGTTAGTATTCTACTGGCTGTATACAGTAGTTATTCTGTTTCTACTGTCTGCAAAAATTGACCGTTGGTTTTTATTAAATACTGTAATAAATTTCAATTTTTTTTTCGAAAATACAATTATCAGTATATTCTAAATAAAAATTTCTGATCGATTCACTAGTAGCTTGCAAGTGTATCAAAGACCATTGACAAAAACAGTATACAATCGGAGACTATCTACAATTTTGATAAAACAGATTTTGTAATAGATTTTATATTTTCGCAGAAAAGAAATATCTGTACTGAATACTACAGTCGAAGATTTTTTTTCCAGTCTGAAAATCGTAAATAGATTACTGCAATCGAAACAATCTGTGTAGATAGTTATTTATTATCTCTATACGTAATTTTCAAAAAAGAAACTATAAACAACTGATTTGATCAACTACCAAAAACTGACAATTTGAAATCTGCTGGATTACCGATGAAATTGATTTATACTGGCTAGAAAAATATTTTATTCTATATACAAATTTGGATATACAAAATCGGTTTCGGTTATTAATTTTTGATATCTATAGAACTATTTTATTTTTCAATTCGATCAAATCTATACCGAAAATATTATTATACTATTCTGTATATTTATATTATCTACTACAACTAGATATTGAATATTTTGCAGTAGTTAAATATATATATAACTGTTTTGTAAACAATTTTATCTTTATAGAATATAATTATATCGACAAATTTGATAATTAGATAACTATCAGTATATACAGCTAGAAATTTTTCAATCAATCTATTCTATTTTCAAAAATAGTATTGCAGCTGGTAGTTTTGTACTATTAGATTTTAATAGAATTTTTTCAAAACTGAATATTTCTCTACAATCTCTATAAATTCTGTTATCACCAAACAGTCGGTCAAACAGCAGATCTAGTGAATTTATACCACAAATATCTAGAACTGTTATTCAATTATTCAAATAAATTTCTATACTAAAATATCTACCAAAATAGTGGTCAAATAGTTCTCCAAATCTATCCAACCAGATTTTAGACCAGATAGTCGAAGAATACTATTTAGTACTATACAGCAGTATTTTGCTAGCCAAGAATACCGATTACTATACAGTCAATAAAAAGAAATACCAGAAACGCAATCGGTCTACTAGACAGATATTCTGCGAAGAGGATTTAACCGTCGAAGAAGATCTACAGTTTGCTCAGCAGCTGAAATCACCAGATAGAGCTATTCAGATAGATTTGTATATACAGAACAAACTGTCTGATTAGACAGCCGGATCGGCTACAAAAGCTCCGTATAGTGGATATAGGGAGATTGGCTACAAGATCGATATATATAAAAACAGTTGTATTTAGCTAAATTTATAGAAATCGGTTGAAATACTCGATTTTAAAGTAATTCAATCACTATAGACTAACCGTTCGGCCGGGTTAGCCGCTCGGCCGGGAATTATGTTATTTCCTAATTTTTTAAAAAAAATTATAGAATAAATCAATTAGAAAATAAAACCAAAATATAATTTTTAGGTTATATATAATACAACTAGAGAATTCTATTTTTTTATAGTTACGATAATTAATAATAGAAATATTATACTAATAAAACTATTTCAATTTTTTAATTTATATTGACAATATTTATTTTGAAAATATAAATAATTATAACAATTTTATAGCCAAAATAGGATTTTTGTATATTGTAAATAAAATATTCGGAAATTGATTCTGAAAAATTAGTCAATAAATATGATCGATAATATCTATTTTTGAGAGATTATAATAGAAACAGACAGATTATTCTAGATAAACTATAACAATTAAAAAATTCAACTATATATATATATATATATATATATATATATATATACTATATTATATATCAATA
>Ga0209673_1001848_pt1 | contig 17273 bp, 15 predicted proteins | sample AraplaCol_mMS_r2_2_FD_184274 | JGI IMG/M metagenome (GOLD analysis project Ga0209673, IMG submission 184274) | Arabidopsis root microbial communities from North Carolina, USA - plate scrape MF_Col_mMS_r2 (SPAdes) (version 3) | ecosystem: Host-associated > Plants > Roots > Endosphere | place... | reverse complement strand
AAAGAAATATAGAAAAAATATAAATAATACAAAAATATAAATAATACAAAAATACTGCAATCAACAATATAAAATCTGAGAGATAAAATTGTATATTTTGATATTGTACTCGGCTAGCGGTATTAGATACGAATAGATAAATATATATCCGTTCGGTCACGTACGGATATTCTGGTATTCAGAATATCTGTACAGCAGCCGTAATCTACCAAAATAGTAGTTCCGGGATTTTATTTTTCTCTATCTGGTTTGAAATATATTTATATATTTTATACTGTAACTGTATATTTATAGTATAGTTGTTTAGATACAATTTACTACAATTGTAAACAATTTTCTAAATATATCAATAAAAATCGATAATAATAAATATAGCGGATATAAAATAGTAATTCCGGCCGGTTTTTGCCGGTCGAAATAATTTTATTATTTTCTAAAAAAACAAACAAACCGGAATAGTTCAGAATAATCAGTTTATATTATCTGACAGATTCTATTTACTGTCGACTGTACTATTTACTGGAAATTATTATATTGTACTATCCGGAAATTTTTTTTTGTTTCAGATTGGATCTGTTTGTTCTCAGATTCGGAATTATATATATATATTTTTTCTGTTTTCTACAGATTTTTTTTTTACTATTCTTTTTCTGGTATTTTGATCGAAAATTTCTATTTTACTATTATTTATTGAATTTTTCAAATCAGATAAATTTTACTGTATTTGTATATTTTTATATATATTATTCAATTCAGTAGTTTTTTTCAATTAAATTTTACTATTTTTTTATCAGAATTTATATTGTTCCGGATAGAGATTTTCTATTTTTTTAATATTTGTTATTTTTTTTAAAATAAATAAATTTATATTCAATCTAATACAATATTCTAATATTAACAGTTTTTGATTAGTATTTTCTATTCCGAAATAGTTGTAATCTAATCAGAATCTGATTTTATAATCAATAATAAATTTCTATAGATCAATAATTTCTATTTATTATACAGTAATACTATTTTCAGTTAGTTATCAAATAACTGAATATAAATTTTTATAATTTTTTTTCTGTTTTTTTATACTAATATCTAATTATAGATATAAATTTGAATATTTTATACAATTCTGTAATTTCTATTTTTTTAACTAAATTAAATTACAATCTACTAATTATAGCTTTTTTTCAGATAATTGATTAGTATTCGGATTCAAAAAATTACAGAAAATTTCAATAACTGTATACAGTTTTTATACAATATATTGAAATAGTAATTTTTTCCGGATATATTTATATATTTTGTAATAATAGTTACAGTTTTTTTGATAGTTATATTACAATAATAGTAAACAGAAATATATTTTTCGGAGATTTCTGTTTCAATTATATATTCAATACCGGATTGATTTGTTACAGTTTTCGGATAAATTTTTCTGTTTTTTTACTAATTCAGTTCGGAAAAATTAATCCAGATTATTTTTTGTTCAGTTTTTTTCTATATATTTCAGTTCGATATTAATTGATAATACAGAAATCCAAAAAAAAACTGACAATCGATTGGAATTTTTCTATTCGGATTTTCTGATTTTTTTTTGACAGATTCTAGAATCTGATTCAATATAAATTGATTAACTATTTATTTTATTCTAATATATATTTCAGATATAATTATCTGTTTGAAAATCGAATAAATCTGGTTAAAAATTTTTTTTGAAAAAAATAGTTAATTGAAATCGGATAAAAATATTGAAATAGAAAAAAAAAATTTTTTTTTCAAATAATTGTATTGATTTTTTTCTGTTTATATTTGTTTTTGTTTTGAATTGTATTTTAATATTTATTGATTTGATTTGTTTTATTTGTTATTTCTGTTTTTTGTACTGATAATATCGATTAAAATTGTTTTTTATTTAAAAATTCCAAAAATATTTATATTTTGCTGTTTTCTGTTTTGATTTTCCGATAAAATTGTCTGTATTTTTTTTTATCTAATATCGGATATAGTTGTTTATAATCGAATACAGAATTATTATATAGTATTTATTGATAGTTTTATATCTCCAGTCGGAAAAAAATATAGTAATAGTACAGATAAAAAAAATACAACAAACTGTATATTTTTATCTATTTATATTTTTTTATTATAATTTTTTTTTATCTATTTCAACTGTTTGTATACTATTTTTTCTATCAATTTTATTTTTTCTATTATTATTATTTATTTTTTGTTTATCAGTTCCGGTTTATCCAAATATATCAACTATAGATAAATTTTTTTCAGTTTTTTTTTTCAGAATAGCTGATTGATTTTCTGTATTAGAATCTAAATCCAAAATTTCTGTTTCCGTTTAATACAGTTATCTATATAAATATATTTTTAATTGTAAATTTATTGATATCTGTCTATAATTTTATACTAATCAACTGTTTCTATATAGCCGAAAACGGTAACAACAATATATTTTTTTTTCTAAAAATTTCTGTATCTCTATTCAGTTTACGGCTATTTTTTTTATCAGAAAATATTATCTATTCAGTCTACTGTTTTTGTCTGTATTCAAAAATATTTTTTGCAAAATTTTTTCAGTTCTGTATATTTCTGTATATAAAACAATATCTGAATCTGTAAAAAATAATAATAATAAAAAACAATATAAATTCTTTTTTGTTCTGTTCTAATATATTCGGTTAATTTTTACAATCCAGTTTTAGTTAATTTGGATATCAACAATAATTCTATTCCGTTTTTGGTAGATATCAAAATAGATCAGAATATATATATTCAGTCGGTTTTTTGCAATATTGACTGATATATCAGTCCAAAATTTTATTCTGATTTTATTCAATTTTGTTTAGTTTATATTCAATATACTAATATTGTAGTTTTATCTAGCTATATTTATTATAAATATAGTTTCTATCAAAAAACTTTTTATTTCTACTGTTTTATAGTATTATTATCTAGATTTATTTTCGAAGAATTATATATCAATTATAATTTTCAGAATAATAACTGTAGTTATTTATTCTGTAAATTTTGTTTAGTTTTTTAGAAAATATCTGATACAAATAATTTCTTAGATTTGAAATACAATATTGACCGGAAATATTTAAATCCGGTCAACTATATTTTTTTTTTATTTGTTTCCAGACCGATATTATCCATTTTATTTTCTAATACCGGTAATAGAGAATCCCGATTTTTTCTCTATTTTTAGTCGGAAAAATATATTTATATTATATTATTCCAAATATTTCGATCAATTATATTTATTGATATTGTTGTCGATTGTTATACTACTGGTATAAACCGATACAATTGTACAATTTATTCGAATTCGGAATATCAAATCGATCCGGTTCTGCAATTGTATCTGTTGTATTCCAATAATATTATTTCTAGTACAATATAGATATTGATAAAAAAAATAACAGTAATATCTGTTTGTAGATTTTCTCAATCAGAATTTTGCTGTTCTGGTAAAAAACAGAACAGATTTTTTCGTTTGTAGTCGCGGCGATAAAACTTTTCTCGGATCAACCGTAGAAGATTGATCTCAGTAGAATATACTACTATATAAGATCTGAGAAGTAAAGTTGTATATTTTGATATTGTACTCGGCTAGCGGTATTATATACAAATAGATAAATATATATCCGTTCGGTTATATACAGATACCCTGGTACTCAGAACACCCGTACGGTGGCCGTAATCTACCAAGATAGTAGTTCCGGGATCTCAGTATTCTGTCTGTATAACTATTTTCTATATTGAAATAAAATCTATTGCGAATTCTGTTTTATCGAAATTATAGATATTCTCTGGTTGGATACCGTTTTTATCGATAATATATTGTATATTTGTAAACCACTCTCGTAGTAATTTCGGATCTTTATTTAGAGTATACTGATAGTTGTAATATTTCGAGAAATATATACAAAACTTATTACGACATTTAATAAAAGTTGTTGCCCAATTTATATCTACAGTAGACTGAGACTGAAATCTACGCACAGCCAGTAGAATATTAGCCATTTCTTTTACAGTAGAGGACCGAGACACTGCTCCACACGAATCTATAGAGAGAATCCATTCAGTAAGCAAATCCTCTTCTAATTGGATCAATTTATAGCCGTTTGGACGTATATCGACGCGTAATAGTATATCCTTTGCGCGACTGCGGAGTGTTGATTCGGATATATTATATAGCCTTGCTGCTGCGCGAAGTAATGCGATACGGCCATTTTTGATATCAGATAGAGCTAATAAGATCCTACCCTCCTGATTGGCCGATTTCAGTAAGGATTGTATACGAATTGGTGGCATGGTAGATAGTTGAACTAGGTAGAATGGGGAGAAGACGCGATTTTCGGTGGGGTGCGCAGGCCGACCGTGTGCGCAGCTCGGCCGTGGATTACGTTAACTAGTTAACTAAACTAACTTAACTAACTTAACTAACTGGTGCCCACAGCGCTTTCCAACAATGAGTTACCCCGCCGAGGTGAGAATCAGCAGCGGGGATCAAAACTTTGTAATATCTGCAAGACCACTCAACCCAAGCGGATGCTAGAGAATGATGACTACGAGTGAGGCCTGTTCAGTCTGTAAGACTGTTCTCTGTCCTGAGCCTGGTCAGTGTTTCACACCCGACCAACAGTCAACTTATTTCACGCCAGCGGGTCAAAATCTTAATACTTTTCTGGAAGCGGTTCGCAAAAACTGTGGAAGGAGAAGCGTTATCTCCGAAGTATGAAAAATCTCTCGACTAATTCACGAGGATTTTTCTCACTGTATTGACAGAAAATGACTACATTGATAACGAAACATAAGTATCAGAAGTACATCACACGTATCTTGCAAGTGGCCTCGAACAGTCCAAAATATAGCCGCACCATCAACCTGTCAACGACTGAACTGTTGGTGGCCGAGAGTAAAATAGATCCCAGCTATTAGCATCAAGCATAGCCACAAATCCATTCAAACCTACTTCTTGAAATGGTACCCTCATCCACCCAACATCCTCAAGTGTACATCCCTCCAAAGGTTCAAACTCATCCAGTGGCCCACCAAGCGCCTCCAACTCCTCCTCATCTAGAGTCTTGGGCTCCCACTCCGCATTCACCAGTCGAACAAATGCCCTTCTAAGTGATCTTCTGTCTGGTGCATTCAACACAGACTCTAATGCCTCTTGATCTACCATAACGAAGAAGCGATATCGCCCCGTACGGGGACAGAATTCACTACCCCGGGAGGCTGTAATATGCTGTTCACGCTGTACTGCATCCACAGCCCATGTCTTGAAATGCTCACGCACTTCGTGGACTGTCGCGTTCTCAAACGAAGGATCCTCAAGGACTGTTGGCGCAAAATCATTGAGTAGGTCAAGGCCGCTATAGAATTCCAGCGTGCGCTTTGCATGGCTCAGGAAGAGATCTAGAAATTTCTGCCAGTCAAGGTCACTGGAGTAGGTGCAGCGGTAGATAACGAAGCCCCATGTTTTAAATCCATCCGCTTGGAGGAGGCGTTCCAGAATATCAGCCTTGTTGCTGGATGTTTCCATAGTAGGGTCTCGCTTTGAGGGCTGCTCAGGACGCCAGTCATCATCCGAGACTTGTTGGTTTAAGCGCCTGGTCATTGTGGCGGATAAGGGGGCTGCTCTTTCGATCGAACGCAGGATAGATATCTTATTTGGCGGAGAGCGGATAGCAGCAGTTGGGATAAAAAAGATTCTGCTTGAGGGTAGAAATCTGAGTCTACTAGGCAAATGTTGAAGTTGACTGATTGCTTTTGAAAGCATTCTACCTTGCCTTCGAAAGTTGATGGTTGAGTGATGGTGACGGATCAAAGATATTCGAAAAGGCGGACGGGGGCAGGTTTAGCGTGGCATTAGTGACCCTCTTACCGCCTCCTCTCACTGCCACATCCTCAGAATGAAATTCCCGGGCACTATATTATGGGAATATCCAAATTCCTGCAATGTTGCAGGAATTTGAAATCCCATTTATCAAATATTGATACCTTACAAAAATTTGCCAAATTATTCTGCATGATTCCGAATGATCGGATTTCGGCCTAATTTACAGATTCTTTAATCCGTCCCTGTTTTGCAAAATTCCTAGTTTTTATTTTTATCTACTAGATTTTTGGGAAATGTAGTATACTATACAACATTTCCCAATAGAAATCAATTTTTTTCTCTTTTATAGCCCACTCCTAAGAAGACACACCAACACACACAGAATAGCCAACATAAAGACTCTGGCAGTCTGAACCAATAGCAGGGTTCCACTCATATAGCTGCGCAAATGTAATCCCATAGGTTGACTCGATTTGTGCACAGGAATCACCAGAGACGACGACATAGTATTCGTCACAGTTTAATGCGATACCTGTTTGCACAGGAGCACTTAGCCCCGAGCTTGTGGCGGCGGCAGGTCCCTTCACACAGTATGCCTCCTCGAACCAGAGGTTGGTACATGTGCTGCCAACACTTGGGTTCCACTGGTAGAACTGGGAGACTGTGATCCCGAACTTGCTCAAAATACCTGCACAGTCATCGTTGCCAGTCACGGTATAAAACTCCTGGCACCCAGATACGGTGTCTGTCGGAGTAGGACCCATGGATGTGGAGGCTTGTGTTGTAGTTCCAGTAGCTACACTGGTCGTAGCTGTGGTAGTGGTTGGGCTTTTGTCGCCAATACCGATACAGACAGCGCGGTCGTCGAAGATGGTCAAATTTGCCAGAAGGGCAGTGTCGCAATCCTCGGAAAGCCAAGTGTTCCAGGCCAAGAGTTCGATTAGAGTGATTCCATTGTCGGATACCAATTCATCACACGTATAATCTGCTCACATTTTTAGCAGCGATTATGATTATACGGGTAAATTTACTTACCTGGGGCATCATAGCTGTCCACGTATGTAAAGCAGTTGCAATTTGAAGCAGTTCCGGGCTCAGTGGCCTCAATGGGTATACAGTTTGAGCTAGATGCTCCCGTAGCTAAGTCTACAATTAGTATAGGTGCGCGAAAGTTTAGATCAATCTCCATACTAACAAGTGCTGTTTTCAAACTTCATCACACAGTAGCTGTACGTCTGTGTAAGAGTACAGTTGGCGATATTATTTTCGAGACTCGGGTTCCATTCCGCGAGCTCGGCTACCGTAACACTGTTGTCGGTCGCTATATCACGACAGAGAGTCGTATAATTAGAAGGGTTTTCATATTTGTAGCAGCCCGCAATGGTTCCTGGTGCGGTAGGAAATTGAGCAGGCGGGGAGTACACATATCCGGGGCTATTCGTTGGCGTTGGGATGGCCGTATTCACGGATTGGAATGAAACCGGTGTTACCTCGATAGGAAGCACACCAGTCAGAGTGTAGTTAGGGTAGCTGGTAATCGAACCTACAGCCTTGACACAATAGGCCTCACCAAGCTCGAGATTAGTGCAGTTCTCGTCGATCTTTGGGTTCAGAAAGTAAAAGTCTGTTAGAGATATAGACTGAGCGAGGGAGACACGGGCGCAGTCATCTCCATCTTGGACCTGAATCAATCAGTATTTCATCAGATAGAGTTCTTTGGAGTCACACTCACAGTATACCAAAGACTACAATTTCGATTACTGCCATCCATCGCATTGGTCGGGGCTGCTGCGACACCGCTTGTAGCCGTGGAGTTACTACTCCATGAATCAGAGCCGTCATCACCAGTTCCATTAACATAACCACCTGGGGGGCTGGTGGATGAAGGTCAGCATTTATATAGAAGTTGAGCAGAGCGGACAATAGGTCCATCGTAGCCTACCTTAGACAAATTTCGTAACCGATGAAGAATGGGCTATTCAAACATAGAGAGTTGAAGTTTGGATTCCAAGCAAAGAATTGAGTCAAAGTCACGTTGTGTAGACTGGAAACGACGCTGTCGCATGTATCACTAGCTTGCCAAGTGTGTGTATCACACCGCGAAGGCACACAGAGTGTCTGATTAACTTGATCGGCAAAGGTCTGGCAATAAAGATCCAAGTCATTTGCTTGTAGCAGATAGTAGGTGGAGATGCCCACTGCCTTCGCTACGGAATTGCAGTCATCGCCACTTTGCACTTCGTATGTACTTACACACGTTGGCGTTGCAGTAGGGGTTGAGGAAACTGTAGTTGCTGGCGCTGTCGCAGTTGCATTCAACGCATAGGCAGTGGGGGATGTAATACTATAGCCTGTGGCATTGCAGCTAGAGATTAACGAGTTGAAGTTTTCGTTCATTCCTTCATCGTAGCCCAGTGGGTTATTGAGCTGAACAGCCAGGACATCTAGCCAACAATCCGAGCACGAGGCGTTCGCGCTCGGATAGGAAGTCTTGTTGGCCCAAGAGAAGAACATTGGATCACAGTAGTTCCCGTTACTACAAGAGGTCAGAAGGAAGCTTTCTATGCGAGGTGAAAATATAACTCACGCGTCTTTCATGCAGGAAACATCATACGTGAGCAGATAGTTGTCTGCAATGAACGTAGCGGGGTAGGCTACATCCTCGTAGACAATCACATCAGTTTCAGCGGTACAAGTTGCCTCGATTTTAGCTCTGGCACTTTGCAACGACGTATAGCAGTCTGTGACACATAGCTCTTCCACTTGGTCCTCGTCCAGAATAGCATTACTACGCCACGTTAGGGTGGAATTGAGTGAATGCCGTGCTTCAAATGTTCTACTCACCTCTGAGATACGATAGCAAGAAATGGCGGACATGCCACGTCAGTAGCCAGAGCCGCTTTACAACTGTCCGTCAGTCCTGTATAATTGGTAAATATCTTGATGCCAACAGGTTGCTGAGCATGTATTGCTGGGACCAGCAGGGCTGCCACGACAAGACCCAGGCCTTGCATCTTGGGTTCAAGATAATAGGCAGCGATGCACAAGAGACTCTAGTAGTTAAAAAGTTGAGTAAAAGTAAACTTTGTTCAAGCTGGGATACTAGTAGAAGAAAACCTACGGGATTAGGCCGAACAGTTTGGGTCAGATACAATACAACCGAAGAACTTCGGTAGTGAGTTCGCTTTGAGCGATTAATTTCCACATCCCTGAAATAAATACTACTTACTTTTCCCAGAGATCCATATACGTAGGAATAGTATTCCAATCAAAGTCTTTGCCACATACTATAACATGACAAAGAATGTTCTCGCCCGCTGTGATATGAACTAACTGATTTTTGCGGCAGTAGTTAAGTTAAACGAACGATCTAAGCTGAGACTAGCTCCACTAAGTGTGCACTCTTGGCGACGCTTGATTGATTTCACAGGGTCAGGATCCACAAGAGATCATAATCTATACCATATCTGGCATCTGTGTACATAGTACTAGTGTTTTTTTTCTCTCTCTCGAATGATCCGGCCTGTTCCGGATATGCGAAGCTAAATTAGGGTAATTTAGCTTGCGGGGCCATGGGGCCTTTAGCGAAGGTATGTAGTATCAGTTTGGTCACTTAAGTAGGTAAAGTTTTGAGGCTTAACCCTTCACTCTCGCAGGGATTTCGCAAGCGAGATGAGTCTGTCTCCGCATGCTACGCTAAAGGAAGTGGCTGTCTAGGGGAATCTTTTTTGGGAGCGTCGTTGCCTAATCAATGCTCAGTGGATCTTAATATTCGATGCCCCTAGGAGTCACCGGATGTTGTGTATGGAGAGCGAAGAATTCGACAATCAATCGTTGAAACTTCCGAAATCTATTCGGCCCGAGAGAATTTTCTTGGGGGCCAGGAAAGATGTCTTATTCTTTTTTTCATCTCTTCGTTTTTTTTTTTTTGGGACTGATATATCGCCCCTCACTCCCTTGGACCTTTTAATTCCGGCTGATTTCTTTCGTTCCAGCTCATACCTTCCTTCCTTTCGTTTATATGGCACTGGGAGTCCTCAAACGCAATCCTAGCCATGACTTCTGATTACCCTCCGCCGGCAAAGCGAGGGTATACGCTGCGCGTGGCCCTATTAGGAGTCATACTTGGTCTATCATGTATAGCCTTTTGGCCACGGGAGTCCAACCATCTCTCAAACACCAGCCTGATCACCCGCGATGTCACTACTACCATCGAAAATATCAAACCCGCTGTTCATGTTTCTCATGCACACAAGACCCATTCTCATGGGACCCATTTTTCTCACCATGATCATCATGGATCTCTCTTTCGCCGAGACAGCTACTCCTGCAGTGCCGGCAAACCGTGCAGCAACGGTGCATGTTGTGGTGCAAGTGGATTCTGCGGGTATGGCGATACGTACTGCGGAGCAGGATGTACATCAAACTGTGAGGCGACGGCGGAATGCGGAAAGGATGCGGCAACACCAGGCCAGACATGTCCACTCAATACATGCTGTAGCCAGTACGGATTTGTAAGTGCAGCCACATTCTGAATCTGGTATCTTAAAGCGTCAAAACTGTTGGGCTTAGCTGACCATGGCGTAGTGTGGAACAACGGAGGAATTCTGCAAAAGTAAGCCTCCTCCCGCTGGGTGTTAATCACAGTCTTGGGTACATACTGATTTTGATTTGATAGAGAGCTCGGGATGTCAAAGCAATTGCGTTCTAAACCCCAAACCATCCGGAGGAAAAGGCTCATCGGGCGTGTTAGAGAACAAGGTCATTGGCTATTATGAGGCGTGGATGGCACGGAAGAGCTGTCATAAGATCAAACCAACTAATTTACCGCTAGATGCTCTGACCCAGTGAGTTGCTTTCCTTTTGATATTTGCCACGAGGTATAATAGCTAACGAGCTGACAAGTGTGAACTTTGCATTTGCCTCGATTGATCCGTCCTCGTATGAGGTCGTCGCCATGGACTCCGCAACACCCACCAGCCTTTTCAAAGATACCACTAATATAAAATCCATCAAGGAAGATATCAGTGTCTATGTCAGTATCGGCGGGTGGTCTTTTTCCGACAATGGCACTGATACACAGCCGTTGTTTGGAGAAATCGCCGCCTCGGAGACGAAGCGACAGACTTTCGCGAATAATGTCGTGCATTTTATGCAGCAATACGGTAAGTATTCACCTCACAACTTCTGAATTTTGATACATAGCTGACCTACCCGTGCCCTATAGGGTTCGACGGCGTCGATATTGACTGGGAGTACCCAGGTGCAGGTGACAGAGGCGGAAAAGCCGAAGACACTGCGAATTATGTACTACTTCTCAAGACTCTTCGCGAGACATTCGATGCTAGCGGCAGTACATTTGGTTTGACCTTCACTGCCCCATCCTCATACTGGTATCTTCGCTGGTTTGATCTACCAAATATGTTGAAGTATGCGGACTGGATCAATGTGATGACTTACGACCTCCACGGAGTGTGGGATGCATCTGACCCGATAGGCAGTATTGTACAGGGCCACACCAATCTAACAGAGATCAAGAGCGCGTTAGAATTATTTTGGAGAGTTGAAGTCCCTCCAGCTAAATTAGTCCTCGGGTTCGGGTTCTACGGTCGCGCTTTTACCCTCCAGGATAAAACCTGTACAAAGCCAGGATGTCCCTTTAGCGGTGCTTCTGATCCTGGCCCTTGCTCAGGGACTAGTGGCATGCTTGCGTACTATGAGATCATGAGCATTTTGCAAGGTAAATCGTTGAAACGAACGACAATTGAGCCAACTCATGACAAAGAGGCGGCGGTGAATTATTTCACTTTTGACAATGATCAATGGGTCTCCTATGATGATAAAGTTACATTTAAACAAAAGGTTGACTGGGCAAACGATGTTGGACTTGGGGGCGCCATGCTCTGGGCATCAGATTTAGGTAACAATTTCTCAAATCCTTTTTTAACAGAATCAACATAGTACTGACAAGCCAGATGACGACAAGTATTCTGCTCACGAAGGTCTACTTGGTCGAACCGTGATCGACACATCCACACTCCAGCTCGAGAACAAAGCAGTTTCGAACCCGAAGTCAACTGTCATAGACTTGTCAGCTTTCACAGGCCAAAAGTGTTTCAAATATTCAGGAAAATGCGTACATCTGAATGACAATGCAGCAATGTCCAAAGCCTGTGGCTCTGGATATACAGTTGTCGGTTGGGATGATGCTGGTTGTGGCAAGAAGAGCTGTGTAAGAATCAAGCCTACCTGACAATTGAATTGGTGATACTGACTAGCATTTAGCATTGTGGAAAGCCCATTTGCTGCCCATCAAACGCCGCACCGAAGAACTGTATGTGGCGCGGCCAGGATACTGGCCAAGAAGGTGCTAGCTCGGACTGTAGCGGCCAGTGCCAGGCGGGCGAGATCAACGTGAATGGGATCCGCTCTTCATGGGGTGGTGGGTTCTTGAACGATCGTGATACTGACAAGTGTGGTCGTGGATACAAAGTGTTCTGTTGTCCTGATCCCGACTATCAGCAAGTGACAAAGAGTTGCTCGTGGGCAAAGTGGTAAGTGTGTGACGCTACCTTGAAAAGAGTGTGACTGATGTAGTCTTTCGCAGCGGAAAGGAATGCGGCAGTGGAAAGCAGTCTGTTTTGACAAAATATGACAACTGTTACTCCAAGGGACAGAAGTATTGCTGCTCTATGCCAGTCGAACTGGTTGGTTGCCACTGGGAGGGCGGTAGTGGGGGCAGTGACTGTGCAAATGCCAAATGTAATGCCACGGAAGTCCAGATCGCCACCTCTTCCTTAGGTGATAGCTATACCACTTGCGACTGTAAGTCAATTTTTCTTCTTACTTTTTTTTTTCACAATTTTTTCTCCAGGCTCACACGGATATGACCAGGGGGCCGAAGTAGGGCAGCGTGCTGCACGGTCAAGAAAGCGCCCACTCGCAAGGCAACGTGCACCAAGGACATCTGTGATATCATCAGCGGATATTGTTCAGAAACCAGCAGCAGCAACAGGGACTATGTGAAACGAGATAAAAGAAGTCTGGTGATCTCGGAGTCACGAGAGCTTATCGCGACTCCGACCGGCGAAAATGATTTCGACCTTGACAAACGTGGCGAGAAGCGAAAAACAGGAGCGCTTGCAATTCTATATTGGATTGCAACTTATCCTCCCATTGGAAGGCTTTTTGTCATTCCTAGGGCCGCACAAGTTTCTCGGACTGGATACCGAGTACGAAAAGGCTATTGTGCAGGGTCTCTCTTGGATCTCATCAAACTCACTAACTTGCCTACAAAAGAACAGTATAGCGGCCTGGAAACTGAGCATCCTATGGATAAAGGGTTGATCGGTACTTTCATTGATTCTTCATCCACGGGAATTCTTTCTTCTGGGAGGACCGCGACCCTTACGCCAATCTCAAAAGCATTTTGGAAAGATAAGTGGGACACGGCCAATTCTGCATTGGCCAAAAAACCCCCCGTTGGCACTGCATCAGGCAAGCTTAAGGGCAAATCACCTGCTAAGCCGAGTGAGCGGGTGGCAGAGGCTTTCGGGTCAACCTACAATCCACGGCCCTTCTTGGCTGTTGAGAAGGGAATGAACATTGCCAAGGGAAGCATATTCATGCTTAACGACCCAGTGAATCTTGAAAAACTCGATGACCTTGCGTCGGATGCAGTAGAGGATGATACCGACGAAGCGGCCGATGAAATGCTCTCTGTTTTACAAAATGTAAGTGACATCTACCTCCCGATTTCTCATTTGCATAGGGTCTGTAGTGAGATTAACCAAATTGGGTAGGCATTCGCTGCTTTTGAATATATCCGTGAAGCTCGATTCCAAGTACGGTTTGATGATGTCAATGAGAAAATGTACGAGCAGCTGAGTAACATTGAGGAGACTACTGAGACATATAACCTCCAGAATTGGTGGGGAGTGTGGACAGATGATCACTTCACTGAAGCGCTTCGGAAGGCACGAAGATGGGCACGTGAAGCAATTCGACGTGCGCGAGCTCCTTATACTCAAGCATACAACAACGGCCAGAATTTGGATACCTACGATCGAGTGATGGAGGCATTGGATAGATTTGAGGATCTGATTGCCGAAATTCAAATGCCGGACATCAAGAACTATAAACAAACAAATCCTTTCAATGGAGAGGGACCCAGTGGATATAACTCATAGTGATCCAAATGGAAATCTTGATCGATAATAGCACAGTCTGATCTGCATGGCGACTGCGGCTATTTGCCATTATTATAAGATACTTTTAAAGTACTATCTATTTCAGTATAATTATAGTATGATTGAGTCTTATGAAATAAAAAAAAATAAGCCAATTCCAGCATATAGACATAATTGAATTAATCTATGTTGGTTTAACCTGCGTATTTGGGCGCCATGGGTTTTGTAATTACGCTAAGGCCCAAACACTAAACGTCTATGAGGTTTTCGAAATAGTCTATAGATGTCTATAAAAAATCTATTATCTATAAATAATATATGAAAAATTATTTTATTATTTGTGGACTATATAAATTATTAAAAAAAAGATTCTTGTAATATTTCTTATGATAACAGGCCCAGACATATAAACCTATCGTCTTGCGCGTGGTGTATACCTATATTTCAAATAAAAAATTATATCTCTTGAAGATAAAAAGTCAATACGGTTCTTATCTCTGTCTGCCTCGTGAGCCCAACTCTTCACCATGACATACTCTATAAATTTGGACAGACGGTCCGCGAGTTCGCTGTTCTCGCAATTTCATCAAGTCCCAAGATCCAAGCAATAGCTTCTCCTCGCGCTCCCACGCAAAAAAGATCAATTCACGACGTTAAGATCTCTTCCAGTCATGAATATAAATACCGGTCCAGAAACGGATATACAAGCCTTGTTTCCCCTGTATTCTATGGATCCAGGGAACGATCTAACGATATATAGATTACTTTTCTTTCGGTTCTGCTACTGTACAAGTTTGTTACCGTAAGAATAACGAATTCGGTTCCGAAAGTAATTCTATAGTAATCAGCGATTCGGAATCTCTTGGATCGTCTTCCAATCCTTTTGTTATCCACTGCGAAAAATACAACTTCAGTACTGATAGACTGTCTGTCCAGTTCTCTTCCGATACTGATACCGAAATTATATATATACAAAAATTTTGGAATACTGTAATAAATAATATTGATTCTGATTTACCAAACAAGGATTTGGAGACTGGCTCTTTTGTTTTGTATCCAGATTTCGATAAATTCTTGACAGATAGTCCGCTATCCCCAGAACAGCTGCTAAATAGAGACAGAAGAAATACTATTGTATCGATTTTAAACGAAAGTACTGCGGAGAAATATTATACTGAAAAACGGATCTTTTCCGATATTTCAGATACAGTTTCTGCCAGCCAAATTCTATTTTATATTTGTTCCAGTTCAGAACAGAACCAGACGACTATTCAGCTGTTATCAAAAGAGTTCCGAACTGAGAATATTAGACGGACTGACCGGATAGAAGATAAGATTGTACAATTGGAATTGTTTTCAAATACTATTGTATTCCGTATTGAGAATACTACAATAAATAAATATACAACAGAAAAATATACTAGTTAATTTGATATAGATTCTTTTCAGTCAACAGAAACAGAAAAATTCAGTACCGATCAGATAAAAATAATAGATCTGACTTCGGTTTTCTGTCTCGACGATCTTTTATTCAAGAAAAATAATATTCTGAGAAAAAAACAGAACTGGATTGATATAGATAAATTCTATACCGTCAAATATCAACCAGATATCAGATTTATCGAGAAAATAGATTTGAGATATACAAATTCTTCCGTTTCTAAATCCAAGATTACCGAAGTATTCGAACCAACTATCTCAGAAATCCGGTTCAAAATTTCCAAAAAAAAATATCAACTCGATACAGAATTCTCTACTACAAAAATCAACGGTAATATTGTCTTGTCTGAGTCAGAAAATAAAGACCAGCAAAACGTAAATTCCATTATACGCGAAACGGATCTTGTTTTGAAAGAGATCCAAAAATTTTCTCTTAAATATAACTTAGGCTTTTCTAAGCGGGAATTCTCTGCAGATATTAGACGATCGGTATATATCGCCAAAAGAGTGAAAATTTGACCATCTTGAGACAGAAAATATATTTAGTACTTTGTAGTAGATAAATTCACCGTTCTCAGCTATTTAATATTGCGACTTCAAAAGAATATCTATGGATTGGTTTATAGATAAAAATAATAGAATATTAATCTGATAAATACAACCATCGCAATCAACGGCTGTAGAGAACGATCAGTAAATCTTGACAAACTAGTCAATGATAAATCAATCCAGCGGTCTATTAGATAATCTATGGTATATTTGATTCTCTACTTAGGATCTACCATATAGTAAGTTCCTACTCCCTCGTATACTCCCTGAGGCTATGTCTTGGGGTCACGGACACATAATTTATGGTAATTTAACTATTGTTTTCTATTATCGACATTGAATAACTGCAACAAAATTATAACAACAATTTGTATTATTTGATATTCTGTATTCAGAGATATAGAAATATAGAAATATTCTCCGAAAATCCGAGAATAATAGATACAGTCGATCTTCGCCAAACAAACAGAGTTGAAATCCAGCTATATAGCAAGATCTATCAAGATTATTGAATTTCAGTCAATATACTGTATCTATACCAATCAAAAGTGAATCCAATTTTTTCAGACTCGTCTAAAGAAAGTATTTTCAGAAATCTACTGAGATCTGAGGGGTGAAATTGTATATTTTGATATTGTACTCGGCTAACGGTATTATATACGAATGGATAAATACGTGTCCGTTCGGTCACGTACGGATACCCTGGTACTCAGAATATCTGTACAGTAGTCGTAATCTATCAAGATAGTAATTCCGGAATCTTATTCTTCTCTATCTGGTTTGAAGTATATCTATATATTTTATTCCGTAACTGTATATATACAGTATAGTTATTTAGATACAATTCGCTACAATTGTAGATAATTTTCTAAATATATCAATAAAAATCGATAATAACAAATATAGTAGATATAAAATAGTAATTCTGGCCGGTTTTTGTCGGTCGAGATAATTTTATTATTTTCTAAAAAAATAAATAAACCGGAATAGTCCAGAATAATTAGTTTGTATTGTCTGACAGATTCTATTTACTGCCGACTGTACTATTTACCGGAGATTGCTATATTGTACTATCCGGAAATTTTTTTTTTGTTCCAGATTGAATTTGTTTGTTTTCAAATTCGGAATTGTATATATATATTTTTTCTATTTTCTACAGATTTTTTTTTATTATTTTTATTTTTTTTTTTTTTTTTTTTTTTTTTAAAATTTTTTTTTTTTTTTTTTTTTTTTAATTTTTT
>Ga0209673_1001841_pt1 | contig 17324 bp, 19 predicted proteins | sample AraplaCol_mMS_r2_2_FD_184274 | JGI IMG/M metagenome (GOLD analysis project Ga0209673, IMG submission 184274) | Arabidopsis root microbial communities from North Carolina, USA - plate scrape MF_Col_mMS_r2 (SPAdes) (version 3) | ecosystem: Host-associated > Plants > Roots > Endosphere | place... | reverse complement strand
TTTTTGCCGACGTCAACAACTCCATGCGGATTGCCCGGGAGGAAGTGTTTGGTCCGGTCTTGGCTATCATGCCGTTTGAGACCGAAGAGGAGGCGATCGCAAGCGCCAACGATAGCAGCTACGGGCTGGCGGCATACGTGCAGACCAGCGATCCAGCCCGCGCCGAGCGTGTGGCCGGACGACTGCGCGCCGGAATGGTTCACATCAACGGCGCGCCCCATCGCTATGGGAGTCCGTTCGGCGGCTACAAGCAGTCGGGCAACGGCCGCGAAGGGGGGATGTTCGGATTGGAGGATTTTCTGGAGGTGAAAACACTTCACCGTCCCGACGTTGCTTAATCTGATGGCTGGCTCAGTCGTGAAGTCAGCCGTGACTGACCTGGCTTGCCGATCCTGCTAAGGTAGTCGAGCAACGCTTCCGCGATATCGTGGGGATGGCAGCCAAGCTTTTCGAAACGGAGGCGGAGATCATCTGGATTCCAGGATATCCGCTTACCGTCAACGACGAGAGAAGACCCGCGTGGCCGTGTCGGCTGCCGCCAACGTCGTAGGGGCGGGTCGTGTCGAGACGGCCCATGCGCCATCGATGGGGGCGGAAGGCTTCACATACATGCTTGTGCAACGCCCGGGCGCAATCATTCTCGTCGGGAATGGAGACGATGCCTGCCTTCATCACCTTGCATACAATTTCGACGATAGAGCAATCATATACGGCGTCAAATATTGGTTGTCGTTTGCAAGTCAGGAGCTCGGGCGCCTTTAGCGTCACGAAGGGCGTGTTAGGCGTGCAAACAAAAAGGCCGGCACCTCCCTCGGCGCCGACCTCTCGTAATCTGCCTCAACAACAACTGCCAGTACATCCGTGGTCAGCCGTCAAAGACATGATGGGTTGAATGTAAACTTTTGCGGAGAAGCGTCAAGTACAGCTTCCATGCTGCCGCCGCATGACGCGGTCAGCTGTCACCAGTATCCAGCAAAAGCCAGAATGAACGCGCCAATCGCAATCAGTGCCAATGCTGGCCAGTTTTTTGAGATACCAAGGAACCTCAGACCCTGGCCCCGTGGTTCGAGCGTGCGGCCACCATCCAACGTTCGATGCGGATCACTCAGCCGTCTATCCAGCGTTGGCCGGAAAAGGACGAGCGTTCCGGCGACGACAAGAGCTGCGCCAATCAAGATTGCCCACATAACCGCCTCCGCGATCTAGGGGACCGTGTATGGCTAAACCTGATCCAGCCTTGATTGTTCCGTATCGGTATCGGGTAAGATGATCGAAGCCTCTGCCAGTTTTTCCCGCGCAACGCGTTCCAGCGAGGCTCCTTCGTGCTCGCCTTGCTTCCAAAGTGCCAACAGCAACGTGGCGATCTGAAGTACTGCTTTCCTATCCCTGGCAATTCCATTCTCGCGACAGATCGTCTTGAGGACAGCATTCACGACGGAGAAATCGACACGGTCCATTAGCCACCCGCGCCGGGAGGAACGTCGTTCGTCAGAAGTTCCTTAAGCTTGCACGTATCTTCGGCAGCCGTGTCGATCAATGCGTCAGCAGACTGCGTAAGCCCCACCCCCGCTCCGCGAGATCCAAAATTGGGGCCATCGAGGATGGCCAAACCAGCCATAGTAGTTAACGCGGCGCTCTTTATGATTTTCTCCACCGCGCCTGCGCTAGCCTTCCTTCCACTGAAATGCGCGCCGAGACCTTGGCAACAGTGCCAAGGCCCCCTTGGCCGATGCCGAGTAACGGGGGCGCCGCGGCATGGTGGTAAAGTAGCGAGATCGAAGTGGTTCAAGGTTGCAAATTTCGCTTACGCGCCCTCTGTGAGAAAATTGAAAAAGCAAAGCCCGACGGACGGGGTCGTCGGGCTTTTTTGCATGGACCTACCAATGGTGCGGGCCTGACAGCAGAACGCTGCATCTCGAGAATTAGCGCTATGCCCGAAAGTTTCAAGCGCGTCCAGATGCCCATATGAGCAGGATCTCAATCGTTTCAGAACCTCGGTCTGCACGGTGTGGAAGTAGGAGGAGGTTCACTAGAAGGCGAGAACCTCCCCCTGCATTTCTGAAGAGAACTCCTCTGCGGCGGGGATCCGCTTAATTGGAGTTAGGCCTTTAACTCTGTCTTTTCCGTAAAGTTTCAACAATCCTAATATATGCTAGCCCACAGAAGCGGTCCATTTGCTCAAAAGCATTAAGTCCCCAGTGGAGACTTGCCCGAAACCTTCGAACAGGTGGAATTACGCACTGCCGTCGATGTCACTAAAGAGCGGAAAGCAGGTCAGTTCAACCGTCTCCTCTTCCTCCCTGTGCTGAGAAAGGGTGGATGCTATAGCCGCTTTTCCAGACGGGAACCGCTAGCGAAGGGCGAATCCTCTGTCGGAGCTAAGGTCTTAGTCACGCCTCGATGACCCCGTTGTCTTCGCCATCCCAATGTTTGACACGGTCCGCATGGACATTGATCAAGAGAAGCCCGGCGTCTCAACGCCTTGTGGAAACCAGTGTTCCAGCTCTTTCACCCAGCGGCCATCGAACATGCTGCGATCGCGGACAAGTGACGCTTTGCCCTCAATCGAGATGAACATGCCGGGCCTGCCGAGGATGCTCGGCGCTTCGCAAAAGGCGAGTGCTACGCAAGGATCGCGACCGATGTCACCGATTTTTGAGGTGTTGTCATATGAAAAGAAATAGCTATCACCATCATACTCGACATCGCCGTTGTTGCTCATGGGGCGATTTGCGATCGCACCGCTCGATGTCTTCGTTGACATCATGCAAAAATCGATCTTGCGCATTTTTTCGGATAGATCTGCCAGTGACTTGCCGCCGCCGATTTCGAGCTTCTTGCGCAGGTCGCCAAGCAAAAGGCCGCCTTTGTTCGTTCCGACGAACTCGTTGGCTTTACGCCTCCATGTCGGCCGTAGAGACCCACTTGGCCGATTCTCGAAAGCGGACGTCGCCAGCGACAGCGACTACGGGTGGGCCTCTGTCTCGACGGAGCTCGAACGGCGCGCCTGAAACCGATCGCGGTTCGTCAGAGTTCGCCCAGAAAGAATTGAGTGACACCAACTCACGGATTTTGAGGTCGGAGCCGCCTGATCAACCGGGCCGACGCATGCACCAACACAATGGTCATGCCGCCGATCAAAATCGCCAACACTGCCTGAAGCGCGGATGTTGTCGTCCAATGCAGAACCTTCGTGAGATATGCCGACACGGCACCGACGCCGACTGCAATTGTGTCAATGAAATATTCCGGTCCATGAAAGCCCAGTTGGGCCATTCCGTGGACGAGAATGCTGCCGCCCACCCAGAGCATGGCGGCGGTTCCAATCATTGCGAGGATGCTGAGAAACAAAGGGACGCCGATAACGAGGCCGCGGCCGAACGCTTTGACCAAGCCGACTGAGGAAGTCGCGAGCGCGAGCCCTATGTCGTCCGCCTTCACAATGAGGGCGACAACGCCGTAGACGGCCAAGGTGATGAGGATGCCGACGGACGCCAGGACAGCAGCTTGCGTGTAGATATTGGAAGCGGCGACGTTCGCGAGGGTTAGTGCCATGATTTCTGCTGAGAGTATAAAGTCCGTTCTGATTGCGCCCGCAACCTTCTGGTTTTCCAACGCGACCGGGTCGGATGTTCCCATCTCTGCCGCCTCATGCTTGTGCGCGTCGTGTGGGGCAATCGCTTCATAGAGCTTTTCGGCTCCCTCGTAGCAAAGATAAACGCCCCCGACCATCAGTAGCGGCGTGATCGCCCAAGGCGCAAAGTAGCCGAGAAAAATACACGCCGGCAGAAGAAAGAGAAGCTTGTTCTTCAAGGATCCGAGGGCGATCTTAGCGATAATTGGCAATTCTCGCGCGGGCGACAGGCCAACCACGTATCTCGGTGTTACCGCCGCATCGTCGATCACGACTCCCGCCGCTTTCGCGCCTGTTTTTGCTGTTTGAGCGGCGACATCATCCAGCGACGCAGCCGCAAGTTTCGCAATTGCCGCGACGTCATCGAGCAGTGCGAGAAGTCCAGTTGCCATAGGTGCTTTTCCATTCGTCCAGATACAGTGGAACTATCTAGGAGCAATTTCGGTTTGGATAGCCTACCGCAATGACTTTGTCGCAACGCGGCTTCTGCGGGACACTCGAATAATGCAAGCTTAAACCTTAGTGGAGTATTTCTTCCGCTGGCGATGGCGACCCCACCGTTTGTCTGATGAGGAAAGTCCGGCGGACTAGGGCGGTGGGCTCGCCCAGACACAAAATGTCGGGGAAGCCGACCTCCGCCGGTCGTTTGGGGAACGGGCACGGCGTGCGAGCATAGGTAAGGATTGCGAACGCACATTCCATGTTCGCAACGTGCAATGAGGCGCTCATGCCCTGGAACTTCAGACCTGACGCCATTAGCACCGCTTACTTTTGAGCGGTTTCCAGCCAACAGTCGGATGGGACAAATATCTTGAAATCGGAATCAGAAAGTAATACCTAGTCAAAGAAAGGTATTACGAGGCGCACAGCATGACAACGACAGTAACAGCCAAGGGACAGGTGACAATCCCGAAAGCGGTGCGAGAGCTGCTTGGCATTGTGCCCGGAAGCGAGGTCGACTTCCGTCGAGCTGCGGATGGTAGCATAGTGCTGACAAGGGCTGATAGACAGCAACCTGCCAGCCGCTTTCAAAAGCTTCGGGGGCATGCCGGAAAAGGGCTCGATACGGATGCGATCATGGCACTCACGCGTGGTGAAGCGTGACGCTTGTCGACACGAATGTCTTGCTCGACCTTGTGACTAATGACTCGACCTGGGCAGACTGGTCGGTCGAGCAACTTGAGACGGCCAGTCTTGCCGGTCCATTGTTGATCAATGATGTAGTCTATGCCGAACTTGCGGTTCGCTATGAGCGGATCGAGGAACTTGATGCGTTCATAGACGACGCGGGACTGGTAGTCGCGCCCATTCCGCGAGCCGCGCTATTTCTCGCCGGAAAAGTATTCACACGGTATCGTCGAGCCGGTGGTTCTCGTACAGGAGTCCTGCCGGATTTTATCGTTGGCGCCCATGCCGCGGTTCAACTGCTCCCGCTGTTAACGCGAGATGTCGGTCGGTACCGATCTTATTTCCCAACTGTCGCGTTGATCACACCGGCTCAATGAGCCAAGCCCACGGTAGCGGAGGAACAACGCGTCTTTGACTGGGTGAGCCCAAGTGAGGCGGCTCGGGCGTTCGTGAAATTGAGCTCAAATCCCAGCTGGTGAACTTCAAGCCGAATGCGGGCAGAGACCGCAGTTGACGCTCCTTCGCGGTCGACGCGATCCGAATAAGTGAGGATGTCTTCTAGGAACAGATGTGGCCAAGCCATGCTGTGCATAGATACAACGCTGAGACTTCGTTTAGCCATACAGATAGGCTGGGAGCCAGAGCGTCATGCCCGGCCAGACATACATGATAACCATGCAGAGAATGACGATCAGCATATAAGGCATCATGCCTGCGAAGATCTGGTTGAGGGTGACGTGCGGCGGCGAGACACCCTTGAGGTAATAGGCCGACATCGCAACCGGCGGCGAAAGGAACGCCGCCTGCAGATTGACGAAGACGAGCACGCCTCAGAGGATCGGATCGATGCCGAAGTGTCGGAGCATCGGCAGGAAGATCGGTACGAAGATGATGATGATTTCGGTCCATTCCAGCGGCCAGCCGAGGATGAAGATGATCGCCTGCGACAAGATCATGAATTGGACGGGCGTCATGTTGAGCGACAGCACCCACTGCTCGATCAACGCCTGGCCGCCAAGAATGGCGAAGACTGCGGAGAAGAGTGCCGAGCCGACGAAGAGCCAGCAGACCATGGCAGTGGTCTTCGCCGTGAGGAACACTGCCTCCTTTGTGCGTTTCCAGTTGAGCGTCCGGGCCTGGAACGCTAGCAAGAAAGCGCCGGCGGCACCGACGGCGGCGGACTCGGTGGCCGTCGTGATGCCGAACAGAATGACGGCGAGGACGACGACGGTCAGGATCCCGAGCGGCATGACCGACGAGGCCAGCAGCTTCACCACCTGCAGCCGCTCGGCATTCATATTCCTGTAGTAGCGCACGAGGACCACCATCGCCATCGCCGCTATGATCCCGAACGTCAGGTAGAAGCTGGTTGACGGCCCAGTTAAAACCGCCGGGCCGGCATCCGCTCCGGGTCCGCCGAGCTCTTCTAGCCCTTCTGGCACTTCCGCCTCCGCCGAATCCTGGGGGTGGATGACGACATACCACCAGATGAGAGCCAGGGTGAAAGCCGTCAGCGACAAAGGCACGAGCGCGGCGAAGGCATTCTTGACCAGCTTCCAATAGGTGAGCCGTCCCTCCTCCGTTTCGATAGCCATCGCCTTTGATGGTGAAACCAGTGCACGGAGAAGCCCGGCGAGCATGTTGTTCGAATAATGCCCCTGAAAGCGTCCCATCCAGGCGGCCACGGGAACTCGCGTCTGTTCCTCGGGCAAGGCGGGCGCGATCCTTGGGTTGATCATCGCCCAGGCGAGAACGTAGACGAGATAGAGAAATGCCAGAAAGAAGCCGGGAAACATCGTGGCCGCATAGAGCTTGACCACCGATTGCCCCGCGACGGCAGCGTAGACGATGATCATCACCGATGGCGGGATCAGAATGCCCAGCGTGCCGCCCGCGGTGATCACCCCGGAGGCAAGCTTGACGTCATAGCCGGCGCGCAGCATCGGGTTCATCGCGATGACGCCCATCAGCACCACGACTGCGCCTACGAGGCCGCTGGCGATACCCCAGAAGGTGCAGATAATCAGCGTCGCTACGGCCAGCGAGGCAGGCACCCGCCGGAACGAAAGCTGGATGCTGTAGAACATCTTGTCGACCAGCGCGCCGCGCTCCATCACGTAGCCCATCAGCACGAAGAGCGGGATCGAGACCAGGACGTCGTTAGTCATAGCGCCGTAGGTGCGCTGAACCATCAAATCGAAGACGCGATTGTCGATCCAATGTTCGGCGGGATTGTAGAATGCGTAGAAGCCGAAGACCATGCCGAGCCCCATCAGCGTGAAGGCTGTCGGGAAGCCCATCACGATGACGACCACAATGAGAACTAGCATCGTCAATCCGAGGAACGGATCACTCACATCTCCATGTCTCCACCTCGGCCTCGTTGCCGGGCCGCCCTGTCGATATCCTGAGCACGCTCGATCGCCGCCTCGCGCGTCTGCGTATCTATGTGCTCGCTATTGGCAAGCTGCTCCGCGACGACGTCGATCTCCTCCACATCCTTGAGCCGGCCCGGCCATGCGCCGGTTTTCAGGCAGACGATGCAGCGCGCGATCTCGGCGAGCCCCTGTAGCATGACAAGCGCGCCCGCGATCGGAATGACTGTCTTGAAGTAGTAGATCGGCGGACCTTCGGCCGTGATGGTCGAATGCTCGCCAATCCGCCAGGAAAGTGCTGCATAGTCATAACCGGTATAGATGAGCGCGGCGACGCCTGGCAGGAAGAACAGGATGTAAAGGATGAGATCAAGCGTCGCCTGTATTCGGGGTCGCAGCGAGCTGTAAAGAAAGTCGCCGCGGACATGGGCGTTCTGCGCCAGCGCATAAGCTCCAGCGAGCATAAACAGGGTGCCGTAAAGCATGTTGGTGGCGTCGAATATCCACGCGGTTGGCATGTTCATGATGTAGCGCTTGAAGACTTCGACGCAGACGAGCGTCATCAGCCCGATGATCAGCCAGGCGGCGGCTTTGCCGACCCATACGCTGATCGCATCGACCCTGATGATAAACTGCTGAACCTGCACGGCTGGCCCCGAAATAGCCGACTATCTTCGCCAGAGCTTCATCGCTTTCCGGCGATGACGTTATAGTTCCTTCGCAACACCGTCGCGGCCGAAATAATGATCGAAGGCTATCCGACGGTTGGCAAGGGTATCCTGTTCCCATCGCGTTACCCGTTCCGCAAAGGCTATCTGGGACTCGATGACTTCCTTGAACAGCGGGTTTTCCGCCTTCTTCTTCGTCACAACATCGTCATAGATTTCCAGTTGCCTCTTCAGGATTGCGTCCGGCGTTTTGTAGAACTTGACCTTGTCGACTGTCTGCATCTCCACGTAGTCTTTCGAATAGCGGTCGACCGCCTTCCAGGCCATATCCTGGGAAGCGGCCTCCGAGGCGTTGGAGATGATCGCCTTCATCTGGTCAGGCAAAGCATCGTACTTCGTCTTGTTGAACAGAATCTCGAACTGCTCGGCATTCTGGTGAAAGCTTTGCAGCATGCAGATCTTGGAAACGTCCGGAAAACCGAGGGCCCGGTCGGACGAGGCGTTGTTGAACTCGGCCGCGTCCAGTAGACCGCGGTCCAATGCCGCGACGATCTCGCCACCCGGCAGCGCGTTGACCGCGGCACCGAGACCGGTGAACACATCAATGGAAATACCGACGGTGCGGAACTTCAGGCCCTGAAAGTCCTCGACCTTCACCACCGGCTTCTTGAACCAGCCGAGCGGCTGGGTCGGCATCGGTCCGTAGAGGAACGAAACCACATTGGCTCCGATCGATTGATAGAGCTTTTGGAGCAGGTCTTTGCCGCCGCCGTATTTGTGCCATGCGAGCAGCATGTTGGCATCCATGCCAAAGCCCGGCCCCGAGCCCCAAAGCGCCAGCGCCGCCTGTTTGCCGTAATGGTACGCGACCACGCCGTGCCCGCCGTCGAGCGTCCCTTTGGAGACGGCGTCGAGCGGGCCGAAAGCAGGCACGACGGCCCCGGCCGGCAACACTTCTATTTTGAGATCGCCGCCGGTCATGTCAGTAACCTTCTTTGCGAAATCAAGCGCGAATTCGTGGAAGATGTCCTTTGACGGCCAAGTGCTCTGCCAGCGCATGTTGACTGGGCCCTGTGCCTTGACCACGCTCGGTGTCGTAATCATCGCCGCACCGGCCATGGCTGCGCCGCTCAGAAATCGGCGACGCGACGGGCTTCCACTGATTTGGGTTCTGGATTTCATCTCTTCCTCCCGAAAGCATGGACCTCCTCGCCCTATGCAGGCCTTGCTTTGTCCCGCTTACAAGCTTGTATTTCAGGATTGGATAATACTCCTCAGGGAGCCCCAAGCATAGGTTGCTGCGGTGCCGTCAAGGTAACGAGGCATAGCGATCGCCCGTTTGGGTCTCACCGTTTCGGATGCCGTTAGGAATCTTCTGACCCGTACCGCCAATGAAGGCACACTTCCAATTGAACTGGTCCCTAATAGCGAGGCGCACGACGCCTGGTTTCGTAGCGCTGGAAGACACAAAACCCGGCGTATCCGACGATCAGGCGGAAGCGCAATTTGCCGCCCGGTGAGCGGCCGCGAGCGCTAGCCCGCTTTTCTCACAGCGCCTCTGGTATTGATTGGGCGCGCTGTCGGGTGGCGTGGCGTCGATACCGGGGACGCGCGCGGTCGTCGCCGCGATGTGGGGCGTTTTGTTTGGGCCGGCGATGTATCCTCTGTCGTTGGCGGGAAGGGCTCGGGTCCGGCGGCATCATCGGGCCGCAGCGCATATTCGGGCGTGAGCCAGGGCAAATTCCTCGGCATAGGGGCAGGCCGAAGCCATCGCGACCTTGATGCGGCGGACCGAGATGCGGACCTGGGCGCCGATCTTCAAGAGCTTCAATCGGATCGTGCCGCAGGTGGCATCGGCAAGGCGGCTACCGGTGAGGCCGAGGCGGCGTAGCGCACAGATCAGCACATAGGCCAAGGATGCAAACCAGAGCCGCAACTGATTGGCGAGCATGGTGTGGGCGCTGGTGCGGTCGGCATAGAGATCGAGCTGGCATTCCTTGATGCGGTTCTCCATGTCGCCGCGCGCGCAGTAGAGCTCCTCGTAAAGCGGTTGTGCCTCCCAGTATTCCGGTTCCAGCGAGGTGACGATGAAGCGCGGATTGGCCCCCGCCACCGTCCATTCGGCCTTGGCCACCACCCGCCGTCGGCATGACCAGCTGTCCTTCGTCGACCACAGGAAGTCGCGGAAGACGCGGGCAGCCTGGCCGCTTGCCTTGGCCGCAAAGCTCGCTTCCTCCAGGGCCTCGGCGATCTTCTTTTCCAACCGCTTGTTGCGGGCAAGGCCAAATACATAGTCGACGCCGTTTGCCTCGCACCAGTCCATCAGTTCGTCGCGGGCAAAGCCGGAATCGGCCCGCAGGATGATGCGGACGTTGGGCCAGCGCCGTTGTTCAGCACCGCTTCGGTTCTGAGGAGCCGGACGTCACGTAGTCCGGTCGCGTTGTAGCCTTGGCGCGGTGCGAGAGCTCCGGCTAGCTCAACCAGCTCCCGCCGCTTTTCTTGGTTTAGCTGCACTGTCATAGGAATTGGCAAAATCTTTAGACAAAATGAGATCGAATAACGGCTGCACAAAGAATATCAGTCAAGTCCTCGGGCAACAATGTGGAAAGCAAAAATGTCTAAGAAAACCTTCTTCATAACCGGCGCGAATTCCGGCTTCGGTCTGGCAATCGCGACGGCGGCAATAGCCGATGGGCATACCGTCATTGGCACTGTCCGCTCTGAAGCTTCGAGAGCGAAGCTCGAGGAACTCCTCCCGGCTGCCCATACAGTGCTTTGCGATGTAACCGAATTTGATCGAATTCCGAACGTCGTCGAGCACGTCGAAAACGAATACGGCCCGGTAGACGTTCTCATCAACAACGCTGGATATGGTCACGAGGGCGTGCTCGAGGAATCTTCGCTTGAAGAGATGCGACGTCAGTTCGACGTCAACGTCTTCGGTGCCGTCGCGGTCGCCAAGGCGTTCTTACCCCGTTTCCGATCAAGGCGTCGCGGCTTCATCGTCAACGTAACCTCGATGGGCGGAATGATCACTATGCCGGGCATCGCCTATTACTGCGGCAGCAAGTTCGCTCTGCAGGGCATATCGGAGGTCATGCGGTCCGAGATGGCTCCGTTCGGAGTGCATGTGACGACCCTATGTCCCGGGTCGTTCCGGACGGATTGGGCAGGACGTTCGATGGTTCGCACCGACAGGTCGATCGCCGATTACGACCCCGTGTTCGATCCCATCCGCGAGGCGCGTCAGGAAAAGAGCGGTCACCAGCTCGGCGATCCCGACAAGCTGGCGACCGCCGTGTTGACGCTGATCGCCTCCGACAATCCGCCGCCGCAACTCCTGCTTGGAAGCGATGCTCTCAAATTCGTATCGGCAAGGCTTGAGCGCATGCAAGATGAGATCGAGGCATGGAGGGCGGTCACCCTCTCGACCGACGGTTGACCAAGAGACGACCAGAGCGCCGGATGCAGCTTGTTGGCGGGCGCTCTGGTGAGCGGTGATGACCGCTATCGGCCGAGGCTGTGTGGAAACTCCAAGATGACGAGTGGAATTGCAAGTTGAGCGTCGAATAGCGGCGGCCTAGGCAAATAGCGACGGGGGCATCATCCCAAGAATTGACGGATATGAACGTCTGAAATGATCCGAATTCAACCACAACGCGTGAGGCGATCTCGGATAAAGGACGGCATTAAGTAGCGAAAGGTAATGTGATGCAAAATGCAAACGCAGAAGCGCAGCTCTTGGCGCACAGGCAGACAATCGACAATATCGACGCGGCTCTGGTTCATATATTGGCGGAGCGCTTTCGTAGCACAAACGAGATCGGCGTGCTCAAAGCACAGTTCAGTCTACCTGCCGTGGATAAGGAGAGAGAAGAGCGCCAGCATGTTCGGCTCAAGGAGTTGTCAAGGAGCGCCGGACTCGATCCGACTTTCATCGAGAGCCTGATGAAGTTCATTATGGGTGAAGTCGTCAAACGGCATCGTGCGATCGCTGCCAATCATACCGGAAAACCATAAACACGATTGACCTTCCTACTGGAAGTTAGTGCGTCCTATGAGCAGTTTATTGACCATGGCGCTGAAGTCGTCGGCCTTCTCAAGGCAAGCATACACCACCATTTTCCGAGCAAGGTGGATCTGGTTCGAACCCTCATCGTTCGTTACCGCCCAGATGCGCAGGAGCGGGTGGCCGCGCTTGAGCGCAATGCCAGTCGCTTGACGTCCCAGAAAACAATCGCTGTCGCGCCTCGATCCTCGCCGCCATGGAAGCGGCGGCGATCCTGGAGAACCTGGGGGCGCGGCGGTCAAGCGGCGTTCGCCGCCACGGGCTTTCCGAACCGACCGATGTTTTCATCTCCCCATGCCTTCAGGGAGACAAGGATGGGCTCCAGGCTGCGGCCCAGTGGCGAGATCGTGTACTCCACCTTCGGAGGCACCTGCGCATAGACCTTTCGCTCGACAAGGCCATCGTCCTCAAGCTCGCGGAGTTGGTTTGTCAGGGTTCGTTGCGTTACGCCGCCGACATGGCGTCGGATTTCGTTGAACCGCATCGTTCCACCCAAGAGATGGAAGAGCACAACGCACTTCCATTTACCGTCGATCAGGCTAATGGCCGCCTCCACGGAACAGCCGGGATTGCAGTCGAAACGCGAATGTCGGACCTTGGCCACGCTAGTATCCTTTGTGCACCTACATGCACTCTGGCATGTACTCGATTGTTCAGCATTTACAGGGCACGTACTGCGCCGACAAGGCCGAAAGCCGGCCCGTCCAGACACACTAGGCCAGGCAGTCGCGTGTCCGGCGACCTGCGCCGCCGATGCAACTAGCTGATATCATTATCTAAACGAGCTAATTCCAAGCGCTTGCCGCGGCTTTCACAGTATCAAAACGGATACTATTGGCAAACGTTGTGCGTATCCCGCATGTGTGAATGTATCGCTACATTGGGATCACTGACGAACACATCAGTCGGCGACCGCTGGCGAAAACCGTTAGCTTCGCACCAATGCAACAGGAACACGCATGTCTCAAAATAGCTTCATCTCCCGCTCCATCACCCGCGAAGCCGCGGCCCGTCTCGTTGCCGCTACCATCGCCGCCTCCGAGCGCGTCGGGTTCGAGCCGGTCGTCGCGATCGTGGACGCGGCAGGCAATCTCAAGGCCTTCGAACGAAGTGATCGGAGCTCGTACCTCGCGGTCAACATCGCCATCGACAAGGCTTACACCGCGGCCTCGTTCGGACTTTCAACCGCGCAGTGGGTCGATCTCCTGGAAGATCGAGGCGCGTCGAACCTCAGGCACGTCCCCCGTGTCATGGCGGCTGCGGGCGGTTTCCCGATCATGGAAGACGGCGCGATTATCGGCGGCCTCGGGATTTCGGGCGGAAGCTGGGCCCAGGACCAGGAGGCTGGCGAGGCGGCCCTTCGCGACTTCGGCAAGTGACATTGACAAACAGGAAATGGAGACATCAATGAAAGCCATCGGATACAAGACGCCGTCACCCATCTTGGCGCAAGATTCGCTCGTCGACATCGAGCTGCCGCAACCGATGCCTGAGGGCCGCGACATCCTCGTCGAGGTAAAAGCCGTCTCGGTCAATCCGGTCGACTACAAGGTCCGCCGTAGCACGCCACCTGCAGGGGATGCCGAGTGGAAGGTCATCGGCTGGGACGCCGCCGGCGTTGTCGCCGCGGTCGGTGACGCTGTCACCAACTTCAAGCCTGGCGACGAAGTCTGGTATGCGGGTTCCATCACCCGGACTGGTGCGAACGCCGAATTCCATCTCGTCGACGAGCGAATTGTCGGCAAGAAGCCGTCGAAGCTCGGATGGGCCGAAGCCGCAGCGCTTCCACTGACTTCGCTGACCGCTTGGGAAGCATTCTTCGACCGCCTCGACGTGAAGAAGCCTGTCCCCGGTGCGGCTCCCTCGGTCCTTATTATCGGCGGTGCGGGCGGTGTCGGATCGATCGCCGTCCAGATTGCCAGGCAGTTCACCGACCTGACTGTCATCGCGACTGCCTCGCGTCCAGAAACGAAGGACTTTGTCACGTCGCTGGGCGCGCACTACGTCATAGATCACTCCAAGCCCCTCGCAGGCGAGATCGCGGCACTGGGTATCGGCGCTCCTGCTTTCGTCTTCTCGACGACGCAGACCGCTCAGCACGTCGATGACATCGCTGAATTGATAGCGCCGCAGGGTCGCTTCTGCCTCATCGACGATCCGTCGGGTTTCGACATCATGAAGTTCAAGCGCAAGGCGGTTTCCATCCACCACGAGCTGATGTTCACCCGCGCCATTTACGAGACGCCCGACATGTATCAGCAAGGCCTAATCCTCAACGAGATTTCCAGCGCGGTCGATGCCGGGCGTATTCGGTCGACAGCCACGGTCAACCTCGGCGCGATCAACGCCGAGAATCTCAAGAAGGCTCACGAGCAACTCGAAAGCGGCTCGACGATCGGCAAGGTCGTACTCGAAGGCTTCGCCTGATCAAAATTGACGGCGGCCCTCAGGACCGCCGTCTGCATGCGCGCCGCCAGTTTTTCCTTCTTGAGGTCTATGTTGCGTCGGATCTCTAGGCAGCCTCGGGTGCGCAAATCAGGGAGAGTATCGGGATGTTGACTGCCCGCATCGCTGTTGCGAGCGGTGAAATCCGACTCGATAGATCCCCTCGATCTACTGCGCGCGGTTGCGGCTGTCGCCAATCCCGTCGCCGGGGTGAGTTGGAAGGCAGCTGCCGCTACGCGCTTGGTTGATATTTTGATTGCGGCCTGAGAATCGACTCAGGCAAGTCGTTTTGAAATTTTTGATGGCAGCGCTACTACGCATTGACTGCTTTCGGTCCCGAAGCGACCGCAGAGGATGAGCCCAACCAAGGTCGGCTTCGCGCCTCCATGCCGGTCGTCGACACAACCCGCCCTAATTCCGAAAGGCGGTCAGTCTGCTATTCGAGTGATCGGAGGAGCGGAGCGATAAATCTACGACAAGTGGCAGTTTGTAATAAGCAATGCTACATCGGAGACACTCTCGCTCTTTTCGACTGGAGGCAAACATTCAGCTTCGCCATCTCACCACATTCGCCGCTGTCGCCGACACACTCAACTTCACCCACGCGGCCGAACGCGTTCACCTGTCTCAATCAAGTGTAACCGAGCAAATCCAGGCGTTGGAAGCCGACCTTGGTACTCGGCTTTTCGACCGGTCCCGCAGAAAGCTGATGCTCACGCCCGCCGGAGAGCGGCTGGTCGCTTACGCGGCGGAGCTGCTCAGGCTGGCCGAGGAAACGCATTCAGCTATTGCCGACGCTGGCAGCGTGGTGGCTGGAAGTCTCGTTATCGGTGGCCTTGAAACGCTTTGTGCCAACCGGTTGCCGCAACTGCTGGCGGAGTTCCACCGCCGTTACCCGGCGGTGGAACTCGCTCTGAAAACCGCCGACAGCGGCGGTCTGCGCAGCGGGGTGAAAAGCGGCGCCTTGGATATCGGCTTCCTTTTCGGGGAGGCAAAAGCATCCTTAGACATCCAAGGCGAGGCCGTTGCGGAAGATGCGCTGATGATCGTCATGCCGGCCGGCCATCGTCTGGCAAAGCACGCGATGATCGGGCCGGAGAGCCTCGCCGGGGAGGTTTTCCTCGTTACTCCGACTGGATGCATCTATCGAAGGATGTTCGATGAGGCCTTCGCAGCAACGCTCCCGGCAAGCCCAAGGATCATCGGGGAGTTCGCAAGTATTGGTTCGATAAAAGGGCTGGTCGAGGCCGGGCTGGGATGCGCGATGGTTCCGAGATCGGCCCTTGTTCCCGCGCGCGATCTTGTCGTCGCCGTTCCGTGGTCGGGCACCAGCTCGACAGTGCCCCTCACAATGATTTGGCGCGCCCGACGCGCGCGACCTCCGGCGACGGCTGCCTTTCTCGCCGTCGCCAGGGAAAGTTTCGGGCGCTAGACCAGACGCTGCCCGCCGTCGACATGGACAACGGTCCCGGTCATGAATGTATTGCGAATCACCGCTTCGATCGCTTGTGCGATATCGTCCGGCTGTCCGATCCGTTGGACAAGCAACCGCTTTGCCATAGCTTCCAACGCGGCGGTTTTGCCCGCGCCCGCAACGGACTCCCAAATAGGGGTGTCGACCCAACCCGGCGAGACGGCATTGACCCTCAGTGGTGCCAGTTCGACGGCGAGGGCGTAAACCAGAGACTCAAGTGCTCCGTTGATAGCGGCGACGACAGAACCCTTCGGCGCCGGTCGGTAGGCAGCGATACCGGAGGTTAGGGTAATTGAGCCGCCGGGGATCAGGCGCGGAGCCCCATGCTTAGCGAGCATGACCGGCGCGATCACTTTCGAATCGACCACCCGGCGCGCCGTCGGAATATCCATATCGTCCAAAGGCACGTAGACGCCACCAACGTCGGCGGCGGTCCAGACAATATGGTGGAGATCACCCGTCGATGCGAACAGTCGCTCTACGTCGTCCTCACGCGTGACATCTGCGACGACAGTGTGGAGTCGTGGCGTATCAGCGCCAAGCCGTTCGCGAGCCAGCGTGAGCCGTTCGGAAGATCGACCGGCAATCGTCACCGTTGCTCCCCATTCCAGTAGCCTGTTGGCCACGGCCAGACCCATACCGGAACCGCCGCCGACAACGAGTATATGTTCCTGATGTTTGTTTGCTTCCATTGCTCTGTCCCTTCCGCTTTTGGTGGCGCGCATAGCGGCGTGCCGGATTGGCCGAAGGTTTACTTGTCCGGAGGTGGCGGAGGAAACGGGAATGTACGATTGTTTCAATCGGAAAAACCGGGAACGACAAGCGGGTCGAGGTCGAAACGAACTGGGGCGTGTTCTCAGGCGCATACGGGGGGAGATCGCATGGCGTTGGAGCTAATCGCGTGTTGCAAGGCAGCGCCTCTGTTGATCACGCATCGCATTCCGAATACGGAACCGTCCGCTTTGACATTTGTACTGGGCCGGTCCGCTCCAGTGAGCCCGACAGGGTCCGCATTGCCGTATCACCCGCTGTTTGTCACAACTATCGCGGTTTACGCAATCGCTCAGTAGCCTTTCGGAAATGATTTCCGCTTTGCGCCGCCATGCCGGCCTTAGAGAGAGGCTTTGCAGACTCCTCGAAGCAGACCTTGCTGGCGATTACGCTGGAGGTGGTGGTTAAGCCGGCATTGGCTATTGCTCATCTTCTGTGGAAATGGTGGTTCAAGATCGGACATTTGTCACCCATCATTATACGACGCCGGCTTTGCGTAGCCCTCCCATGACGAGCTCGAAATCGGCGGGGTTCTTGAAGGGCAAGACTTTGCGGCGGTATTCCAAGGAGTAGTCGGGATTGACGCGCACCACCTCTTGCCACGTCGCCCGAGCCTCTTCGAAACGGACGAGGTGTCCGTAACAGGCGGCCAGAAGCGCGCGCGCGAGACGTCGGTGACGGGATTGCGAGTCACGCGCTGCACCAACAATTCAACCGCTTCTTCGTACCTTCGCAGTTGAAACCAGGCCCAGGCCTGAAA
>Ga0209673_1001839_pt1 | contig 17331 bp, 16 predicted proteins | sample AraplaCol_mMS_r2_2_FD_184274 | JGI IMG/M metagenome (GOLD analysis project Ga0209673, IMG submission 184274) | Arabidopsis root microbial communities from North Carolina, USA - plate scrape MF_Col_mMS_r2 (SPAdes) (version 3) | ecosystem: Host-associated > Plants > Roots > Endosphere | place... | reverse complement strand
AACGCCCGCGCCGAACAAGCGCCGACCAGACCGCGGAGAGGTGGCAGAGTGGTCGAATGCACCGCACTCGAAATGCGGCATACCTGCAAGGGTATCGTGGGTTCAAATCCCACCCTCTCCGCCATAAATTTCCCTTTCGGATCAAGCGCTTGTGGCGTGACGGCTCACTCGGTTCAGGCGACTTTTGAGCGACGTGTCGGCATTCTTCATCGCAGAGCCACGACCCCGGCACTAAACGGGTCTGCGCCGTAGTATTCAACGGCTCCGGTCGCCGAGACAAGTGCTATGGCGATACCTGCCTGATTCGCTCGTGATGTCATCTTGCGTGCGAGATCGCGCGTTGTGATCGTGTTTGGGACCACCGCGATGTTAATCTCACCTTCTCCTGCCCTCGTGAGGAGTTGTCCGGCTGCCTCCTGCAGTCCCTTCCGCAGACGAGAGACCTGCCCGGCGTGACGTGTGTTGATGATGCCGCCCTTACATTCCGCAATAACCGGGCAACCTCCGATCGTCGCAACGACGTCACCCTGTCCTGGGTTCACATGAACCTCAAGAATCAGGTCGCCGTTCATATACCGACCAGCATAGCTCGTCGTTCCCCAGCCTTTGTGCCAGGTGAAGCCGTGCATAATCAACCAAGCTTGAATCTCGAACCGCTTGCCGTGCTCACCGTCTGGGTGAACGGATACCTTCTCAGCGCCGCGTGAGAATAGATGCATCGCAAAGGCGAGCATGACCGCGGCTTCACTCATATGCCGCTCGATGCTGCCGTCGGCTTTGGATAATCTCTTCTCTGGAGGATCCTTTTCGAGGATGAGATGCTGCAGTTCTACAAAAGCCATCGATGCTCTTCCAAAGCTAAACTTTTAGACCTTTGTGTTCTTCTAAATACTCAAGGACTTCATTCAGCGCGTGAATAATCTGAAGGCGATTGGCGCCGAATGCGTAGTAGCCAGATGATAGAATTTGCGGTGAAACGTCCGTCGCAGCCGGAGAGCTTCTCTTAATCTTCTCACCGTTCTCATCAATCATTGTTAGGGGATAGCGAAAATCGCGACCGGATCCTTCATAGAATCCACCCGGACCGTAATTCTGTATATTTCCGTTATAGCAATTGCTACCAATGATATGTTCTAGTTTCGCGAGAAGTTGCGCCCGCGGTTTACTTATCTTAAACTTCGCCATTCTGCTGCTCCGATGAAAACGATAAGTTAATCCGATCATTCAACCATGTCTTTCAGCAATTCCAAAACCGGACGGGATTTTGAACGTGCTTGAGCTCGGGGGCCGTTATCCGCTTGCCTCTCGCGCCAACGTAGAGATCCCATATCTCTTTCGGTGCATCCCGCCCGACAAAGCCGAGCCTGTGTGCCTCAGATCCATCGGCATAAGGGATGTCAGGGAAGTTGTCGGCAGTTGCGGACATCCACCTCTCGGCCTCAAACGCTCCTACAACCACACCGCGGATAACAGCGAGCACATACTGAGCATTCTCAGCGCGTGCCCTTGAAATTCTCCAGCAATAGCGGACGAGATTGTAGATTGCTCGACGATCGAACCTATTATCAAGCTTGTTAATGTTGATCAGGACAAGGCGATGCTCAGGGCTCGAAGGAAATGCCGGCAGGCTGTATTTGTCCACGATCTCGACATGGTTCATGGGCCCGCGGTCGCTGCTAGCGTGGCCACCCTGAATGTTGGTGAGGCCTGGATAGGCGTCGATCAATGCAGCCTCCACCTCAAAGATCGCTGCCTCAGGTATCTCATGACGATGGATGACGTGAAGCACCTCAAGCCCAGCGTTCTTTATCGCCCGGATGCGATCGAGCTTTGATCCAAGTGTTTGGCTGTCGTCATCTGTTAAGTCTGCGACGCCAGCGGCATGATCGAATACGCGATTGTTACGACCTTTGCCGACGTAAAACGTCTCGCCGTTCCGCGGATCGATGAGGCGATAGACGTAGTTGCCAAGCCGCTCGCATACTTCTTCAGAAAATCGCACGGCCGCCCCTTAGTTCAAGCTGATGATCTTCGCGGGCGAGAAGTTCTGAAACTTCTTGAACCCGCTGACCATTCCCTTGCCTGGCATGGGTGTGCCAACCGACCCTTTCAGCCAGCACTGCTTCTTCGCATAATTATAGGAGAATGCCATGCAGCGATTGTCGTCAACGCAGGCGAGGCGACAGTCGAGCGGCGTCTTGGCGGTGCTATGAGGGCGTGGGGAGAGATCGCTGCCTCGAAAGTCAACGTCGTGAAAGAGTGCGCTCTGCGGGTCGATCGTTCCAAGAGCAAATGTGGGCGGGTCGACGTCGGCCCCGCTGAGGAATCGGCCTGAGAAGGCGACGCTATTTCCATCTGCCCGGCCCGCACTGGATTTGAGGAAGCAGTTCGGCCCTTTTGTGATCTTTGGGTTGGCGTTGAAAGTGAACGCCTTGCATTGACCGTTCATCACCAGACAACTCTGAGCACATTCCGCAGCGTCGCTTGCGCGGATAGAAGAAATGTCGTCACCGAAGAGATCGAGGCCGGTATAGACGGCGATTCGGTTCGGGCGCTTCGTGAATTCTTCGATCGTTGAGAGTTTCGCTTGTGTCTGCGGCGTCGGCGTTGTGCCTACCGTTGTTTCTGTCGAGCGCGGCTGCTCCGGTGTCACCGGCTGCGCAGTTGATTCCGTTGTGCTCGTCGCGTTTGGGGCGGGCGGAGATGTATCTGGTGCTGCCGACGTGCCCGTTGCAGAGGGCTTTGACCCATCGCCAGTTCGGTTGAGTTTATACCGCTCAATCTCTTCTGGAGTGAAGACGTGCATGTCATTCGGCGGTGTCTTGAACATGACGCTCAACACGTCCACGGGAGTATCGAAGCGGTTGAGGACGTCAATGATGTCCGAAATCGTGAGCTGCGCTCCCACAAGATCCGAGGTATCAGACGAGATCTGGTGCACGCCGAGCTTGCCGTCGACCTTCCGCTCGACACCCGCAAGAAACATATAAGCACATGCGGATAAGCATGCGCTGTCTTTCGAGATGTAGGTCGCGAGCTTTCGCTCATGAATGTCGTCTGCCATCAGCAGACCCATCTGCACGGCGCCGCCTGAGCTGTTCAAGGTAACGAGTTTAGCGCCGGGGGCTGCATGAAGAGCCCGCCGGAAGTTGAGCGCTGAGCCGACGTCGATATCGCCGTTCATCACAATGACATCTGGCTTGGCGTCATCCACAACAAACGGACCAAATGCCTTCTCAGACGCGGCGGCAGGGTTGACAATTGTCATTCCGCATAGCGCAGCGCTCACCGCGGCAGATCGAAGCAACTTACGCATGAACAAGCTCCCAGCCCGAGATTATCAAACTACATACGCCTGAAGCTGACAAGGTTGTTGCAGGCTCAACACTGCATATTCTGGATTGCGGTTAATCGACCGCCTTTGAGCCGCGATAATCCTTGGCTCCTTCCACGGGCATTCTACTCGTGATCTTCACCGTCGATGGAGATCACATGGGGATATCAGAAAACTCTGATGCCGCTAGCAAGCCCAGGGCGTCGTGGTGGTGTGCTGTGAGCGCCGAGAAGTCGTTCGGCGTGATCAGGCGCCTGACCTCGGGTGGGTAGCAATTTCCACCGCCGATGTAGTCTCGAAAGGTGGCGCGCGCCTGGGCGTTAGTCAGCACATAGAACGTTGGCGTGAGAGTTCTGAGATCCAGCTCGATGAAGATGAAGAAGTCGGCGTTGCCCTTTGTGGTCATATTCACTGGCCAGCGGGTGATGTCCTGCGCTGGGCTTGTTCGGAATTGCCTGGTCTTCACCTCGATTGATTTAGCCACGCCATCGATAACTATGATGACGTCGTGACCGGGTGCGCCTTCGGGGCTGATGTATGCTGCGTGTCCGAGGCTGTTCAGCTTTGCTACGGTAAGCAGTTCGCCGAGTGTTCCGGCCTGTAGCCTCGAAAGTAGAGTTAGCATGCCGCGAAGTTCCTCCTGTTCCTGACTCAGACCGAACGAAACGCCCGGAACCTGCGCGATATCAAACGACATCGGCTTCGAAGGAGCAAGAGCCCATCAATACCCGCGAGATCGATCTCGAACGGCAGTTAATCGCCCGCCTCTTCGCGTGCCGGAATGATCCTTGGCACCGTTTGCGGGGCATCCTACGCATTGATCGACGACATCAAACGAGGAACGAAATGGCGACGATCAGAAAACTTAGAGGCCGTTGGCAAGCACAGGTGCGGCGACGCGGTATGAAGCCTCGGGCAAAAAGCTTTGACAGCAAGTCAGAAGCCGACAAGTGGGCACGCGAGCTAGAAAGCCAGGTCGATCGCTTCGGTGTTGCACCTGACACCAAGATCCTGGAAACCACAACGCTGGGCGACTTACTCAAACGTTACAAGATCGAAGTATCACCCACCAAACGCGGATGCGTCCAGGAAATCCAGCGCATTGACGTGCTAGAGCGTCACGAGATTGCGCACAGGACACTTGTCGGCCTTTCACAGCCGGATATTGCATCGTTTCGCGACGAGCGTCTTAGCAGCGTAGCTCCATCTACTGCGGTTCGCGAAATGGCGATCCTTAGTCACGTCATCGAAGTCGCGATGCGAGACTGGGGCTTTCCTCTCAGCCGCAACGTGGTCAAGCTGGTTCGACGACCCATTATCCGGAACGAACGGAAACGGCGCCTGGAAGGCGACGAGGAGCAGCGCCTCCTCGATGAGTGCGACACCGGCAAGATCGCGTTCATGAAGACGCTGCTGATTGTCGCCATCGAGACCGGGATGCGCCGCAGCGAGATCCTCGGTTTGAAATGGAGTGACATCTCTCACAACCGCCGCGTCATCACACTGGAGATGACGAAGAATGGGTCCGGTCGCGAGGTGCCGATGTCGCAGCGTGCGTTCGATGCGCTGTCTTGGTGGAAGGAAAATGCGCTGGTAGATGAAGCTACGATCTTTCCTATCGCGCCCGGTTCATTCGAACAGGTTTGGCGACGTCTTCTGAAGCGCGCAAACATCACAGGGCTGAGGTTTCACGATCTTCGCCACGAGGGTGTTAGCCGCCTGTTCGAACGTGGACTGAACGTGATCGAAGTCAGCAGCATCTCGGGTCACAAAGAACTCCGGATGTTAAAGCGCTACACGCACCTATCTGCCGACGATCTAGTCAGTCGCCTCGGCTAACCAGCCCATAGCTGCTCGCCTGACCTTTACATTCTTGAATTTGGAGGGGTGTGTATGTAAAGGTCGGAGCGGCAGACCTTTACAAATGCCTATCTGCGGTTGTGATTGACCTTGTCATAAAATCCGAAATCGTTGCGGAAATGCCCCCCACCTTTACGCTAAGTTTACATTTTCTTTACAAAGTCGCTCCAAATCAGTGATTTTGCCCTCGATGTAAGGGTCTCTGGACCCGCTTTGGTTGCATTGAGCCCATTTTGTGATCCGCTTGAGGATCATCCCCTGTCAATTGATAGGTAATACCGCCTTCGATACGTGTGAGATTCGGTCTAGCGCGCCAGGATCGCTTGATTGCCAGCACCGAAAACATATCCGCGCGCATTAGAATGTCATGCTGGTAGCTGGAGCGACGACGCAGTTGCCTGGTCCATTTGCGCGGACGATCTAAGCTCTGATCGATCTCATGGTGTCTAAATCACCTCGCTCGTGCGGTAAACGGACGATCATCGGAAGCGCGCCTCTTTTCTGTCCGCATCAATTCGGTGTCGGGAAGCCTCCTACGCCTCAACCTCCCGGCGGTCGGTGCCCTGCTACCGACAGGCGTCACCGCCTTTCGAAGTCCTAGAACAAATCAATCGAGTCGATGGGGATGCCTTCCGTGCTGGCGACGATCCCCTCATCGTAACCTCCTCAGCCGCCGAAACTGACATAGAAGCTCACGGGCGAGCGACATACGGCAAACCTCTACATTCTGCATTTTTGCTAGCGAATCCAGTCTGCGTTGATCCTTGAGTCAACGGCATGGGATTGGGCGCCAGAAATTTCTTCGGCGATTTTATGCGGTCCGATGCCGATCGCGCTATAACCGAAACAGGCAAGCGCTCGCCAACATCTAACAACCAATTTGCCGGACGGCATTCGGCGTCCGAAGGAGAGCCTATGACTATGAACAAGGTAAAGCTTGCTAAGCGCATTGTGGATGTCGTGCAGATGAGGACGATCCTGCATCCGAAGGACTGGCAGGACGAGAGCCAGCTGATGATGACGCGCTGGTTTGACTATCGCTTCATGTCCCCTATCGAGGCAACTATGGCCTTTGGCCGCTATTATACCGCAGGAGTTCGTCGTTATGTGCGGACGCATATTAACCGGGATCTTTCTGACACGGTATCAGGCATCAAGAGCGGATTGCCTACCGCTCGTGCGGCGTGGTTTACCGCGTTATGGCGCGCGCGGGCGCGCACCGATGCAATCTTCGTTCCCTACGACCTGTTAATAGACTTCAGCTTCGATTTTTCGTCGCGCCGCAAGCGCTACTGGACTATGCTTCCGCATCAACTGCATGCGTCACAGAACAACGGCGAAGCCTGGTGGGCGGTGTTTGAAGAAGCCGTTGAGGATCTGCTTCCGCCGCGGATGCGCAAGGTGGGCGAGATTCCCCATTACCGGATCGAAAATGACTTCGATCTCCCGCCTCAGAGGCATTTTCGCACCCTGATGTTGTCCGAGATGCGGCATGAGCATCGGATGCTGGCTGATCAGATTGCAGACAGGGTTTTCATTAAGCGCCATCTGACGCTGGAGCAGGGGCTCTCGTTGGCGCCGGCAGATGCGGACCGTGCTGAGATTGAGCGGCGGGCGAGGTCCATGTCAGAAGATCGTGCTTGGGAAGTCGAGCCGGTGGTCAAGCTTGACCAGGCAGACCTGCTTCCTAGCTGCTTTGCGATCGCCGAGACCATCGATGAAACCCGTGCCCCCTGTGACACGTGCACGCTTGCGACCCATTGCAAGGCCGCCGCTGCCGAAGCCATCGATATCACCGTTCGCACCGCCGGAGCGGCCTCACCAGTCTTGACGGCAGATCGCGAGCGCGTCCGGTTGAACACTCAGAGGTGCCGGAGCAGGGCGAGGGCCTCCCGCAGCCACCTTATCAGCTCAGTGCCGATGAACGAATAACCGGAAGATGTAACCATCCTCTATGTATGTCTCTCTTTTGAAGGAAGATTTAACATAGAGAACGATTACAAGAAGATGAATCTATCTCCGGAAATCCGTTGCTGATGCAACAGATACAACGAGTGCAGGTGGTCCGGTTCAGCATTTATGTTCTCGTTATTATGAGGAAAACAAAAAATGGAAATCATTAATACGCGCCGGTTCTTTCGTAACCGTTTCGAATACTATGTGGACAACAAGGATAGCTCCTGCGTGGGCGTGTGCGATGAAACGCAGCTTTCGGTTCTGGATGTCTGCGAACTCCTCGAGCACGACCAGGAACCCTTCCCGCGCCGCTATGATGTCCACATGCGGAAGCTCTGCGGTCACGAATGCCTGACTTGGTTTCAGGAGGAGCGCACCTATGGCGACGTCGCTCGTCTGCTGAAGCGGAAGGTGGCGCGAGAAGATGGGCGCACGCGGTGCTAAAGGGGTCTCGCGCCGGCTGCGTGTCGTAGACCAGGGACGCTTGAGCGACTCAACCGAGCCAGGGCCGCTCCGGATCCTCTGGATTGGCCGCGAAATCGCCTCCTGCCTGGCGTCGTCGCGATCGATTTTGATCGCCTGGCGAAGACTTATCGGCAGGCGATAGCGCAGCTATGACGATCAAAGCAATGAAGCTGAAGAAGAAGCCCAGGGCAAACCAGCCCAGCGGATCGCGGTTCTTGTTCGCGGCGATAATCGCGCACCCGCCACCGAAGACGACGCCAGAGGCGAAAATGATCAATGAAATGTCCATGCACCCTCGATGATCGAGCCTATACGTGACCCGCGAGAGCGAAAGGGAACCTTTGTCCGATAGAGGTCCGCTGTAACTGCTGACCCGGTCGCATCCTATGGTTTCAAGGGCTTCCGGCGCAGCTCCATTTAATGACCGACAGAGCGAAATGGTTCCTTTATGTCAATCGCTTAGCAGCAGTCCAGAGCGTGAGGATATTGGAGATGAAGCTGGTCGGCTATGCCCGCGTATCAACGATCGAGCAGAACCTCCATATGCAGGTAGCGGCATTGGAGGCAGCGGGTTGCTCAGAGATATTCACAGATCATGGATTGTCCGGTGCTGACTTCCAGCGTCCTGGTCTTCGCAAAGCCCTTAGACAACTCAAGGCGAGTGACATGCTCGTCGTGTGGCGACTCGATCGACTAGGCCGTTCGTTGGTAGATCTGATTCAAACTGTAAACGGACTTTCCCGCCGCGGCTGTGATTTTCGGTCTTTGACCGAGAGCATCGATACCTCATCATCGGGCGGACGATTGGTTTTTCACATGATGGCCGCGATGGCCGAATTTGAGAGAGCGATCATCAGCGAGCGCACCAAGGCTGGCATGGAAGCCGCCAGAGCACGAGGATCGCGTATAGGACGCCGTCCTTCGATGACTGATGCGCAGATCGACGCTGCGCAGCACGCTTTCGAGGCTGGCTTGGAGTCGATTGGTGAGGTCGCAGCAAGATATCAGGTCCATCCGAAGACGTTGGCTCGTATTCTTCGAGGTCGAGCATGACCGATTTGCGAGTTAAATCGGCCAAGGAGACTCACCGGCGTATTTGGCGCGTCGAGAGCTGCGAAGCGACTCTTAGGACCGGCGACCCAGCCTGTGAGCTTCCTCGAGTCAAAGGCAACTAAGCCAGAGCTAACCCGTTCTTCTGGAGAGCGTCGCGAGCCCAAGGAGCCCATAGGTCCGACGGCGGCAACCAGAACCATCCGCCTGCGTCGTCACCAACGACTTCTGATTTGCTGCTTGCCGCGCAAGCCGCAGTAAGTAGACAAATCCAAGCCGCTCGTTTCTCGTGGTCCTTCTCGGCAAGAACGGCATCGAGCAACGGCTGATTGCACCAGTCCAAAGCCCGGAAAAGGAAGCAGAGAACGCCGCTATCGACAGCATGGTCATAGAGCCAGTCGAACTTTTTTCGTTTTCCTGCAGCGGGTAAGGCGAAGCGCGCTTCGGGCAGGAGGACACCGAGAAACGCATTTGGGAAAGCCTCGATGATGGAGGTGCCGGGCCGAATAGCCTTCCCGATCGATTCACTCGGCGTTGAAAGATGCAGAAATTGTTCTGCAGTTTGGGATGCGGCTCGGCGCAGATCCTTGCCGTAACCGTGATTGCTCAAGCCTGGCTTACATCGCGTCTGGAAAGCACCGCGAATGAACAGACGTTCACACAGACGGGCAAGCCCGTCATCGGATCCGATAGGGACTAGCGGTCCGTCGATAGCTATCACGGAGAAAGATGTCGCTGCCGGGATGTGTCGGCTACGACGTTCCCAGTCCGAATGCGTTCTGGCAGATCCAAACTCGTAATTCTTGCTCCAAGCTATTCCTGTTGTTGGCCTGTCTTTCGAGAAGCCAACGTCGATGCCAAGGAGGGTAATTTTATCGAAATCCACCAAAGGGCTATATATCTCGTTTCTTGTCAAATCTGAGTGGACGTGTCTTCCCATGCGGCCAACGGCAAAGCATTCAGTTCCGCCCGGATCGACCTCCACTTCGGCATGTGCTGATCCAACAGAGAAAGAAACAGCGCATCATGCCGGTTGGAGATCAGGTGGGTAAGCTCATGCAAGATTACGTAATCTAGTGAGGTTGTCGGCTTCTTGGAAAGCTCGCTATTGAGCCAGATGATGGATTTCCGAGAATTGCAGCTACCCCACTTGGTGCGCATTTCTCGGACGCCCCACTTTTTAGGGGTAACGCCGAGAATTTCTGACCACCGGGTTACTTTTGGCGCAGCCATTTTTCTCAACTGCCTGCGCCGCCAGTTTGTCATCCAAGCTTCTCGTTGATCAAGACTGCTCCCGCACGGGATCTGAAAGCTCAGCCTATCGCCGCGTTGCTCTGACAGGCGATAAATGGCCTTTTCCCATTCGATTACTTCTAGCCGCAACGGCCGGCCCCAGAGGAAGTGGGTTTCGCCAGATTGATACTGCCTCACGGATTGGCGCTCTTGCGCGGCAAATCTAGCCTGCTGTCTCCGAACCCAGGTCATTCGGGTGAGAACCGCGAGTTTGATTGCGTCAAGACTGACCGCTATCGGCGCGGCTACACGAACGCGGCCATCAGGAGGATAGACGCCGACATGTAGGTTCTTAATGCTCTTCCAGCGAACCTCGACGTTCAAGCTGCCGATGGTGTGGTGCTCAGTATTCACTGTGGTTCTTCAAGATCTGCAGGATACGCTCGACCTGAGCGTGGTCCGATATTTCTCGTTTCAGGCAAAGTCTGACTTTCTTTTCTTTCATCGGATGTCCTCGCCATCCGTCCGGCGCAACACTACGAACAGCCTGATCCACTCTGAGCGTCAATTCCTCATCTTCGTTCAGGTTGTCAAAGAGAGCCTTCTGGCCAGAAGATTTCACGGTGTCCGGATAGCTGGTTCCATGTCCCTCTTTTGCGCGCCTGACGAGTTCTGAAATTCTCTCAAGATATTCAGCGTATTGGATCGCATCGTTTCGGCGCTGAGCGACCAGGTCGCTCAGCAACTGAGACATCATCTCATAGAATTTCGGATTTACCGGCGTCTCATCGATGATCAGCCTGCGGACATTGTTTTCAATTGCTTCGGCGACGTTGCTCTCCTTGCCCTTGGAAAAAGTCGGTAGGCTGGCAATTGCGTCTACTCCCTTCGCTTGCACCAGATCGATCAGACTGATGTCGTCGAGATGGGAAATGACAGTCGAATCTTCGGCGCGAATGTAAGTATCGATAAGATGCCGCATCGCAGGCTCGTAGAGCTTCAGGTCGACGGCGTCGCCGCTATGAAGCCTGACCGCATCACGAATGCTGATCGCACGTTCGACCTCATTGCGAATCTCTCCAAGCTCCAACTCATTGAAGTCCGAGCCATCTGGTTCTGACGCGACGTTCGCGTAAGCACGCGCGTAGTGCCCAGCCAGCTTATAAAGTGCCTGACGCCGTCGGCCTTTTTCTTCAGACATAGGATCATTTTCCAAGCCCTGTGGACTTGAAAAGTAAGCAAAAATTTCGTCGTCCCCTTTAGGTTGCTCGACAGCATCAAGCAGTGCAAGCCAGGCATCCCGTGCCGTTCCCAGATCATTATCAGCCTGCTCTGCTCGATCAGTGATCAGGCCTTGGACGTCCTCCTTGTCGAATTCATCGAACGCCTCGGAAGTGTAATCATCTACTGCGTTTTCGATGTTCCGGAACAGATCCTTGTAATCGACGATGTAGCCGAAATCCTTGTCGTCACCATCGAGCCGGTTCACGCGGCAGATCGCTTGGAATAGACCATGGTCGCGCATCTTCTTATCGATATAGATGTATGTAGCAGTCGGGGCATCAAAGCCTGTGAGCAATCGGCTGACCACGATCAGAAGCTTCATGCGACCAGGTTCGCTCTTGAACAGGTGCAGGGCCTCCTCTTCGTAATCTTCCTCCGATCTGTCGCCTAGAAGATCGGTGTAGACGCCGTGCACATATTGCTTTTCAGTCTCCCCCATCCCGGTCTCTTCACCGGTCAACTCAGGTGCTGCACGCTTATAGGAGGTCACGATGGCGCAGTTTGCGGCGAGAGCGGATCCCGACCTCTTGAAGATTTCAAAAAACTTGCAGGCCTCGGGTATCGACCCCGCAACCAGCATCGCATTACCGCGGCCAGCTTTCAGTCGCGGCTTCAGCTCCATATCCATGATGATGTCGCTGGCGATCTGTTCCAGTCTGTCCTTGCTGGATAGGACGCGCTGCAAAGTCCCCCAACGCTGCTTCAGGCTTGCCTTGGCGATTGGCGTTAGGTTTTTGGTCCGCGACTCGAACCAGGCATCGATCTTGGCCGGTGACGTAATCCGCTGATCGATGTCTCGCGCCTCGTAACGCAGATCGAGGACAACGCCATCCTCAACCGCTTCATCGAAACGGTAAGGTGTTCCGATGTATGGGCCGAAGGTTTCGAGCGATGTCCCTTTGTCTGACCGCAGCAGAGGCGTTCCGGTGAACCCGATGAACATCGCATCTGGCATGATCTGCCGCATGGCTCTCGCAAGCTTGCCAGATTGTGTTCGATGGGCCTCGTCGATGAAGACGAAGAATTCCCCGGCCGGCGCGCCGACTTTGGCGTTCTGAATGTCGGCAACCAGCCCTTCCATTTCGCCTTGCTCGCGCCTCCCGAACTTGTGGACGAGCGAGCAGATTATGCGATCTGTTGGGTCGGCCAATGCGGTCATCAGATCGTTGCTGGTGCGGGCGCGGCGCACCTTGTCGCCGGTGTTACCGAACACATCCTCGATCTGGCGGTCCAGTTCCTTGCGGTCCGTCACGATTAGGACGCGGCCATCCGGATAGTGCTCTCGGATCCAGCGCGCCAGCATCACCATGATCAGGCTTTTGCCTGAGCCCTGCGTCTGCCAGATGACTCCGCCTTCCTTGGCTCGGACACGCTCCTGCGCGGCTCTCACCGCGAAATACTGGTTCGGTCGGGCGAGCTTTTTAACGCCACCATCGAACAACGTGAAATCATGGATCAGCTCCAGAAACCGCGCGGATGCCAACATCTGAGTCACGTCGCGGTCGAGCCTCGAAATGATCTGGCTTTCTTCCTTCCACGCAAGCCAATAGGGCTGCGGTGTCTGGATGGGTGCATAGCGCAGGCCTTCACTGTCATTGCCTGCGAAAGTGATCTGCACTGTGGTGAAGAAATGCCGGATAAACTCGGGGCGCTGGTTGTCCAGTGTCTGGCGGATGCCTTCACCGACGCCGATGGTGGATTTCTTCAGTTCGACTACACCAAGGGCAATGCCGTTGACGTAGAGCACCAGATCGGGCCGCTTGTTGTAGGCCTTGGCATTCTTACCCCTTATCGAGACCTCCTCAGCCACGCCCATGTCATTGGCACCCACGTCATTCCAATCCACGAAACGGACGGTAATCGGCGCCTCGCTCGGGCCGGGGGCGATGGCGACGCCATAGCGGAGCATGTCGTAAAAGCTTTTGTTGGCCTCGTAGAGCTTGGTTCCCGCCATCCGCGATTCACGCTCCAGGCGTGCGATGGCCTGGGTGACGACCTCCGGCACATAGTTGCGCTTCAGGAGCCACGAACGAAGTAGATCGGGCTCGATATTGGCGTTGCCCTCGCGCTTTTGCCAATCGCCGAGATAGCGCCAGCCGAGGCCGCCGGTGTTGCCGGACTTGTCCCCGCACACGAGGCTAATGACCCGGTTCTGCGCCTTGCGTTCCGCCTCGCCGATTGTGCTCATGGGGATCTCTCCGTATCGGAAATCTTTTGCTGAAAAATGTAGTCAGACCAGCCTGATCCGTCCGGTCAATAGATTTTGCATCATGCCCTCCTTCACCTGCCGCGCCTTTTCGAGGCGGGTTTCGAGAGCTTGGATTTCAGCGTCCATGTCGTCAAGAACGTCGCTGATTGCTTTCTGCTCTTCGTAATCAGGAGCGAAAAACTCGAAGGTCATAAGGTCCTTTTGATACAAATGGACGATGGTCGATCCAGCGGTAAGTTTCGCGAGGAAATCTCCAAAAACCGCGGAGGCAAGAATATGGAAGGCAAAGCCTGGGTGATAGTCGCCATTCTTGGGGCGGATCACGAAGACACCACTGTTCAACGCAGCAGGACCCGGCATGTTTGAGACGCGCGCGACCTTTCCGATAGTTCCATCCTTCGTAAGCAAAATATCGCCTTCGCGAAGCTGAATGTTCCGGTCCTGATCAAATCGCCACTTGTCAACAAAGACGCAACCACGCCAGTTAACATGTCCTGCTATAATATCTGTCCCCGTCACTAGGATATGTTCGCCGAACTTGCGATATTCTTGGGTTGTAAGTCCCTGCCAGCCGATCCGCGCCTTCAAATGCGACAAGGAAGCAAGGTTGAGAGGCTGCCACTCCCCGGAGAACCCTGGAAGGCGGCGCTTGGCGGTCAGGAGGTCCTGCATCGCGCCGTGCTTGATGAGCCGCTTCTTCACGATCAGCCGCGCCAGACCTTCAATCAACGCATCGGCATCCGCGAGCGCGCCAGCGATGGCTTCCTGTTCCTTGAACGGCGGAACGGGGATTCTAAAAGGGTTCAGCTTCTCTAAATTGATGTTCAGCTGAGCATTTTGGGTAGCGGCAGCTTCAAATGAAGGCTGTAAAAAGCCCAACTGGTAGTAAAGCCAACGTGCTGAAACGCCGGACTTTGGGTTAATCGCGACGAGGCTGTCAGGGCACGCACCATCAAAGCTCAAGAATGCAACTTCGCCAATGTTCGCAGCGATCGTGAAGAGCAGTGTGCCTTTTGGGAACAGCTTACTAACCCGTAGACCTGCTTCATTGAGCGTCTGAGAATACTCCTTGAGATCGACGCGCGCCTTTCGAACATCGCCTGTCTGCACGAAAGGAATCTCGCCACCGAAAAATTTCGGATCGTTTCTAGGTCGTGCACTGAATTTTCCTCGGGCGAGGATAGCGATTTCCTGGAGCGCCATCTCGGACCATTCGTATGGATAGTTCATTGTGCAAAGCCCATCGCTTCGAGGTGGGCGGCAACTTTCTGAGAAAGGTGGTTTATAGCTACCTCCATATCTGGCAACGTGTGCCCATACCGCGCCGTCAACACGCGCACCCGCGCGGTGAGCTGTTCGGTCCGCGCCTCTATCTCGGCCTCGATAACGTCTGCGATGTCGGCCAGCCATTTGTCATGCACGACAAGCGAGCGGATTTCGTCCTCTGTCAGCTCTGGGTATTTCTTCAATGTCGCCTCGGTCAGCGCGTCCTCGGCCTCCTTCAGCGTTTTCTTTGCTGCTGTTTCGGCTTCCATCAACTTCGCAACCCGCTTCAGAAGCTTCACCTCATCTGGCTCGGACTCGCCGGATTTGGTGCGCGCCTTCACGGATGCCGCGGTCATCTTTCCTGCCTCGGTCAGCGCATCGGCTAGCAACCCGCCCTCGGAACCATGTTCCTCAACCAGTTCTTCGATAGCGCGCCCCAGTTCTTCAGCCTTTGTCTGCGCCTCGTCCAGCGCGTTCTGCATCTCAGGAAAGAAGCGTGCGACAATCAGTGCAGGTTTGATGACATCAGCCACAAGGCGAACCCTGTTTACCGTCAAATCAGCATCTTCCAGCCACTTGATCTTCTTGTCCTTGTCAACTTCCTTCCGTGCTTCGCGCAGCTCCTTGGCCGCATCCCACCCATCATGAGCGATGATAAAGACGTCATCTTGCATAACGCTGGACCAATAGGACATAAGGCGCTGATACGCCTCATATTGGTCGATCAAGGGCGCGTCAGCGAACCGGCCCAACATATTCTCGGCAATGGCGTGGATCAGCGCCTTGGGATTGTCGCCGGGCTGAATGCCAACCAGCAACGGCGCGTTTGCGCTAGCCCAGCCATCAAGGATTGTGCGCACACTGTCGCGGAAGGCAGCAAATTCCGGATGATTACGGATGGTGTTGCGGACGTCTTCGGGCTCGACCAGCGGGTCAGAATATGCGGGGCGTGAGTTTGGACCGAAGAGTGCGATCCGAACGCCCGGCATAACTTTCCAGAAATCGTCAAGCAGGTTGATGTCACGATCCGGCACGCCGCCTTTCAAGTGCGCCGCGATATCCTGGAGATCTTCCGGATCCGATCCGTCAATGTAGCGCGGGATGTTGAGGTTGAACTCGTTGCGCATAATATTGGCATAGGAGACGAGGCGTGAGTATCCTTTGATCTCAAGCTGACGGGTGTAGGCGTCAGTGATTTTATGAATGTCGCGTTCTCGCAGCCGGTTTTTGTTGCCGTCCTTGATGAACCCCCGGGAGGCGTCGATCATGAAGACAGGACGGTGTTCGCAAGCGCCGGATTTATCCAGCACGATGATAGATGCTGGAATGCTAGTGCCGTAAAACAGGTTGGCAGGCAGGCCGATAATGGCTTTCACATAGCCACGTTTCAGGATCTTCTCGCGAAGTTCGGCCTCTTTGTTGCCTCGGAACAGGACGCCATGTGGAAGGATGACAGCCCCTGAGCCCGTGGCCTTCATCGAGGCAAGGATATGCAGCAGGAATGCAAAATCGCCATTCTTTTCAGGCGGCATGCCGATGTCGAAGCGACCAAAGCGATTGTTTGCGGTAAGGCCTGCTCCCCAAGCTTTGGTCGAGAACGGAGGATTCGCAACGACGAAGTCAAAAGCCTGTATCGCCGTCTCTGATGCCCTGAATTGTGGATCAGCTATGACATCGCCCTGTGCAATCTCGGCATCCTCACGTCCGTGCATGATCATGTTCATTTTTGCCAGGCCGCGAGTAGTGATGTCGAACTCTTGCCCGTAAATCGTGAGCTCAACACTCGCCGCGTCTGCTGCTTTCAAAAGCAGGGAGCCCGATCCACAGGTTGGATCATAGACCGTCTGGCGTGGGCTGTTCGCTCGGTTGATCCCGGCAACCGCTGCGACGACACGCGAAACTTCAGCTGGCGTATAAAACTGCCCTTTGCTCTTTCCGGATTCGGTCGCGAAGTTCCTCATCAGGTATTCGTAAGCATCTCCTAAGATGTCGTCGCCATCTGTCCGATTACGGCTGAAGTTCAGCTCCTCGCGGCTGAAAATATTGATGAGGGCGGTCAGCGTTTTGACCATCTTGTCGCCGCGGCCGAACTTCTCTGTGTCGTTGAAATATGCGCGGTCGATCACGTTCTTCAGATCATTGGCCTCAGCAATGCCGGCAATGGCCTTGTCTATACCTTCACCAATATCCTTCGTGCCGCGTAGCTTTCGGAGATCCTCGAAAGAGCAACCCTTGGGAACCTCGATCAATGCATCCGCCTGACTGGCACGGTCCGATACGTATTTTACAAAGAGAAGGGTGAGGATGTAGTCCTTGTAGAGCGAAGCATCCATGCCGCCACGCAGTTGATCGCAGCTGTCCCAAAGGGATCGATAGATGTCACTTTTCTTGATTGCCATGCTGTCCTCACGCCGATGGGTGCCGAAGCGGCAATCCCGTCAATTTTCTGGTGCATATGAATCAACAACTGGACTGAATTCAACCTGTTTGGTCTCGGCTTCGAGTCTCAGAAGAGCAATTACTTTCAAGTGAAGGTGAAAGGGTAGACTATCCGCGGCAGTTCGGCACGCTGCGGCCACAGTGCCTTGGCGGAATAGCAAATTGCCAGCCTGTCATTTGCCCGTTATGAGAACGCCCGCGCCGAACAAGCGCCGACCAGACCGCGGAGAGGTGG
>Ga0209673_1001819_pt1 | contig 17493 bp, 18 predicted proteins | sample AraplaCol_mMS_r2_2_FD_184274 | JGI IMG/M metagenome (GOLD analysis project Ga0209673, IMG submission 184274) | Arabidopsis root microbial communities from North Carolina, USA - plate scrape MF_Col_mMS_r2 (SPAdes) (version 3) | ecosystem: Host-associated > Plants > Roots > Endosphere | place... | reverse complement strand
GCGGCGCGTTCTCGCTGTGCATGGTGCTCGCCCTCGATCACCTGCCCGACCCCGCACAGGCCGGCGCCCTCGCGGGCTTCATGCAGGGCGTCGGCTTCATGATCGCCGCGCTCGCGCCCTTCGTCACTGGCTGGGTGCGCGAACACACCGGCGGCTTCACGCTCGCGTGGGCCTACCTCGCGGCCGTCGTGGTGGCGCTGCTGCCGCTCGTGCTGCGCTTCGATCCGCGCCGCTACGCCGCAGCCACCGCAGGCCTCTTCGATGCGCGCGGCCCCCAGGCCGGCGCACCACCCATCGCCACGCTCGAAGGCGCGGCCACCAGAAAGGTCTGAACACGATGTACCAAGAACACTTCATGCAACGGGCCATCGCCCTTTCTGCACAAGCGCTGAGCGAGCCCGGTACCGAGCCCTTCGGCGCCGTCGTCGTGAAGGACGGCGTGATCGTCGGCGAAGGCTTCAACCATTCCGTCGCGCATCACGACCCGACATCGCACGGCGAGGTCGAAGCGATCCGCGATGCTTGCCGCAAGCTCGGCACCGTCGACCTGCGCGGCTGCGAGCTCTACACCTCGTGCGAGCCCTGCGCGATGTGTGTGGCGGCGATGCACATCGCGGGTATCGCGAAGCTCTACTACGCGGCCTCGCTGGCGCAGTCGGGCGAGGCCTTCGAGGGTGTGACGGTGGCGGCGCGGCATCCCATCGATGTGGATGCGCTGCGCGCCGAGGCTGGTGCGACGCTGGCGCAGCGAAGCCTGCCTGCGGAGCAGAAGATGGATCATGAGGCGGTGCGGATTCTTTCGGACTGGGCTGCGACGCGCAGGGCTTCCTGAGCTTCTTGGACCGATCGCTGCGCGGTCAGCGAGGAGTCTGCTGCGTATGGAGCGGATCGCCCAACTGGCAGGTGCATTCATGCGGGCAAGCCGGCAGGAAGTCGAGCTGCACCCCAAGAACTCGTGAGTCTTCGGTGGGGCCGTTCGAAAGAGACGCAGGGTCGGCAACGTAGCCGCTCTTGGGAAGGGCGATCCTGGCGCTGAAGCGCAGTTCTTCTCGAAGAACGCGAGCCACGTTGCGTGCCCGCTCCAAGCTCAGGCCCTTGGGGTCGTGGTCTCGCTCTTCCGGGTTTACAGACGCTCCGATATAGATCGCTTCGTGGTTGACGTACCGAGTTCGAAGCTCCTGCATCCAGGCGTCGAGCTTCAGGATCTGATCGGGGGATACCGTCGCCGAGTCGCGCTCGAAGTACACATAGAAAACCTTGATAGGGCTGCATGCGAGCGCGGCGACCGGGCTGAGCATTGCGAGGGCGAGAGTCAAAGCGCCCAGAAATCGAAGATGCTTGTTCAAGATGTGCCTCAAGCGTCAATACGCTCCCATTGAATGACGAGGAGTTGTATGAGCTCGGGCGCGCTAACACAGTTGTCTATCGTCAATCGCTCAGAAATTTCTCACGAAAGGCTGGAATTACGACTTGGCGCGATCCTTGGCGGCCTTGGAGTTCGCCTTCCGGATTCACGACGATGTTGTTACTCACCACTTCGCCAGCCGCTCAATAGAGTGACCTCACGGCGCCATTCGAAGCGCGCCAAGAGGAGCTCGCAATGTTCATCACCAGAAGCAGCAGCGGCAGCAGTACGACGAAGCCGCCTTCCAACCGCGTCGCGCGTGCACTCGAAATCCATCGAAGCGTGATGGCGTGCAACGCGCACGTCGCACTCGACCGCAACAGCACTCACGCACTCACAGCAGCCCTGATGCTGCCCTGCTACAAGGTCGAATTCCGCACCCTCGTGCTCGCAATGACCGCGAACGAAGAGCGCGAACTTAGGTACGCGCTCGACGCGCTTTGCGATCGGGCCGCATGAAGAAGAGAACCTTCGCGGCAATTTCAGTCGCTCCAGGTTTCATTCCGAAAGCTTGCGCGGCTTGCGGAATTACAGAGTTGGATTGAACGGGATTCCACTCGTAGCGGCAAACATCGCGAACGCCCAGACTCCGCTTCCCCGGCCGGGAAGTCATTTCATGGAAGTCATTTCTCTTGAAAGGAGTTGGCTATGGCGGAAACGCAGAAATTCACCATCCTCTCGTTCGTAGGCGGCGGCATACGAGGGCTGATGCCTGTATCGGTGCTCAATAAGCTGTACGCGAAGTACCCCCAGATCATCGACAACACCGACCTCATCGCGGGTTGTTCGACGGGTTCGATCATCACGAGCGAGCTGTTGGCGGGCAAGTCGCCTCAGGACATCATCGATCTCTTCACCTCCCAGAACGGGGAGATTGGGTTCTACCAAAAGATGAACACCGATCCGAAGCAGCCCGCGTATTCGATCGACGAGGTCTACGCCTCGCAGTTCGCGCTGCATGGCACCACGAAGGTCCAGGACATCGTCACGAAGAAGGTGCTCTTCGTCACCTTCAACGTCGGCGGGCTCGAGGTGCAGAACTCGGTGCAGACGGCCATACCGTGGCAGCCGGTCATGTACACGAACATGATCCCCGACCACGGCGACGTGGAGATCGCGAAGGCGGCCACTTCGAGCGGCGCGATGCCCGGGCAGCTGGGCTCGTTCGAAGGCAACGTCGACGGCTGCTTCTTCAACCACGACCCGACAGTCGCGGCGATTGCGCTGGCGGTGAAGGCGGGCCATGCGCTGGAAGACATCACGGCCATCACCTTCGGCACCGGCTACATGCCCGACTGGATCGCCAGCGACACCCACAACTGGGGCGCCGACCAGTGGATGAACGGCACTGCGAACCCATTCAACAATTCGCCGCCGTTCCTCATGAACCAGGTGAAGTCGTCGCCGGTGCTCGACATGAGCCTGAACGGCACTTCGACCGAGCTCATGCCGATGCTCGCCAAGATGCTGCTGGGCGACCGCTACACCAACATCAACCCGACGCTGCCCTTCTTCGTGCCGGAGAACACGGTCTACCCGCAGGCCCTGCAGCTGCTGCAGGACAAGGGCGCCAACGCGGACACCGCGTATGCCGAAGCCCTGGTGCAGAAGTACTGGGTCGAACACGCGCTCGGCTGAGCACCACCTGCAAGCAGGCAAGAAAGCAAACGCATTCCAGGAAAGGAGAAACGACGATGTCGATCACCTCAAAAGGTGCTGCAGCGCCAGCATCCTCACCCGCGATTCCCATCGAGAAGCTGGACCTCGGTCCGTACAACATCCAGTACCTGCCCGACGGCCACTATGTGCTGGACGTGAGCGGCAACAACCCCGCCAAGGGCGCTGGCGTCATCGGCTACACGCTCAAGGTGCCGCAGGCCGGCAACCAGCAATGGCTGTTCGTTCCCTCGCCCGATGCGCCGGGCTGGTGGTACCTGCAGACGCTGATGGACACCAGGTTCGTCCTGACGCTGCAGCCCGGCTCCACGGTAGTCCCCACGCCCGTCGTGATGACGTCCGTCGACCTGGCCAATGCCGACAGGCAACTCTGGAGCCTGCTGTCCACCGAGGAGCCCGGCTACTGGTACATCCAGAGCAAGCTCGGGGCGAGCAACTCGAACGCGCCGCTGGTCATCGGGCTCACCGACAACAAGGTGGAAGCCAGCGCCGTGGCCGGGCCCATCAGCTTCACCGGGTTCCGGGCGCAGGCCTGGGGGTTCAGGCCCGTAGGCAACGCAGGCTGAAGGGAAGCAAGCGTGAAGGGAGTTCAGTCCCAGGCCGGCGACAGACCGGCCGGGTCTGTCAGCCGCTCATTGCGGTCGAGCGCCGCAATCTGCGCCATCTCCGCGTCCGTCAGCGTCAGCTGCAGCGCCTTCAGGTTGCCCTCGAGGTTCGCGCGCCTGGTGGACGACGGAATCACCGCATAGCCCATCTGCATCGCCCACGCCAGCACCACCTGTGCGGCGGTGGCGTTGCGCGCCTTGGCAATTGCCTCGACGACCGGATCGCCCAGCACCTTGCCGTAGGCCAGCGTCATGTAAGACGTGATGTGGATGCCCGCGCTCTTCGCGAACTCGGCCACCTTCCGATTCTGCAGGTAGGGGTGCAGCTCGATCTGGTTGGTGGCGATGTTCTGCGCGCCCACGGCCGCGATGGCTTCCTTCATCAGTGCGATGTTGAAGTTCGACACGCCGATGTGCCTGGTGAGCCCCTGCGCCTTGGCCTCGGCCAGCGCGCCCATGAACTCGGCCACCGGTACCGCGTTGCCGGGCGAGGGCCAGTGGATCAGCGTCAGGTCGACTTGGGTTATGCGCAGCTTCGCAAGGCTTTCTTTCAGGCTGGGCACCAGCTTGTCCTTGGCGTAGTTGTCGGTCCAGATCTTGGTGGTGATGAAGAGGCTCTCGCGGGCCACGCCGCTTTCAGCGATCGCCTGGCCCACCTCGGCCTCGTTGCCGTAGATCTGCGCCGTGTCGATGACGCGGTAGCCCACGTCGAGGCCGTTCTTCACCGAGTCGATGACCACCTGGCCCTTCAGGCGGAAGGTGCCGAGGCCGAAGGCGGGAATGGGGTTGTTCGTGTTCATGGTTTGTCCTTGTGAGTTCAGAAAGGAAAGAGAGAAAGAAAGAAGTTCAGTGCCCGACCGGCACGGGCCCCGAGGCGCGCACCGGAATGCCTGCGCGGTGGTCGAGCGTTCCGCTCCACTGCGTGAGGGCCAGCGACACCAGCACCACCAGCGCGCCGATCCAGGGCGTGTGCATCAGCCCCAGGTGCGTCACGATCAGCCCGCCGGCCCAGGCCGCGCCGGCAATGCCGAGGTTGAAGGCCGCGATATTCAGGCCCGAGGCCACGTCCACCGCCTGCGGCGTGAAGCGCTCGGCCTGCTTTACCACGTACACCTGAAGCCCCGGCACGTTGCCGAAGGCGACCGCGCCCCACATCAGCACGGCCAGCAGCGCCAGCCACTTGTGCGGTGCCGCGAAGTTGAAGAGCAGCAGCACCGCGGCCAGCAACGCGAAGATGATCTTCAGCGCCGGAATCGGGCCCTTGCGGTCGGCCAGCTTGCCGCCCCAGATGTTGCCCACCGCCACCGACACGCCGTACACCAGCATCACCCAGCCCACGGCACCGGCGCTGAAGCCCGACACCTCCGTGAGGATCGGCGCGAGAAACGTGAACGGAATGAACGAGCCGCCATAGCCGATGGCCGTCTTCGCGTACACCAGCAGCAGCCGCGGCTCGGCCAGCACCTTGGCCTGCTGCGCCAGCGAGGCCGGCGGCGTGTGGCGGATGTTGCCGGGCACGAAGACCCAGCTGCCGATGAAGGCGATAACGCCCAGGGCAGACACCGCCAGGAAAGTCTCGCGCCAGCCGAAGTGCTGCCCGATGAACGTACCCAGCGGCACGCCCGTGACCAGCGCTACCGTGAGGCCCGTGAACATGATCGCGATGGCACTCGCCGCCTTTTCCTTCGGCACTAGGCCGGTGGCGATCGTCGAGCCGATGGAGAAGAACACCCCGTGCGCCAGCCCCGTGAGCACGCGGGCGGCAATCAGCGATTCATAGCTCGGCGCCTGCCACGCCAGCAGATTGCCGACCGTGAACAGCGCCATCAGCCCGAGCAGCAGCGCCTTGCGCGGCAGCTTGCCCGTGAGCGCGGTGAGCACCGGCGCGCCGATGGCGACGCCCAGTGCATAGAGGCTGACCAGCAGGCCGGCGGAGGGAAGGCCGATGTGGAGGTCGGCTGCGACTGTGGGGATGAGGCCAACGATGACGAACTCGGTCGTTCCGATGGCGAAGGCGCTGAGGGTTAGCGCCAGTAGGGCTATGGGCATGAGGCACTCCTTCTGGGATGGGGAGGAGTGTCTTGCGGTTACCTTTGCGGATAAATGGGACGTTGGGCAGAAGATAGTTGATCTTGAATCAATAAATAATGAGGGCGACCTCACTTGGGGTGAGTCTTCCCCTTCAACTATTTCCCCCGGCTGAGCTCGCGATCATTTCGGATTCTGAGCGGGGCGTCATCGTGTGCGATATTCGCGCCCAGTTGAGTTGACAGGTCGAGTACCATCCCTGAGAACAAACTTCCTCTCAATAAGGCTATATGGCACGCGGCGAACTCATGAAGAAACTGCTCGCGAGCTACGGTCGCGATGATGAGTTTCGCGCTGTGGCAGAGCAGATCATTGTTGAAGAAGAAAAGAAGAACAACCGGGTGTTGGCACAGTCACTGAGGCGCACGCTCGAGTCAGGCTCCAGTCGTACTTCCAGTCCTAAAGCGCTAGCTCCGCTCATTCCTTTTCCTGAAGCAGCAGCCGATTTTGTTGAGCGTGTTGAGCCTCGGCACACCAAAGATGACATCGTGCTCAGTGGAGCAACTACCGCCATCCTTTTGGGACTGATCAAGGAGTTTCGCCGAGCAGACGACATCCGGCGGCACGGGTTGCCAGTGCGAACAAAGTTGCTTTTTTGTGGCCCGCCTGGCTGTGGCAAGACTTTGTGTGCGGAGGTGTTTGCTGCGGAATTGGGTCTTCCTTTGTTTGTCGTAAAGTTGGATCGTCTGATTTCTTCGTATCTCGGTGAGACAGCAACGAACATAAGGAAGATTTTTGAGTTTGCCCGCAAGCATCCTTGCGTTCTCTTTTTCGATGAGTTCGATGCGCTCGCTCGCTCTCGCGAAGACGGGGGCGAGCACAACGAACTTCGTAGGGTGGTGAACAGTCTGCTTCTATTCATTGACCGCATTCAGCCAAAAGGATTTCTGATCGCTGCGACGAATTTGGATCGCTCACTGGACACCGCGATATGGCGGCGGTTTGACGAAGTAGTCTGGTTTGAGCGGCCTAACAAAAGTATGGTCGAACGTTTCTTGCGCTTCAAGTTTAAGAACGTATTGCTGTCATTTGATCCCGCTTCGAGTGCGGATGCGCTTACTGGTTACTCCTATGCGGAGATTGACCGTGTTTGTGTGCAGTCAATTAAATCGATGGTTATTGAGCGGCGAGAAAAGGTGGAGCACCTCGACTTTGAGCAAGCCATCAAAGATGAAGCGCGTCGCCGTTCAGTTAGCTTGCATCTTCAATCAAGCACATAGCAAACGCAGATGGCGCACTACGATCATCTGCAACTGGTTAGGTTGCCTGAGCGATTTGAGCGTCGAAAAAATGGTGGAGGAGGTCCGCCACCCGAGCGTGACCGTGGAGCGCACACTGGAAGACTTGCTAATGAACTTAACGTAGCAATAGCAACGCAGCAGCAGCGACGGACGCCGGATTTTGTTGATCCTTCGTTGATCTTGCGCGTCCGAATGACCGGAGCCTCGTTGGAGGACGACTGGCGGCAACTGGGCTTGACACTGCTTTCCAGTGATGCCGACAAAACGCTGGTGCTGTTCGTTTCGGATGAGGAAATGCGCGACTTTCGCGCGCGACTGGATGCCTATAGAAACGGGCCTCCCCCTGGCCAACTGCACCCACCCTACAACGCGTTCGTCAGCACAATTGAGTCCATTGGAGCCGTGGAGCCAAGCGATCGGATTGGCGTTCGCTTTCGTGAAGACGGCTTTGCAACCATTGAAGATTTTCTAGTTGACACAGATTATCTGGTTGACGTCGAGCTATGGGATCTAGGTGAGCGCAGGCTGCGGGAGCGCAAAGTCGCGCAAATTACTGCGTATGCCCAAGCACGTGGCGGCACTTTCTTTGATCAGTACTTGGGGCCAAGCATCACAATGCTGCGGCTTCAGATTTCCGGTGCACTTCTTAGAACTCTCTTGACTATAGAAGACATCGCATCCATCGATCAGCCTCCCCAACCCGATCTGGTTGCGAACGAGGCGCTGAGCATTCCTCTTCCTGACACTCCTCCTCTGAATTCTGTTGACGATGAGATACCTCTTATCGGAATCATTGACAGTGGTATCAATGCTCACCCGTTTCTTGAGGATATTCTTGTCGGGTCGATTGGAGTACCAGCGACGCTCGGGACGGCAGACGAATGGGGACATGGAACTAGGGTAAGCGGTGTCGCAGTGTTCGGGGATCTACGCGCTCAAATTGCGGCAGGGACACTGAATCGCGGAGCGCGACTTTGCTCTGCCAAAGTCGTAAATGAACGGGGTGCTTTCGACGACAGGCGATTGGTGCCATCGCAGATGAGAGAAGCGATGGAAACCTTGCACGAAAGGTTCGGATGCAGAATCTTTGTTATTGCGCTTGGTGATTCCAAGCGTCCCTATGACGGTGGAAAAGTCGGTGCTTGGGCCGCAGTGCTGGACGACCTGGCTCGCGAGCTGAACGTTTTGATCGTTGTCTCGGCTGGAAATCGCATCCCTCGCGGCGGCAACAGACTGGAGCAGGCGGTAACGCAGTACCCCGCCTACTTGTTGGAAGAAGCGAATCGCTTTTTTGAGCCGGCGGGAGCACTGAATGTACTAACGGTTGGATCTTTGGCTCATGGTGAAGGCTTGGATGCAGAAGGAGTCGCTGACGTTCGTGTACGGGCGATAACTCGGCCGAATGAACCCTCACCTTTTTCGCGTGTTGGTCCTGGTGTTGGGGGCGTATGGAAACCTGATTTGGTTGATGTTGGTGGGACGCTCGTGTTTGATCCTGTGGTGATGAGACTCAGGCCAGGTGAAAATCTAGCGAGCGCCGGGGTTCTCACCACTAACCATGAGTATGTCGAGAGGTTAATTGCATCAGGTTCTGGAACCTCTTACTCCGCGCCACGGGTGGCATTTGCTGCGGCTCAAATCCTCGCACGATTCCCCGGAGCTTCTGCGAATTTGATAAGGGCTCTGCTGGTCGGATCGGCCGAAATCTCCAGTGCGACTCGCGGTTGCTTTCGAGGTGTTTGCGGTGAAGATGGCATTCGTGCCGTCTGCGGTCACGGTCAAGTTGACCTTGAAAGGGCGGCGTTCTCTGACGACGCCCGTGTAGTCTTGTACGTCGAGGACGAACTGGAGCTTGACCAGTTTGCGGTCTATCGCATCCCAATCCCTGAGCCATTTCAAACAGAGAAGGGTGAACGTAGCATTCGGGTGACGTTGGCTTTCGATCCGCCTACGCGACACACCCGCAACGACTATGCGGGTGTTGGGATGAGCTTCCGCTTGATTCGCGGATGTGACGTGAATGTGATTTTTGAGCACTACAGAAAGCGGAGCAGGGAAGAAGGACCATTTCCAGAGTTGGCAGGTCGCTTCAACTGTTCGCTTACACCCGGACCGGTACTTCGCGAGAAAGGTTCGGTCCAAAGTGCGACGATCAAATTCAAGAGAAGCGTCGAGGAGTATGGCGATGAGTACTACCTTGTTGTTCGCTGTGAATCGGGCTGGTCCGAAACCTCGCGTCAGAGATTCGCGGCAGTTGTTGAGATTTCGCACAAAGCAGAGATTCAACTTTATGAACGTATTCGGCAGCGCATACGTCTCTCTGCAGGTTGAAGTTTGAGCAGGGCCACTCGCATTCTTGGTTGAGTTCTTTGTCGCAGCTTGGCCATCTTGAATACCTGCTATCTCATGAGCTTGTGATTTAGAGGTCCACCATTGAACCGGGCTTTATTCTCGCGACAGTCTTGCAGATATACTGTCCTCCATCACGTAAGTAAAGAGCGTGATCGGGTTTGGAAGCCCGTCGAAACTCTGCGACGAGAGCCGCAGTCACCGCACATGGTCTGTGGCTTTTTCGTTCGCGCGCCAGTTTTAGGCGGCTCGAACGGGAGGGCGCGAGTCCTGCCGGTTTCTTGCAAGAGTTTCCCGGCCTTCCAACCCGTTCGAGCTGCCGCCCTCGTTTGGAAGCGGGTGCGGCGGTTGTAGCAAACCGAAATTCTTGGAGGCCTCTCATGGCTGAAGCTGCTCCCGCACCGGCGCAATCCCGCGCTTGCCCCGCATCCCCCAACCTCGACGACCTCGCCCTACAAGCCTGCGACGACGCCGACAACCTCAACGACGTGATGCGCGCCTACGCCGCGCTCAGGAAGCTCGTCGACACCAGCGCCCTGAACGACAGCGAGGAGCTCACCCCCAGCCGCACCGAACTGAGCGCCTTGCTCGGTGTGCTCAACGACGCGCTGACGGCGCGCATCGATGCCATCAACCTCGCGGCCGGCGCAGTGCGTGAAGCGCTGCAAGGGCGCAAGCCGGGCCTCGCGTGAGATAGAGACAAAGAGTCAGTCAGGCAGCCGGCCCGCCCGGCTGCCCTGTGCGCTAGGCACCGTGGATTGCCATCATGACCCAGAAGGTAAGCCACATCGCGGCCGCCCCTAGCAGGCACATAGTCGCCAAAAAGGCAGCCAGATAGCCGATTCGCCGCCAGATCATGGGAACGCTTGGAATAAAGCGCCAGTAGATCCAGACCGCCCACGCAAAGAGGATCGCGGCGGTGATCGGAGCGATGTTGTCGGTGATCAATGAAAACCTGCGCTGGTCCAATGCGCCAGCGACCACGAACAGTGCCGGCATCGCAAGGAACCATGCCAGCACGTTCAGCAGCAGACGCCCACCAACTTTCATCGAATTGCCTCGCCCTTGAAGAAGTGCCCCGGCATCGGCGTTTCCCAGCCTGGAGCTTGATATCGAGGAGTCGAGATCAGAGGCACGTGGCCCATGACGCTCTTCAGTAGACCCGCGAGATAGGAACTGCTGTTGTACTCGCCCGGACGCATCTGCGATCCCCTGACGTTTCTGGGGAGTGAGTATGGCGCGACGTAGCTTGAGAAATTCCGTGATCGCTCGATCAGCCGTCGCGCAAACTCCTGTCGGCTCATACCCTCTGGAGGCTGCAGTGGTATTCGCACGACCACATCTGATGGCAATGCATTGGTGTAGCTGTTGGTCTTGATCAAGCCGAGATTCCTGAAACCCGCCTCAAGCATGGTCGGCTGCCCGTCGATCACGGTGATGCCGCTATACGCGTCAGTGATGACCAGTGAGAAATGAAGGTCGGGTGGATCAGGCCAACTGACCTTTCCCGCTCCGCCTGCGGCTATGCGCCCAAACAAGGTGAAATTCGGCTCCGAGTGCTGCGCGCGCCCCACGGAGTTCGTTTCTGCTGCCATCTGTCCTCCCTTTTTTTGACTCGATGTCTTCTGCGATCGTCAGCCTAGCAGCGGCTTATTTCAAATCGGGGCTGACGGGTCGCCCGAACCTTCGAGCCAGCCAGGATCGTCAGGCGGCTGGTCTGTCTAGCGGCTCGGTAACACGACCGACGTTTCCCTCAGAAGCCACTCCCTGAACGCCACCACCCGCACGTCCTCGCTGCTCTCCTGCGGACACACCAGGTAGTACGCATACGGCTGCGGCATTCGCACACCGACGTCGAACAGCCGCACCAGCCGCCCCTGCGCCAGATCGCCCGCGATCATGTCCAGGTCGGCCAGCCCCACCGCGCCGCCTTCGAGCACGGCCTGCACCACGAAGCTCGAATCGGCAAAACCCACGAGCCGGCTGTCGTCGATGTCACTGTCCACGCCGGCCGCGGCCATCCACATGCGCCAGTCAGGCCAGGTCATGGCGTCGGTCTTCCAGTCGACATAGCAGAGCGTGTGGTTGTGGCGCAGAAGGTCGCGCGGCTCGTTCAGCGGCGGCCCGGCTTCGAGGAGCCTGGGGCTGCACACGGGCACGATGAGGGTGTCGAACAGCCGGTCGGCGCGCGCGCCTTCATAGCTGCCGGTGCCGAAGCGGATGGCAATGTCGATGTCGTCGGCCTCGAAGTCGCGCAGCTCGTCCGAGATGTCGAAGCTCAGCTCCAGCCCCGGGTTGGCGGCCCTGAACTGCGGCAGCCTCGGCAGCAGCCAGTTGGTGGCGAAGCGCGCGCTCAGCGACACGCGCAACTGCGCCGCGCTGCGCGCCAGCCGGCGGGCGCGGCCGGTGGCGCGGTGCAGGGTGTCGAGCGCGTCGGCGGTCGCCTCGAACAGCACGGCGCCGGCCGGCGTGAGCTGGATGCTGCGGCTGGTGCGCGTGAAGAGCACCACGCCGATCTGGTCTTCGATTTCCTTGATCTGGTAGCTCACGGCCGCGGGCGTGAGCCCCAGCTCGTCGGCCGCGCGCGTGAAGTTGCGGTGCCGCGCGGCCGCCTCGAAGGTGCGCAGGGCTCGCGTGCCGGGCAGGGGCATGCTGCGGTTCGTGGTGCTTGTCATGGTGGTGGTGTCGTATCGATCAGTCGGTCGATCTTCAAGCCTTGTTTGATGCTTCGTTGAGAACTACTCGTTTCCCAAGCCGCGAGCGGCAAGGGAGGATCAGGCGAATCAACCGAACGAAGAAGCGAGTGAATGAACGATGTCTGCCAGCCTGAACAACAACAACCCATGCGGCGCGTGCCCTGACGGCGGAGGCGCCATCAGTGCCGCTGCTGCTGCCGCAGCCACCGCTGACAACCACGACCCCTTGCACTGGCCCGCGCGCATGTGGATCGCGCTGCTCATCTTCAGCGGCGTGATTCTGCTCGACGGGCTCGATATCTCGATGATCGCGGTGGCAATCCCCGAGATCCAGCATGCCTTCGGCATCGGTGCGGCCACGGCGCAGTGGCTGGTCAGCGCGTACATCCTGGCGTTCGGCGGTTTTCTGCTGCTGGGCGGGCGCTGCGCCGACCTGTTCGGCCGGCGGCGCGTGCTGGTGGCTGGGCTGGCAGTGTTCGCGCTGGTATCGGTGGGCGGCGCATTCGCCACCGACGCGGGGCTGCTGATCGTCTCGCGTTTTGTCAAAGGCATGGCCGCGGGCTTCACCGGGCCGGCTGCGATGTCGCTGCTGACCACCACCTTTGCCGAAGGGCCGGCGCGCAACAAGGCCTTCGGCATCTTCAACCTGTTCGAGGCCTCGGGCTACTCGTCGGGCCTGCTCATCGGCGGGCTGCTGGCCGCGCTGAACTGGCGCTACATCTTCGTGCTGCCCATTCCCGTCGCGCTGCTGCTGATGATCGCCGCGCTGCGCTACCTGCCGCCCGACGCGCCGAGCGCCGGCAACAAGGGCCGACCGAAGCTCGACATCGGCGGCGCCGTCACGCTGGTGGCGGGCATGCTGCTGCTGGTGTTCACCGTGGTGTCGGCGGAAGAGGTGGGCTGGGCCTCGGCACGCACCATCGGCGGCTTCGTGGTGGCGCTGGCGCTGCTGGCGGCACTCGTCGTCATCGAGCGCACGGTGAAAGAGCCGCTGGTGCGGCTGGGCATCTTCCGCAACCGCGAACTGGTGGCGGCCAACATCAGCGCCGCGCTGCTGTACGGCGGCGCCATGGGCTTCCAGTTTCTCGTGGCGCTCTATCTGCAGAACATCCAGGGCTGGAAGCCATGGCAGATGGCGCTCGTGCTGCTGCCGGCCGGCCTGATGGTCGTGCTCGTCGGCCCGAAGATCGGCGCGCTCATCAGCCGCTTCGGCGTCAGGCGCGTGCTGCTGGTGGGGCTGTCGGCTTTCGTGCCGTGCTACTTGCTGATGCTGTGCATCGGCCCCGAGCCCGACCTGTGGGGCGTGCTGCTGCCCGCATCGGTGCTGTGGGGCGTGGGCTTCGCGCTGAGCATCTCGGCGCTGATGGTGGCGGGGACGAACGGCGTGGCCGACGAGGAGCAGGGGCTGGCCGCGGGGCTGCTGAACAGTTCGCTGCAGGTGGGCGGGGCTTGCGGGTTGGCGGTGCTGACTGCGGCGATTGCGCCTGGGACGGAGTTGGGGATGCTTTATGCAGGGGTGTGGGTGGTGCTGGGGTTTGGGGTGTTGACGTTGGTGGGGCAAGGGGTGAGAGGCAAGGGATAGGAGAAGCGTCGAGCCTCGAGCTTGCGATGCGCTGGTCGTTCGCGCGTGAAAATTTTCGCGCTGTCAGCGAGTAGTTGCTGCTGTAGTTACCGGCGTCACGTCGTCCACGTACAAGCCGACATCTAACAATTTGGGAGGTGTTCGGAATGATGCGGAAAATCATCGTGGTCGGCGATCCGCCGGCTCCGGGTGGAATGGTGCTGCCATATGAAGGCCCTACATCGGATGTCCACGGGCATCAGCTTGCGCTGATCGGCGGGCGTGCCTACTGCGAGGGCTGCAACAGCGTTGGCATCCTTGCAAAAGCCGGAGGTCCTCGACGAGCATGGTTTCACAGTGCCGAAGTTGCGCTCGAGGGCGATGTGGTGGTCTGCCATTGCCCGACTCCTCCGTCGCTCGTCGCCACGTTGCTGCACACCATGGTCTATGACGACTGCCTGGCCGTTGGTGCAAGCGAGTTCCAGCCGAGCTTTGTTGCGCTGCCGGGATGGTTTTCAGGAAATGCGGCGACCGTTGCGGCCAGCAAGAAAGTGGTCGATGAGATGGTGCAGCATTCGCCTCAAGCAGAGCTGTCGGAAAAAATCTGCCCGAACATGACCAACAAAGAGTTCTGCACCCTGGTTCTTGAGCTGCGCGTAGATGCCGTGAAGATGGTTGAACAGCGCCTGAAGGACCTCGATCTGTGGGGCGAGGCCGAGAAGTCGAGGGTAGCGACATGGTTCGGCGCGGACGACGAAGGGACTCGGCAATACTTGAGGAAAGGATTGATCGAGTGCCTGCGTGTCCTGAAAGGATTGACCTGCGGCAACTTCGTTCGCTATTCGGACGAGTCAATGAGGCGGGTCGGCTGTGTTGCGGAAAAGGACATGCGACTGATTGCTGCGGGTGTGTGCAAATCTGACGTGAAAACCCACACGATCGGGATCAACATCGTTTTCTGCGATCTGCGTGACCGGTCTGCGGAAGGGGACTCTCAATTGCAGACCCTTCTTCACGAAGTGATCCATTTCGATGACACCTTCAGCACCGACGACGACGTCTATTCGATGAGCAGGAGCCTGACGATTTCCCAAGACACCAAGCGAGCGCTGAAAAACACGGACAGCATTGCGGGCTACGTCGCCTTTGGAGTGACCTATGAAGGCTAGGTTGTCCGTTCTGTTCTTGCTCATTGCGATATCGGTGGCGAGCACAGCCCAAGCATGCTCGCGCGCATTCGCCATCGACCTCGACTTTGCACCCGCATCGGACACTCTCGAGAAGTCAGAAGTGGTGAGGCTGGTTGGCTGGCTCGACAAATGGCGGAAGGAGTTTCCGCGGCTGGAGAGCGTCAAGGTTGACGGGATCGCTCCTGCGAATGCCGAGGGCGCCAAGGCGCTTGCGCATCGCAGGGCCTTGGCAACGGAACGTGCACTGCGGATGCTGATGGAAGATGTGCCCGTTCACACGACCTCTCATCTCAGTTCGCCTTCATCGAAATTCAAAGGCGGAAACTACGCGGCGATCGATCTGGTTCCCTTTCAGGCCGATCTTCCTGATTGCAGCCCGATTCCGATCCCGGGTTTCAAGTATTGAGGGCGCATCTGCTTACTGCTACTGCTTGGGTAGCAGCACGGGGCCCTCGGACCATTTGCAGCAGGAGCCTGTCTTGGCGCACGCGGGTTGAACGCTCGCATTCAGAATGTCCAGGCGCTCTGGATGCCTTATCGACTTGTGCTCGTATTCATCGACATGCTGGTGCACTTCGAATGATGTCGTGTTGCCCAACGTCCTCAGCAGATCGGCGATCCCGGCGAGCCGGAGGTTTGCTTTCTTCAACGACGTGGCATCGCCTTTGATGGCACGAGCGTAGATATCTGCGCGGTAGACGCCGCCGGTCGCCCTGCTCGGGTTTCGTTGCTCGACGAACCAGTTAGTCACCGAGATGACCTGTTGCGATTCGAGGTGCGTGTTGGCGGGCGGGAACTGCACATCGTGCTGGAGACCGCCGAACGAGCATGCGACTGCCCATGCAGGTGTCAGGGCCCAGGGGAGGGCGAGGAGCCAGCCCTTCATTGCTCGGTACTCCTCGATTTATAGAGCGGGTCCCCCAGCTGGCAGGGACATTCATGAGGGCATGCTGGCAGAAAGCCGAGGTCCACTCTGACGCCTTCGCTCTTTTCCAGCTGTTTCAGGTATGCGGAAACAGGGGCTTCGACGTAGCTTCGCTCAGGCAGTTGAATCTTTGCTGGAGCAATGTGCAGGTTTTCTTGAAGTACACGAGCAATGTTGTGCGCGCGATCCATTCCCAGCTGATTAGTCGTTCGTTCGCCGGGCTCGGTGGAGGCGGTGACATAGAAGGCTTGGTGGTTCGGGTACCGCTGGCGAAGATCGATCATCCAGTTGGCCAGCCTCAAGACTTGCGATGCGGGGATCACCGAAGAGTCGCGCTCGAAATACACCCCTCTGACCTTGACCGGAGAGCAGGCATAGGAAGGCGCTGCTGCCGATATGGCAATGGTCGCGATCAAGATTATTCGGTTCACTGAACACCCCTGAGTTGATGACCCGTGAGGTGTACGCGGCAACGCCGGAAATCACTGTTGTCTATCGTCAATCCCCCCGTTCGTATTTCACGGCCCGCCACTCATTCGACCCGCGACTTACCCCCACGGCAAAAAGGTGAAATCTCCCCACTGCATCCGAACCCCTCTCCGGTGCGTAAACCCCCCAGCAGCGAGGAGCTGCTGTCCCTCCACCACCTACAACCAGGAGAACTTCCATGCAAACCTCCCGTTCCATCGCCGCCCTCGGCGCGGTGCCGCTCGTTGCTGTGCTCACCGCGTGCGGCTCGATGTCTTCAGGCTCCATGACCCCTGCGTTCAACCAGTCGACCCTGCCACCGACCATCCAGGTCCCCGCCGGCAACAAGGTCGCCATGGAAACCGTGGGCAAAGGCGACATCACCTACGAATGCCGCGACAAGGCGAATGCGCCTGGGCAGACCGAGTGGGTGTTCGTCGGTCCCGACGCCCAGCTGTGGGATCGCGGCGGCAAGCAGGTCGGCAAGTACTACGGCCCGCCGGCCACGTGGGAGTCGAACGATGGCTCCAAGCTCACGGCGACGCAGCTGGCGGTGGCACCCTCGGGGCCGACGAGCCTGCCGTTCCAGCTCGTCAAGGCCAATCCGGCGGTGGGCAGTGGCTCGATGACGGGCGTGACGTACATCCAGCGCGTGGCGCTGCAAGGTGGCGTGGCACCGGCGGCAGTGCCTTGCACGCCGGCCACCAAGGGACAGAAGCAGGTCGTGAAGTACCAGGCGGACTACATCTTCTGGAAGGCGTCCTGACGGACGAGGGGCGCGAGGCCCGTCGTCAGGGTTTCGCGGCCCTGGCCAGCCTGCCTGCCGCCACGGCGGCGGCAAGGCCGATGCCTCCCACCACCATGCACAGCGCAAATATCACCCCACGCGCGTGCACCGAATCCGCAAACGCCCCCACCACCAGCCCCGCCAGCGGCTGCGTCAGGTTGTTCAGCAGCACGATCACCCCGGTGGTCTTGCCGTAGTCGTGCGCCGGGATGATCCGCTGCCTGTGGATGCGGATGTAGATGCTGAACATCTTGTCGAACCCGACCACGAGTAAAAAGCCGGCCGCATAGCCCCAGTGGCTGGTGCTCGCGGCGGTGAGCAGGCCGCCGCCGAAGATCAGCGCATACGCGGTGACGCCCATGCGCTTGAGCGGAATCGATCCGCGGATGATCGCCAGCAGGATCGCGATGCTGGCCACGGCCCCCAGGGTCTGCAGCGTCGCGTAGTAGGTGGCCGAGCGCTGGTGCAGCCCGGTGACCATCGCGGCGGACGAGGCGAGGG
>Ga0209673_1001817_pt1 | contig 17498 bp, 17 predicted proteins | sample AraplaCol_mMS_r2_2_FD_184274 | JGI IMG/M metagenome (GOLD analysis project Ga0209673, IMG submission 184274) | Arabidopsis root microbial communities from North Carolina, USA - plate scrape MF_Col_mMS_r2 (SPAdes) (version 3) | ecosystem: Host-associated > Plants > Roots > Endosphere | place... | reverse complement strand
GGCCGCGAGAAGGCGGTCGTCGGTGCGCTGGAACATTATGCGGAATTCTTGCGTGGCCGCGACCCGTTCAAGATCGGAGCGCTCTGGCAGGAGATGTATCGCAGCCAGTATTTCGAGGGCGGTCGCGTATTGCAGGCCGCGATCTCGGCGATCGACATCGCGCTCCACGACATCAAGGGCAAAGCGCTTGGCGTGCCCGTCTACGAGCTGCTCGGCGGCAAGCAGCGCGACCGGATACCGACCTTTGCGACGACCTTCGCGGAGCCAGGGCCAGCGATGATCGAGCAGGCACAAATGCTGGTCGAGCATGGATGGAGGGCCATGCGACTTTCGCCCTCGGGTCACGAGCACAAGGAGATTTACGAGCCCCGCGAACATATCGCGATGACAGCGAAATGGTGCGTCAAAGCTCGGGAAACACTGGGCGAGGAAATCGTTCTGGGCATCGACTATCACCACCGCCTGACGGTCGCTGAAGCTGCAAGCTTCTGCCAGAAGATGCCGAAGGGCACACTCGACTTCCTCGAGGAGCCGATCCGCGACGAAACACCGGGCGCCTACGAGGCGCTGCGTCGAATGACCGATATTCCATTTGCGATCGGCGAGGAGTTCTCGTCGAAGTGGCAGTTCCTGCCCTTCATCGAGCGCGACATTCACCAGTTCAATCGCCTTGATGTCTGTAACGTCGGCGGTCTGACTGAATCGATGAAGGTCGCCGGCTGGAGCGAGGCTCACTATGTCGACATGATGCCGCACAATCCACTCGGCCCGGTATGCACGGCTGCCACGATCCACTTCTGCGCCGCCGTTGCGAATTTTGCCTGGTTGGAAACGCGGGCGAGCCCCGCGGAGATGCATCTGGGTTTTGACAATTCTGACTTCTTTCCGGTCCAGCCACGGCTTGAGGCTGCCTGCTATCCAGTTTCCGATGCGCCCGGCCTGGGGGTCGAAGTGAACGAGGAGTTGATTGCCAGGCAGAGTTTTGAATTCTGGGAGGCGCCTCATCTGAAACGCCGGGATGGCTCGGTGACGAATTGGTGAGAAAGGGAAGCGAGCCGACTTGAACGGGCGGGAAATTGCGCGCCGGGTTCATCGTTCCTCGCACATGGCGCAAAGCGCACTTTTCACCGACCCTTTCTCGGTCCAGACAGAGAACGACCGCAGGGCACTTGGCTCGATTTCTGGGATTGAGGTCGCCCGCGTTGGGCTCAGAAAGACCGGCGGGCGAACGTCACTTCGTCGCACGTTGCCATCATCGTCTTCCGTGGCAAGGCGCCAGATCCTGTATGGCGAAAAAAATTTGCCTGCAACTGCCCTCGCTTTGGTCAGTTTGCCAGGCGTCGACGCGCTATTGCGACATGAAATCGCATGCCATGGACAAGGCCGTTGTCGTTGAAGTCATAATTCGGATTGTGGAGCGGAGCCGATGTCTCGCCATTGCCGAGGAACACGAAGCACCCAGGCACCCGGCTGAGGAACTGCGCGAAATCTTCTGATCCCGTCATTGGTTTTGATGCGACCATTGCGTTCGACGCGCCATATAATTCCACCGCCACGGCCATGGCTTCGGCAGCCAAGGCGGTGTCATTCATGAGTGGAACGAATTCACGCGTGTAACGGACATGGGCCTCGACATTATAGGCAAGCGCAGTGCCTTGCGCGATAATCCGCATCTGCTGCTCGATGTGCTCGCTGATCTCCCTGCGGAAGCTGCGGGCATCACCGAGAATGCGTGCCATGCCGGGCAGGGCATTCCTGGTGCCATCGGTGATGAGCTCAGTGACGGATACGACGCCGATGTCGGCCGGGTCGATGCGCCGCGCGACGATCGTCTGCAGATTGGTGACGATGGCGCAGACGGCAACCAGGACTTCGCTGCCCCAGTGCGGTCGGGCGGCGTGTCCCCCGACGCCCTTGAGCGTGATCTCGAAATTGTCCTCCGCCGACATGAACTCTTCGGGTTTTGTCTCGAAATAGCCAACAGGAAGACCCGGCATATTGTGGATGCCATAGATTTCATCAAACGGATATTTCTCGAAAAGACCATCGGACATCATCGCGAGTGCGCCTTTGCCCCATTCCTCGGCCGGCTGGAAAATGAAGCGGACCGTCCCGTCAAAACCGCCTTCTGCGGCAAGCATCTTCGCGGCTCCGAGGAGCATGGCGGTGTGACCGTCGTGACCACAGGCGTGCATGAGCCCGCAGTTGCGGGATTTATGTTGCATGTCACCCTGCTCGGTGATGCGCAGGGCGTCCATGTCGGCTCGCAAGGCGATGGCGCGGTTGCCGGTCCCTCGCTTGAGGGTTCCGACAACCCCGGTACCACCGACGCCTTCGGCGACCTCATCGAGGCCAAATGTTCTAAGTTTGTCGGCGACAAACGCAGCCGTGGCTTGCTCCGCAAAACCGAATTCTGGATTGGCATGGAGGTGTCGCCGCCACTCACTCATTTCGGCATGGAGCGTCTCAATGTCGGTCATCAGATCAGTTCTCCGGTGCGGTGAGATTGCGGACCACGTCAAGCAACACATTGGCTCCTGCGACCAGATCGGTGTTGGGCGTGAATTCCTTGGGGTTATGGCTGATGCCGCCGATACTGGGTACGAAAATCATCCCCGAGGGTGCGATCCTGGCGATCATCTGAGCATCGTGCCCTGCACCGGAAGTCATCCTTTTCGATTTCAATCCACGGGCCGTCGCAGCCTCCACGACCGCCGCCACAATGCCGCTGTCGAATGTCACCGGCTGAAATCTTGCCAGACGTTTCGTGGTGATTGTGACCTGCTCATCGTCTGCAACCGTATCGAGGTATGTTGACAAGGCAGCTTCTTCCGCCAACAGTTTTTCCTCATCGGGATCGCGCAAGTCAACCGTGAATGTCGCTTTTGAGGGGATCACGTTGATTGCGTTTGGCTCGAACTCCATGCACCCGACTGTGGCAACCGTAGGGGTGTTCGAGGCCGTCGCCCGGTCGCGCACAAAGGTGATGACGCGCGCTGCTGCCAAGCCGGCATCGCGGCGCAGGGAAATGGGTGTCGTGCCTGCATGGTTGGCATCTCCTTCGATGGTTACTCGCTGCCAGGAAATGCCCTGCAGATTCTCGACGGCCCCAACCGGCGTCTCCTCGCGCTCGAGGATCGGCCCTTGTTCAATGTGGAGTTCGATATAGGCGTGCGGTTGCAGGAAACCGGGCTCTTGGGGTCCGGCATAGCCAATTCGGGCAAGCTCCTCACCAAGGACAGATCCATCGGTGCCTACGGTGGCAAGCGCTTCATCGACATCAAGTCCGCCCACATGGACCAGCGACCCCATCATGTCAGGCGCATAGCGCACGCCTTCTTCGTTGGTAAATGCAGCAATCGCGATAGGTCGGTTTGGATTGAAGCCCTCCGATTTCAGGGTTTCTACGACTTCCAGTCCCGAGAGGACACCGTAACAGCCGTCAAACACCCCTGCATTGATCACAGTATCGATATGAGACCCCAGCATCAGCGGTTTTGCTGTATCGTCGGCCTGTATCGGCGCCCAGATGCCGAAGATGTTGCCGATCCGATCGACTGCGACATCGAGCCCGGCTTCCTGCATCCAGGCGATCAAGCGATCCCGGCCGTGCTTGTCCGCGTCGGACGCCGCAAGCCTGACAAGGCGGCCATCCTTGTCTCTGCCGATGGAGCCGAGTTCACGGAGACGTCCGAGCAAGCGTTCCTCATTGACCGATGATCCAGTCATGCCGCCGTCCCTGCGTTTCTCGACAAAATCGATCCGGGTGCTTCCCCGACGATCGCCTCATACTTGAGCGGATCGGTCGCTCCTTCGGTGTTGATCACAAGGACCCGCGATTGATCTCCAAGCCGCAAATGGGCCTTGATCTGCCGATCACCGATGGCCCTGATCAATCCGGCCAGGCCAACGCCACCGCTTTCGCCCGCCACGACGGCGGGGTCTCCCACGACCGGATAGGCCAGCCTCTTCATGACGGTGACTGCGTCGTGTTCGTCTACGGTCATGAACGCGTCTGCCACACGCGAGAGGATGCGCCAGGCTACCAGGGACGGCTGGTAGCACTCGAGCATGGCCATGATTGTCGGCTCACCGTGGTCGACCGTCACCGGATGCCCGGCCCTGGCGCTCTCGACGATGCATGCTCACGTTCGGGATCAACAACTGTGAAGATCGGGCGTGTGTCCCCCATGACAAGCGCGAGATAGCCGGCTGCCGCAGCAGCGATGCCGCCAACCCCTGACTGAACGAAAACATGGGTCGGCGGGTCCTGCAACTCCCTGAGTGCCTCGCGGAATATCGCGGTGTAGCCCTGCATTACAAGGCTTGGAATGCGCTCATAGCCAGGCCAGGACGTATCCGACACGATTGTCCAGCAACGCTCGATCGCAACCCTGGACGCTTCCCTGACAGAGTCGTCGTAGGTTCCCTCGACGCGACACACGTCGGCGCCAAATCCTGCGATGGCCGCCACCCGTTGGTCGCTGACGCCCGAGTGAACGAAAATCACGGCACGTGCGCCAACGGTCTGCGCCCCCTGGGCCACGGAACGTCCGTGGTTGCCGTCGGTGGCACATGCAACCGTCATGGTTTTTGCCACGGCCAGGACCTCCGGTGAACCAAGTTCAGTTACATCGACTTGTCTGGAAAGGCATTTGCTTGCCTCCTCGAGCACAAGACGCATCACCGCGTAGGCACCGCCAAGCGCCTTGAAGCTGCCAAGGCCGAGCCGGGAGCCTTCGTCCTTCATATGGATGCTCGACACCCCGAGTTTGCGGGCAAGGCCGCCGAGGGACACCAAGGGCGTCTTCGCGTTGTTTTGGCGGTGCGACAGGAATCTCTCGACCTCCGCGGCAGCCACCGGGCCAAGAGCTTCCGCGTCCCGTGGGTCCAGCTGAGACTTGTAGGCGCTATTCGAATTTATGAGAAACATGGGGGCCTCGCTCGGGTTCGAGGGGAAAATATATTGCATTGCCTCCGCATCGTGCGCTGAATATTCGGGTCTGATTTGCAAGTTTGTTTCGTCAAGGGAGCGAAAAAGTATGGGTGCGCTGGCGCAGAAGATCATTTTGGATGACTTCGACCGCAAAATCCTCGCCCTCCTCCAGAGGGACAACCTCACGCCGCAGAGAATGATCGGCGAAGCGGTCAATCTGTCGGCTCCAGCCGTTCAGCGCCGGATCAAGAAGATGACGGAAGCCGGTGTGATCAAGGCGAATGTCGCGATCGTCGATCCCGCAGCGCTGGGGCATCCGATCACAATCTTCGTTGAAGTGGAGGTGATCAGCGAGACCGCGGAGCAAATCGAAAGCGCCAAGCGGGAATTCGCGGCGACCCCCGAAATCCAGCAGTGTTACTATGTGACCGGCGAAGCAGATTTTGTCCTCCTCGTCGTCGTACCATCCATGAAGGAATATGAATCCCTGACCCGGCGGCTCTTTTTCGGAAACAACAACGTCAAACGTTTCCGGACGTTTGTCGCGATGGACCGCATCAAGGCTGGACTGGAAGTCCCGGTTCCGTGAATTCGGCGAAAATCGTGCAGCGGGGATCGATCAGGACAACGAGGCAGTCGGAGGTCGTCTCACTCTTGGCTGTGCGCGGTCAACGGCGACCGCACCGTCTTGGAGGTGGTCGCCCCTTGCGGCGAAAACCTTGCCACCAGGGCGGACGGTGCAACACCAGCCTCCTGAAGGCTAATACATCGCGTCAGTTGCAAAAGCTTGCCATCAAGTATTAAATTATTTTAATACATTACTTATTGGCAATGAAACTGTAATATACTTTTAATTTGCAAACATAATTGGCTGTCTTCATATCCTTGCCAAGCGTTGAGCTTCGCTGAGAGGCTTTACGCGGTGAAGCAATTTAATAGGACCGAAATCGTGACAAGCATTGTCAATCGCCGCAGATCTGCGGCTCTTCTGGGCGCGGCCATTATGATCGGCGCGGCCTCCCTTTCCCTCGAAACATCATCTGCATTTGCCGCATCCGCCATTCCGGCCGATCAGGCAAAGGTTGTTGTCGCCAATTCTCAGAACGCCGACGTCGATCACGGCTACCTCGGTGTCCAGATCCAGCCGGTGACGCAGGAAGTTGCGGACGCGATCGATCTGGCAAATCCGGCTGGCGCGCTTGTTGCAAACGTCTCGAAAGACTCGCCCGCCGCTCGCGCCGGTATCAAGCAGGGCGATGCCATTACGTCGGTCGGCGAAAAGCCGGTGTCGACACCGAAGGATCTGTCGCAGCTCGTGGCGGATCTTACCCCTGGTGACAAGAAAACCGTTACGGTTTGGCGTTTTGGCAAGAGCGTCGACCTTACGGTCGAGATCGGCAGCAGCGACGACGGAATGGCTAAGCTTGCTGCTTCCAAAGGCTCCGAACAGGCAATCCCAGCCGGTCCGCGGATTGGTGTCGCACTTGTCGACCTGACGCCGGAAGTTCGTGAGCGGCTGGACCTCTCCCAGGACGTCCAAGGTGCCGTCGTTGCCAATGTATCGCCTGACAAACCGGCAGCCGCGGCAGGGCTGAAAGCCGGTGACGTCATTCTGTCGGTCAACGACAAGACAATCCAGAATGCCAGTGGAGCCAAGAACGCAGTTGCGGATGTTGCGAAGGCCAAGAAGAAGTCAGTGCTGCTGCTGATACAGCGCGGCAATAACACGACCTTCGTAGCCGTGCCGTTCACGACGGCTTAACCGGCAGACTGGGGCCGACGCGACAGACGCGTCGGCCTTTTTGCTTTGGCCGACCGCGCAGCCATTCGCAAACCGCGCGACCCGCCAATCAATCTCGCGAAGAGACACGCATCCTATGAGGCGGCAGCAATAGGCGAGGAAACCTGGTTCTGGCCTTCCACGACTGTAACCAAGGCCCGCAAGCGCTGAGAACTTTCGAAGGGTAGCTTCGACGACCGCCCGCCTCGTCGGAAGCCTTATTTTTTTCTTTTGGATTTCGTTTGCCTTCTCGACCGGGCATCCAGTGCCAGCCTATGGTGGATGCGCGATGATGGAGGATTTTTCGTGCAGGGTTTGCAGGAACTGATCGACTGGATCATCGGGGAGGGCCTATCCAGCCGGAGCGTCGAGCAGATCATGGAGGGACTTGGGCCAAGATTGGTCGCTTTAGGTTATCGGATTGTCCGCGCCTCGATTGCAATGCCATCGATCGACCCGATGCAGAAGGGATTTTCGGTCGCGTGGTCGCCACGCTCGGTCATGTCCGTTGACATCCAAGGGCATGATGACGCGGGACAGGAGATGTTCGAGCGCTCACCGATCTTCCATCTGCTGTCGAATAACCTTCTCTACGGCCGGTGGAGCCTGCCGGCGAACGAAACCAATAGCTTTCCGTTGTTCGACGAATTGGCACAGCTCGGCGCGACTGAGTACTTGATCAAGCTTGCGGAGTTTCCTGGAGAGACTGCCCTTGGTGGCGTGGGCTTCTCGATAGCAGTCGATGGACCCGGCGGATTTTCAGAACAGCAAATTGCAGACGTCGAACGCTTGATGCCCGCGTTGGCCCTGACTTGCTGCCGAGTTGCAACCACCCGCGTTGCGACCGACATGCTTGCCGTCTACACCGGGACGCGAACCAGTGGCCGCATTCTCAGCGGACAGACCCGTCGTGGAGATGGCGCCTCGATATACGCAGCAATCCTGCTTGCCGATCTAAAAGACTTCACGTCCTTGAACGAGCGGTGGCCGCCGGAGAGGATCGTCGGCTGGCTGAACGAACACTTCGAGGCGATTGCCGGGCCGGTGGAGGAGAATGGTGGCGAGATCCTCAAGTTTATGGGTGATAGCCTGCTGGCGATTTTCCCTGCTGACATCGACGATCCCTCCGAGGCTTGTGGCCGTGCTTTGTCGTCGGCTCGGATGGCCGTCAAAGCCAATCAATTGCTGAATGCAAGGCGCAACGATGAAGAGGAGCCGCAGCTGTTGGTCGATATCGCTCTGCACGTTGGCGAGGTTTTTTACGGCAACATAGGTGCCTCCCGCCGCCTCGATTTCACGGCGATCGGCCGCGCAGTCAACGAAGCGGCCCGGATCGAGAAAGTTGCAGATACGGTCGGCCACAACCTTCTGGCATCAAGGCCATTCGCAGCACAGGTACCGAAAGGGTTTAGGAATGTTGGTTCATTCGTGCTTAAGGGGGTAGCAGAGCCAGCGGACGTATACGCCTGGACGGGCTGATAGGCCTGACAGTTTATCGCCCATCTTCCGGGGTATGGCGATTGGCTTCCAAGTGAGAGCCACCCTAGATTGGCGGATGGATAACGTTCACACCAGGCCTGCCTCTAGGCCCGCTCAGTAGGCTGTCTGCTGTGGGTCGCCCTCCATTGGTCTGCTGAAGTACAAGTATCGCCTCACCGAAAACCTCCCGGCGCCGGAGTGTTCGAGCGTTTGTCGCGCGTGTCCTTTCCACCTCTGACATTTTGGTTGCGTCGGCTAGCGAAGCCTCGTTTTCCACCATGTCGATCAGCAGGTTGCGCATCACTCCGTTCTCTTCCCGCAGGCGGTGCAACTCGGTGCTTATCGGGGATGTCGACAGCTTACGCTCAATCGTTTCCTCAATTGCCTTTTCGACCAACCGGGTCTTTGCGGCGTAGAAACGTCCGGCGAAGTATGTGCTGGTTAAAACGCAAAAGGCGAGGACGAGAGTTAGGTATAGCATCGTCAGGCTCCAATCATCGCTTTGAGATTGTGATTTTGAACGCCGTTTTCAATAAGGCGTGGCAATCGCTGGGAGGCAATCGGTGCTCTGACCTGCGGTGACCGGGTGGTCACCGGTCATCACAAAAGTTGCCCCGGAAACGACCATGTCTCACACGCTTCACGAGGCTTTGGTCAACAGGCAAGCGGTTCCATCATGTCGTGGCTATCGATGGTCCTTCGATCAAGTTGTGGTTAAACAATCCAGCCCCATCGGAAAAGGCCGCCATCGAGCCACAGCACCTCTCGGGTGCGTCATCCCGGCGCCATGATGCCAACGGACAACGAAAATCAAGGCTGGAAATTCAACACTTGAAGGACTTCGCTGTGCATAGCGTCGACCGCCGCAGAGCGCTTAGAGTCTTTGCTGCGAACCAAGGCTACCTCCATTTTGGGCAGCTCCGGCAGACCATGGCGAGTATCCAGTAACTTCAAATGACTGGGAACGCTGGATCGTGCAAGCGCGGCAACGGCCAAACCTGCCTCTACTACCGCCAACTGTCCGGTTAGGTTATGTGAACTATAGACGACACGGTAGTCACGCCCAAGTGCCGCGATGCCTGCCAAAACTTCGCCACGGAAGCGGTTTCCCAGTTCGTGCAAAGCCAAGGGCAGCGGGTTCTTCCGCCACGCCTCATGTTGGTCTGACGCAACCCACACCAAGGGTTCGTAGAAAAGGAATATGCCGCGATTTGGCTCCCCTCGGGTCGCCATATCGCGTGTCACGAGTGCCAAATCCAAATCACCACGGTCGATCCTTGGCAATAGCGAACTCGACGGCTCGCAAACGACTGATATTTCTACTTCGGCGAAACGGTTGGCGAAGGTCCGCAAAATTGGCGCGAAGTAACTCGCGACGTAGTCGTCAGGGACACCGACGGCGACCTTCCCAGAAACCGTTGATCCGCGCATCGCGATCTGGGCGCGGCCGTGCAATTCGATCAGTTGTCGGGCGTAAGCGAGTAAATCGAAGCCGGGAGGCGTCAGAGACAGGTGGCGTGGCCCCCGGTTTAGCAAGGAACTTCCTACGCATTCCTCAAGCTTCTTGAGTTGCATACTGACTGCCGACTGGGAACGGGAAACTTGACGGGATGCTGCCGTGATGGAGCCCGTGTCAACAACTGCCACGAAGGTTCTAAGCCAATCAATCTGGAGATCGTTCATCTCATCATCCATTCGATTATCGAATGATACGTGTAACAGATATTCGCTTTTCTGGATATCGATCCAGCGCCATTATGAACACACGGGGTCTCACATCACTTGCAACATCTGCCGGTTTGGCCGTCCCGGGCGACGCGCGGGAACGCCAGGGCACGATCCTTATGGTGCTCGGCGGGCTGATCCTTGGGACGGTCGGCATCTTCGTGCTCCAGGCAAACCAAGACCCGCTCACTACGGTAGCCTTTCGATGCTTCTTTGGGTTTCTTGCTCTGCTTTCCTGGGGCGTGTTGAGTGGGCGGTTGGCTGAAATCAGGCTGCAGGCACGGGACCTACTCGGCGCTGTCGCGACGGGCGTACTGATGATTATTAGCTGGGCTCCACAGCAGGCAGGAGAGGGCAGTCGCGATCACACGCAGCTAATACTCCGCTCGCCTCATAGAGCCTGCTTTCGGAATCGCCCCACTCGGAACGGAACTCATGCTGGAATACCCGCTGCTCTCTACCGCGACCGAGCAAATGCTGCCTGCTGAGCGGCAAGCAAACTGGCGCCCGCCGACTAGGCGCGATGGCATCCGGCATCCGCAATAATTGCCCAACCGTACCCAAACGACATATTCTGGCCTGTTAACGACGCCTCCAATCCGATAGCACCCACTTAATTAGCTGGTTGGAAGTTATTTCTTGAGTCTCTGACGCGAGCCTCCAATTTCCGACGGCTGCTTTACAGTGCCGGACAGCCGACAGTGGTCGGAGCGGGCAAGACCGATAGCGAAGGGGCAAAATGCGAAAATTGGTGGCCGGGAAGCTCCATGGGATCCATGTTACTGAGGCAAATCTCAATTACCACGGATCGATCACACTCGACCCCGCTCACTGCGAAGAGGCCGGGATCCTTCCGATGGAGTTTGTTGAAATCTGGAACAAGAACTCCGGCGCCCGCATCTCCACATACGTCATTTTAGGTGTGCGCGGATCCAGATGCTGTGTCCTAAACGGCGCCGCCGCCCGCACATGCCAGCCTGGGGACCAGATTATCATCTGCAATTCGATCTATCTCGCCGAGCACAAGATCACGGAACTTAAGCCCACGGTTCTCACCTTTGACGCCCAAAACAACGTCGTCGACAGGCTGACCTACTCGGTATCTTTCGATGAAGAAAATCGTTACCGGTTCGAAATTCTTGACGACAACGCGAAACCCCTCTCCGTGCCACTGCTCGTGTCCGGCGCCTCCTAAAGATTTTCACAAGCGCATTTTCGCCTCGCAGCTGACAGCACGTGATGAGGCTCCGTAATGAATGAAGGGACAGTTCAATGAGTATGCGGAAGCGTGTCGGACTAAAGTTCAGGGATGAAATTGCTTTCTTGAAGGGCTGGAAACGTGATCGAACTTCTGTCGGTGCAATTGCGCCGACCTCCACCGTGACAGCTCGAAAGATGGCTAGCGTTGTGCATCCCGGTTCTGGGCTACCCGTACTTGAACTCGGTCCAGGCACAGGCGTGATTACCAAAGCAATCCTGGCACGCGGTATCGCACCACAAAACCTTACCTCCATCGAGTACTCGCCAGAGTTCTGTCAGCATCTGCGAAGTCTCTTCCCACAGGTCGATATTCGATGCGGCGACGCTTTTGCACTCGACCTAACGCTGGGTGGGAAACGAGCCGCCAAGTTTGATTGCGTCATCTCCGCGATCCCGCTTTTGCACCTGCCTGTCGATCGGAGGCTAGCGCTCGTCCTCGATCTGTTGGAACGCGTTCCCGTCGGGAGACCGGTTGTTCAAATAACCTACGGCATATTGTCTCCGGTCGTGGCACTTCCAGCCGGCTATGAGGTGCGCCATTTGGCGTTCATGGTACGAAATATTCCTCCGGCCCAGCTTTGGATTTACCGGAAGATTCCGTAGGCTTATGGCGTTGTCCGGCGATCTATGACCTGCAGTGATAGCGTATAATGAGCAACGGAGCGTACCGTCGGGGCCAAGCCGATCGTGGTTCAGAATTATGCGGAATGAACCCCTTTCACTAACGAGGCGCCGCCTTCCACAATTGTGGACTGCTCGTCGCAGGTTCTTGGCACGACGGTGATGAGGTTCTTGGCACGACGGTGATGACCGGAATATTTGCTTCTGCGGCAGCACGAATCAACGCGATCCGTGCCTCGTTCACCGAGCAGGTGCCAAGGTGCGCATCCAGGCAAATTTTCGCAGCCGTCAGGTATTCCTCACCGTCAAAGGAGGGCCAGGCGGCAATAAGAACTTCAGCCATTTGCCGAAGCGAACGGATCGACCTGTATTTTTGTTGACCATGGAATACGAGGATCAGTGGAGCGAAACTATCGGATTTGTGCCAGTTCATTACACCCAGCCTCCCAACCGCAAATTATATTAGAGACCATGCAATTGCTGTTCCGGTAGGCCCGGGGAGCGGCATATAGGATCCGAGAGGAGCAAAGATCGACGTCACCATGTAACTCGGCTTTTGCGGTATACGCGGCTCGACGCTAGAATAGTCATCTACTTTCCTCCTTACGAGATCCGAAGGTCCCAAAGCGCTTCCCCACCGTTGCATCGACAAATGGATAGTCGAAACAGCACGAGCAAGATGGCTGGCGGCTAGAAGCAAATCTCTGGCAGCAAGACGCAAAAGTTGAAGACGCGCCAATCCAGCTCTTGGTTTCGACCTGTGGCGCATTATTCAGAGCTGCAAATTCGCGCGCCAGACCGCGGTTGGCAAGGAGGGCCTCTCCCGTGGCGGGCATAGAGAAAGGCTGGTATTATCTGACCTTGTCGTTGCGGGGTCGGGAGGACAGTGCGTTGAAAGATCCGAAATCGAAGGACCTTGGCGAACCGGGCGACGATCCTGCCTATCGCCCGATCGGATTTAGGGCGATCGCCGCCGCGTTCAGCGTTCGCCGACCATCCGCTTCGTCTCGGAAGGATATCGAAGTCCCCCGGGCTGGATCCTTCCTGCCATCTGGATTTCATTCGCCACCAGACGCCTGATCCTGCGTGTGGCTTTCATCACGAACTATGTGACGTGGAACTCGGTCATCCTACTGCCACCAATTCACAATCCAGCAAAAACAGGGCACAGTAGCATTGCGCGATGGAGCGCGGCCCTTGATCCGGCCGCCGTCGTCGTCGCAGGGAGGATGCCATGCCGACGATTATTGGCTATCACAACATCACAAAGGGCGCGAAACACTGGCTCACCTCACGAAAGCGCGAGGAGTTTTTTGGTCCGCTCGGGGTTACCAACATCCGAACGTTTGTTGATCCTCAGGATCCCACTCGCGTGGCGTTGATGATGGACGTTGCGGATATGGATGGCTTGCAGGCGGCGATGCAGAGCAAGGCCGCCGCCGATGCGATGGCCTTCGACGGGGTGGTGCCGGAGTCTCTGGTGATCCTCGTCGAATCGAAGGAGTAATCGCTTCGCCGGAACAGGCTCTCCTTCGGTGCCTGTTAAACTTCGCTCACCGCCGGACGTCCAACCGACGGCTGGAGGACGCCGCCGTTCTGCAAGGCCTTGTGCCTACCCGCGGCGGGCGAGGCAGCCCAGGGCGGAGTTTGGCGAGACCCGGGACGGACCCGGCGGGGAGGTTGGGCGGCACCTTCCTGCGCTTTCTGCAAGGCGGTCGGCGTCGAAGGAGAAGCAGGTTGAGCGGGTGTCGCTGTTTTGCATCCCCCAAAATGGAGTTCCTTTTGCGGTCGAAAATGTTGATCGTTTTCTTCCTCCACGGGGATGTTTGAGGTGAGAAAGCAACACGGGCGGAAGAAGTCCGTCGGTTGCCGAGGCACTAGAGGCGGTCACGCGTCGGGGTCGCTTTCGGCGGGGTGGATCCCGCGGCCTTGGAGGTCAGTTTTCTCAACTCGACTGGCCGATTGTTGATGATCGCTTCCATGGAAAAGAAGCCTGTAACCGTTGCGAGGTCGAAGTTCGTGATCAGTTTCTGATAAAATGCGTCGTAGCCGGACATGCCTTTGGTGATGACCTTGATCAGATAGTCCCAATCCCCGCCGATCCGATAAAAGTCGATCACCTCCGGCAGGCCCTCGACATGCGCGCGGAATCCTTCGCTCCATTCCTTCGAATGGTGGCGCGTCCGGATCATCACGAAAACAGTCAGGTCTAACCCCAGCGCCTGGAGATCGATATCGCAGTGTGCGCCTTTGATCAGGCCGATGGAATGAAGGCGTTGCAGTCGCCGCCAGCAGGCATTTTGAGACAGGCCGATCTTCTCCGCGAGATCGCGCTGCGAGAGATTGGCATCGTGCTGCATCGCACTCAGTATCTTCATATCAAAATCGTCAATTTTTGTAGATTCTTCGTTCATTTGATATGTCTTTTGCAGAAACTAGCGAAAATTAGGTGACTTCTTTGAGCCTGAAGGAGGATACGATCGGTGTCAACGCCCCGAGGCGAAGGAGAACGATCGTGGACTTTGCACAACCTGCGGCGCGACAGACCGAATCCCCTATTTCCAGATTTCGCCGAAGTTTGAAACGCAATCGCCTCGTGGACACTGAAGGAGGATACGATCGGTGTCAACGCCCCGACGCGAAGGAGAACGATCGTGGACTTTGCCCAACCTGCGGCGCGACAGACTGAATCCCCAATTTCCAGATTTCGCCGAAGTTTGAAACGCGATCGCCTCGTGGACAATCTCCGGGAAGGACTGGTCGGATCGCATGCGACGATCGACGGGCCGTACGGGGCGAAGGAGCTGGTCTACGCAGACTACGTTGCATCCGGTCGCGCGCTCCACCAAATCGAGCGTTTCATCCTGGAAGACATCCTTCCCTACTACGCCAACAGTCACACGGAGGCTTCCTACTGCGGAGGGTTCATGACCCGTATTCGCCGGGAAGCACGCGCGATGATCGGGGAATTCTGTGGGGCGAGTGAACATCATGCAGTAATTTTCACGGGCTCAGGCGCGACGTCTGGCATCAATCGCCTCGTCAAGCTCTATGGCATTGCCGAGGCGGTTTCGGCTGGTAAGCACGTTCGCATTGTTGTCGGCCCTTACGAGCATCACTCCAACATCCTGCCCTGGCGGGAAAGTGGAGCGGAGGTTGTCGAGATCGCCGAGAGTCCATCGGGCGGACCTGACCTGTCACTGCTGACAGATGCGCTCAAGCACGGTAACGCCGATTTGGTGGTGTGCACGCTGTCTGCTGCCTCAAACATCACCGGCATCACCAGCAACGTCGCGGCGATTACTGCGATGGTCAAGGCTGCTGGCGCAAAGATGATTTGGGACTATGCGGGGGCCGGTCCCTATGTGCCGATTTCCATGTCCCCTGCCGCCGATGCGGAAATCGACGCGATCGTTGTTTCGCCGCACAAGTTCATCGGTGGCCCCGGTGCCTCCGGAATCATGATCCTTCGGCGCGATGGGCTTTCGACGAAGAACCCGACCTGGCCGGGTGGTGGCACGGTGAAGTTCGTCTCGCCGCAGACGCATGATTATAGCGACAGTCTCGAATCGCGCGAAGAAGCCGGTACACCGAATGTGGTCGGTGATATCCGTGCGGCCCTCGCATTCATCGTCAAGGATGCGATCGGGGCTGATGCGATGACGATGCGCAATCGCGAGCTTGCACGACGTGCACACCACGCCTGGAAGGACGTCCCGCAACTGGAGTTGCTCGGTCTGTCCAATGCCGACCGGCTGCCGATCTTTTCCTTCAGAGTGAGGAACGGGAAGGGCGGCTACGTCCACCAGCAACTGGTGACGCGAATGCTCAGTGACCGCTTCGGAATCCAGGCGCGCGGTGGCTGCGCTTGTGCCGGGCCTTATGTCCACCGACTGCTGTCGATCGATGAACAGCAGAGCGAGGAGATCAGACAGGCCATTCTCTCGGGAGATGAACTAAAGAAGCCCGGCTTTGTACGGCTGAACTTTAGTGTGCTGCTACCAGACGAGAAGGTGCAGTTCATTCTCGATTCAGTGGCGACAATCGCAACTGACGCGACGACCTTCGAAAAGGATTACGACGTCGATCCGAGCCGAGCGATCTTCTTTGCGCGTGGAGCGGCACCAGAGGGCAGCCCCCATGCAAAAACCTGAGGTCGCCGGATTTTACGACCCGCGCACTGGCAGTATCCAGTATGTCGTCTCGTGCCCCAAAACGCGAAACTGCGCCATCATCGACCCGGTGCTGGATTTCGAAGAGAAGTCCGGCACTACCGATTCGATCAATGCGACCATCATCCTCGATTACATCGCGGGCAACGACCTGAAGCTCGAGTGGATCTTGGACACGCATCCTCATGCGGACCACTTTTCGGCAGCCAGTTATCTCAAGGCAAAAACCGGAGCGCCGACGGCGATCGGTGAGCATGTGACGGCAGTGCAGCAGATCTGGAAAGATATCTACAACTGGCATGATTTCGCATGCGACGGTTCGCAATGGGATCGGCTCTTTCGTGATGGTGACAGATTCAACATCGGCGAGCTCGAGGTCCGCGTCATGCATTCGCCCGGCCATACCCTGGCGTCGATTACCTACGTCGTGGGCGACGCAGCCTTCATCCATGATACACTGTTCATGCCCGATAGCGGCTCCGCCCGCGCTGATTTTCCGGGCGGCAGCGCAGCCAGCCTGTGGCAGTCAATCCAGGACATCCTGAGCCTGCCGGAGGAGACACGCCTGTTCACCGGCCATGACTACATGCCGCAAGGACGTCAGGCACTTTGGGAAAGCTCGGTTGCAGAGCAGCGTAGGAAGAACCCGCATGTCGCCGGCCAATCGCGAAGTGACTTCATCGCCTTGCGGGAAGCCCGCGACAGGATCCTGCCCATGCCAAAGCTTATCTTGCACGCGCTGCAGGTGAATATACGGGGAGGGGAACTGCCTCCGATCGAGGAAAACGGCCGTCGTTATCTAAAAATTCCCCTCGATGCATTTTCCGGATCGGCGTGGGGCGCGTAACAACGTGGATGGCAGTCTCCCGCAACTTATGCTTTCTCTCAGCTCAGGATCATTGATCGGCTGTATTCTCGGTTTGATTGGGGGAGGCGGATCAATCCTCGCCACCCCGCTGCTGGTGTATGTTGTCGGAATGCGCGATGTACACACCGCAATTGGCACAGGGGCTCTCGCTGTTTCGGCCAATGCGTATCTCAACCTGGCCGGCCATGCGGTGAAGGGTCATGTCTGGTGGCGATGCGCCTTGATCTTTGCGATCGCCGGATGTCTCGGTGCCTACCTGGGTTCCAGTCTGGGGAAGCTCATCGACGGCCAAAACCTGCTCTTCATGTTTGGCCTCCTGATGATGCTCGTCAGTTTCATGATGCGAGGGACGAGGAGCCGAGCGGATGTTACCGAGCAGTCGCTGACGATACGGACACACGGGAAGACAAGCCTGATTGCGCTTTTTGCCGGCGGATGTTCCGGCCTTTTCGGAATAGGGGGCGGTTTCCTTATTGTGCCCGGTCTCCTCGTCGCAACGGGCATGCCTCTCATAAACGCGATTGGAACCTCGCTGCTCGCGGTCGGCACCTTCGGATTGGCGACGGCCGTGAACTATGCCGCGTCGGGCTTTGTCGATTGGCTTACTGCGGGCTATTTCATTCTAGGTGGCATCGGTGGCGGTATCATCGGCACGAT
>Ga0209673_1001815_pt1 | contig 17518 bp, 19 predicted proteins | sample AraplaCol_mMS_r2_2_FD_184274 | JGI IMG/M metagenome (GOLD analysis project Ga0209673, IMG submission 184274) | Arabidopsis root microbial communities from North Carolina, USA - plate scrape MF_Col_mMS_r2 (SPAdes) (version 3) | ecosystem: Host-associated > Plants > Roots > Endosphere | place... | reverse complement strand
GGGGATATAATGAGGATGAAATGGAATACATACAGAGAGCGACAAGGGTCAGAAGGTCAAGAAGAAAAGAAAAGAAAGAAAAAGAGAAAGTTGAAAGAGGATGAGATGTTGAAAAATGAGGAAGAATGAAGAATGAAGGTACTCCGCAAGGGCGGCTGGAAAGGGGGAAAAGTAATTACGTGATCTAAACAGTTTACTCAGTACAGCAGTACAGCAGTACAGCAGTATTCAGTTTATATCTAGTTATACTAGATATTTACTACTAAAAGTAGATATCAATTGGTTAATTCATATGTTAATTTATCTCAGTGTTGAGTTAACATATATGATCTCGAAGTGTACTTACTGCTGTGATGTTCCCTGGGTGGTGTTGGACCAATCAGGTCAACATCCAATATTCAATATGTATACTGCACAATAGTATACATGGAGTTCTGATCTAAATTCTGCTAAAGTTAACTATTATATCTTCTATTATTGGAGTCCAGAGCAGTATATACTTAAATTTCATTATATGAATATAATATTACTGTATTTCAGTATTACCGTCAAGCATAGTATCTAAAGTGTAGTTACAAATAAACACATCTCAGGAACGGTCACCTGATATCGATGTATGCTGTGCATAGTAGTGTAACTATTATACGAGTATCATCACTCGAATTTAGACAAAGTGCTTCAGAAAGATAGTACCATATCATTCTAGAAATTATTATATCCCTGCAGAGAGTTATATTCATTACACTATTCTAGTAATTGAATGATCAGTACTACTACTATGTATGTGCGCTACTAGTTAATAGTGCCTGCCTCAGGCATCATGTTCCCCGCGGAATTTACAATTTTACCCCTCCGCCAATCCGCCAATTCGCCAATTTCATCTTTTGCCAGTTTCTCTGCCATCCCCAATTGACTCGAGGCTTTCCAGCCTGAGGTAAGCCAGATCATTCCAATGCCCAACCTCCTAACCCTCTCTCTCTCATTGACTATGCTTCTCATCTCCCAATTCACCCCTTCAAAAACTCACCCTATATATATGACTCACTCCCACCCGCTAATCATTTAATTTCGCGTCTTTCGTGCAGATCCTCCAAAGTCCCCTCCAACAACCTACCTCCCCGTCTGCGCCGAATTGGACCTCGCCTGTCCTTCTCTACTTCTCCTCCATGGCGCCCTCCATATACATTGACGAGGATGTCGGCCGCGACGACACAACCGCTACCGGTACCGAGTCCGCGCCTTATAAAACCCTCATCCACGCTTTTGTGCAGCACGACCCCTCCACCGAGGGCATTGAATACTTGACTCGCAAGTCTCAGACTGACGCCTCCGGTGACAATGTCGACCCAGCTGCCAAGCTAGAGTGGAAGCCCGCCACCAAGTCCGCCGTCAAGAAAGCCACCAACCTGCTCGAGCAGCGCAAGAAAAAGGCCGCCAAGGAGCAGGAACTGGCTATTCGCGAAAAGGCCGAGTCTGATAAGCGTCATCAAGTCCTGGAGGAAGCTAAGAAGGTCATCATTAAGGAGGATACTTCTCTGCCCAAGCCCGTTCGCATTCGTCTGGATGTGACCGACCCCGCTATCGTGAAGCTGCGCAGCCCTGACTCCGATGTCCCTGGTACCCGTGTCCGCGTTCTAGGTCGTGTTCACCGTATGCGTGCGCAAAAGGGTGTCGTCTTCATCACCCTCACTGACGGCTACGGATACATGCAATGTATTCTGACCGGCGACATGGTCAAGACCTACGATGTCATGACCCTCACCCTGGAGACTTCCATGTCTATCCACGGTGAAATGCGTGCCGTCCCTGCCGGTGCTCACGCCCCCAATGACCGTGAACTGCACGCCGACTTCTTTACCATCATTGGCCGTGCTGCCGGTGACAAGGAAGCCATCACCACTCGTGTCGCTAAGGACGCTGACCCCCAGACCCTCCTCGACAACCGTCACCTCGTCCTGCGCGGTGAGACCTCTTCCTCCGTCATGAAGGTTCGTGCCGCCACTCTGCGTGCCTTCCGCAAGGCCTTTGAAGAAACTCGTATGTTGGAGGTGACTCCTCCCGCCATGGTGCAGACCCAGGTTGAAGGTGGCAGCACTCTGTTTGGATTCGACTACTACGGTGAAAACGCCTACTTGACCCAGTCCTCCCAGCTTTACCTGGAGACGTGTCTCCCATCCATGGGTGATGTCTTCTGCGTGTGCCCATCATTCCGTGCCGAAAAGTCACTGACCCGCCGCCACTTGTCCGAGTACACTCACATCGAAGCCGAGTTGGACTTCATCACTTTCACCGATTTGCTCGACCACATCGAGGAAGTTATCTGCCGTGTCATTGAGAACATCTTCGCCGATCCCGAGATCGCTGGCTACATCAACAAGCTGAACCCCGACTTCAAGAAACCCACCCGTCCCTTCCGTCGCATGAAGTACGCTGATGCTATTGAGTGGCTTCGTGAGCACGATATCCCCAACGAAGAAGGTGCCCCGCACCAGTTCGGTGATGATATCGCTGAGGCTGCTGAGCGTAAGATGACCGATATCATCAACACCCCTATTTTCCTTACCCACTTCCCTGCCGAGATTAAGGCTTTCTACATGAAGAAGGACGCTGAGGATCTCCGCGTCACTGAGAGTGTCGACGTGCTCATGCCCGGAGTTGGTGAGATTGTTGGTGGATCGATGCGTATGGATGATTGGGATGAATTGATGACTGCTTATAAGCGGGAGGGTATGGATCCCAGCCCTTACTACTGGTACACTGACCAGCGCAAGTGAGTTTCCCTCTGTCTTTACATGTTACCTCTTTCTTTTGCCCCCCAATGGGTTCAATCACTAACTGTTATCTCAGGTACGGAACCTCCCCCCACGGTGGCTACGGTCTCGGTCTGGAACGTTTCCTCGCCTGGTTGTGCGCTCGCTATACCGTCCGTGACTGCTCCCTGTACCCCCGTTTCACAGGCCGATGCACCCCATAAATGAGTCTTGATGATCCTTTTACTTTCAGCGGGAGATAAACGGTGATATAAGATGGTATGCTTATGAGTTTGCATGAGATGAAGATATGCTATGGTTTCTTAAAAGTAGAATTGAATCGATTTGGTGGGATTATGAATCAATGTTTCTTCAATAAACTAGTGTGCTATTGTTTTATTCTATTAGACCATTGTTGTTAAGATGTAGACTGCTCTCATCCAGTACTATGATACTGGTACTACCAGCGTCATAGTACTGGATCCATGCCCTACATTATTGTTTGGTAGTAAGTATACTAGCAGCTCTGTAACAAATGAACCTGCCAGTAACCTTCGTAAATTTCCACACGAATATCAAATTGATACATACTTTCAAAATACCTAGTGAGCATTCTGAAACGATTCCCAATTTCACTACTGGTTACAAATTGTTAATGCTTCGCTAATTCAGGTACCTCTGTACTACGATCCCCGGTACCTAGTATGTATAACACCCGTGTATACCATATTCCCTTTCCATCTTGTAAAATCACAGCATAGAAAACTTCGCTCCTCTCATCTCGCCAGGAACCCTAATATTCAGTCTGTAGGCTTGAAAACACGAGACCACGTCAATGAAGCGTCTCGATGAACTGACCGAGTGGTTCAACCTGAACCTGCTATCTCCCCGTTTCTTGTGCTATATTCTCACATTACAGCAAATGTGTGATTTTCACATTCTGCCAGGGAAATGAAGCTCGACAGATAGGTCTGGTTAGACCCGGACGCGTTCTCATGTAAACCTAACCGATCTTTCTGAGCCGAATGCCGAAAAGCTTGACTGATCTTCAAGCAGTTTGAAAAATGGGAATGATGAGATTGTTTCATTTCGGTCTGGTGTACTGTGTCGATGTCGAAGTCGTGTAAAGGGGTGGTATATCGTGATGCTCGCTCGGCTGGTGGTGGATGGTATTTCGTTATTTGTACCGCGTGGAGCAGTACTCCGTACCTGCTGATTGATCGAGATGTCTATTCGACATCAACTCTGGGAAGACCCTGTTCTGTTTCTCTCCGCCTCATCATTCGGGATACTCTGCATGATCCACTGCCACACCACACCATAACACACTCTAGGGGTTTCGAGCACATTGACTGCACCCCTGGAAGACTCGAGGTTAACAGCTGACATGGGGTTATCTCATCTAATCTCATCTCTTCTCCTCTCAGGCTATCCTAGTGACCTGGTCGTTGGGATAGCGGATCTAGCTGGGTGTTCTGATGGAACCATTTGGAACTGGGTTTCTTGTTGGTTGTGTTGGAATTGGCGTTGTGCTGTGTTGTACTGGTTGAAGGAGAAGGACGTGTGTAGGTGATGTTGTATACAGTTGAAATCTATAATGACATTACGCTGCAGAGTGAGTCTCGTGAGGGGTGGTCAGTGGTCGAGATGAAGATGAAATTGAAAATTCTTTGAGAAAGGAGGTTGCAGAGAAGAGATGTGGTAGAGGGCTCCATCACAAGAGAGACCAGCCTCATATAGGCAACGTTTCCCCCGCAGCCTTCCTTGTTTTCCTACTGTAGTAATGTGAAATAGAACCTGCCTTTATCTTCTTTTCTCTTCTCTCCTCTGTCAACTCCTAGTCTCATTTCCATCTCAACTAAACCGACTGGCCATTGCAGTGTCAGAAGAATGCGTGCTCCACTGTTAATGGCCCGGAGATAGAATCCGTGTAGCCTGATTCGGTCCTCTTCTGCTTGAATAACTTCTCTTTTTCATCCTTTCATCCTCTGTCTGCACACTCTTTATCCATCTCTTTGCTTACAGGATCGGAATGGGATTTGAAGATCCAAATGATATCCCCGATTTGACTTATATCGACCCACTGCGATAGAAAAAAAATGCGAGCCCGATGGACAGCTCGTTTTCCACTGCGTGAAGCTAGCCTGGATTCTTTCTCCATTCGCAAGCACATTGGCTCTGGAGACCCTTTTCCTTCCATCTTAGGGGACTTGAGTTAATCAAAAGCAATAGACAACCTTGTTTGTTCACTTTGGATATTGGAGCACTAAAGCATCAGTTTGATCACAGTCTCTCGCCACTGGTCCCGTTGATGTTGCTCATGACTGGTGGTTCCAAAATAGAACTGGTGTTCTGTTCTCCTTCTGACTGGGTTTGTACTGGTTCCGTCTGATACTCCTTTGTCATTTGATGATTGTCTTTGGCTCGCTCCGTCATCGTTCCCCCAGTTTTCTCCATTATGCCCGGCCAGTCACATTGTTGTATCCATGGATAATGCGGGCAAAAATAGTTTGCACTAACGTGTCTCTGGGAAATGATATCAGGGGCGAATTCTCCATCTCATGCCTGCCAACACGTCTCTCCCACTTTTTGTTTTGCTTCGGGGCTTAGGATATAAAATGGCGCGACGTCGTGTATGAATCCACTCTTTTTTTTTTCTTTGCTGCGACACTTACCTTGAACTTGCGGTCGTTGAAATACATCGATAATGCCCTGCTCACGAGTGGCTTAGTTGATCAAGATACTGGATATTGGCAAAAAGGATGATCATTCTTAAGCTGCAGGGAAACGAAAGCGGCAGATAACCTAGCAAAACAAGAAAGAAAGCAAGAAGTCATGGCGCAAAATTGTTTATTTCATCTGCTAAAAAACTTCTCCGCTATACTTGAGTACCCGTCATGTTACTCGCAACCCGACCCTGTCCAAACGTTCATTTAAGACAGCCGCATGTTGATGAGCAGAGGTGTGCGATAAGTCTTATCACACCAGATGGCTTTTCAACACCCATTACTCTTCGATTTAAAGAAATTGCATGCCGCAGGAAGTGCATGTCGGGGACGCGTTGGAGGGGACAGGTGAGAGTGCATTGTTGCAAAAGTACGGGCTAAACGGCTGTCTGGCAGTTCATGCGCTTCCGTTGAGCCGATTTGTGCGCTGCGAGATTTCTTCGACAAGCTGAAGGATTTGATCGTGCGAGGCCCCTGAGCGGACCGCTGAAATTACGCGGGTTACCGATGATTCGTCCGCGTGGCTGATGACTGCCAGCAGTTTTGTCAGGAATGAGGAATAATACTCCTCGTCGCGGGGGCTCATGCCGCTATTACAACATTAGCAATCATCCACGAATCTACGTGCCGACAAAGAAACGGGCTGATTCGAGATATCTCCTCTCCCGTTGCTCCACAGGGTGGGAGGATGAAAGAGGCTGGACCTGCAAGGAGTGCGGAGGACGAGGCTCTGGCTGGAAGTGCAAGATGAAGGGGATTCTTACTTTGAGCTACTCTGGGACGCCATATTGTCCGATGAAAGTCGTGATATATGGTTCTCTCTGCTCCGACAAGGATCTCGATGAAGAAGAAATGATGCGATCTAGATCAGACTCAACAAGCGAGACTGAAAAATGGTCACAAGTGGCGGGTCTCCTGTTGAGACTGGGCTTCTACTCCAAGTCTGTTAGTATGGAACCGCCTGTCATATTCCACAAGACTTCAAGGATTGGGATTCACAGAGAGGGCGAAAGACAAAGAAAAAAGAGAGAAAAGAAGAAAGACAAGAGACATGAAGTGCAAATTAAGAATTAACCAAGGCTCTCCGCTATATGGTAATGTAATCACAGTGGCGGTGCCTGGAGAAGAGGGGGTAGATACAGTAGTTAAGATGAGGCCACTTAGAACGGTCGGTTTTACTAGAAATGAGAGGTAGATATCGGTGGCAAAATGGTCCCCGGAAGGATCTCTCACCAGTCGAGAATGCACGTCACTTAAGCAGGTCGTGGATGGTGGGCAAGGCGGAAAATGGAAAAGGTGGGACGCTCTCCACGGTTTTGTTTTTAAGTCTGCATTTTTTGCGCTCCCGGTCTATGTCGACTTTTTGTCTTTGTAAAATACGAAGACTTCATCCTGCTCCATCGGCCCGGCACAATCTTAACAAAATGAAACTCGATTGCGGGAAAGGCAGCAGATCCATTTCCTATATTCATTACTTCCGCGCCAAATGCCAGGGACGACGTCTTGGAAAGAGCGCTGGGTAAACTTTTTTCTTTTTCAATTCGATGCTGTTCTATTGTTCGTAGTTGTCTCGGCGGAAAAAAGTGCCGGCCAATTGTTTCCTCGGATCGATGAAGTACACATCAAGACCAGGTTTATATAAGTATCCACCTGGGGTTTTAAACTTTCGTCAATTGAACGTGATATGGTGGCCAGACTTATTCGTTGAATATGTCTCGCGGTTTTCAATATAATTGTAGTGATGAGGCTTGAATGATGTGCTGCTTTTAGTGTGGCCCGAGATCTCGGCTTGCTGACTGACTGACTGACTGACTGACTGCTAGCACCAACTATCTCTCCCCACATAGACCAACGTTTTCCAACTTCGGCTCAATTTGGGAAGGTCTTGACACCAGGCGATGAATATGATCATCTGATCGCGGTGGACTTGACCAGGACTTTGCCACGAGAAGGGAATCGTTGAAGCTTGCCGACCATCCCATGCTGTTGCTTGTTGATAGTGAATCCAGGGACGACTCATTCGAACCTCAAGTCTTCAACGAACCCCTTCCTGCTGGTAGCCATTCTCCTTGAAAGGTGCAACAAGGACAAAGAACTGCAAGTATACCCTGATGGCTAAATGGTCGATGAGGATGATGCTGTGTATAAGTCCAATCTCGTCTGTCCATCTGTGATCGTGGTTGAGGCTCGCTCGCCAGCTTAGGTCCCGCACAAGGATTCTGACTTACAGCCCAGCCAGAAGAAAGTGGACGAGAAAGAAGCTATAGATGTGTTGATGAAGGTGGAAAGAGATTGATGAGTCGTCAATCCTCAGCAACTCACGTTAGTCCTCACACACCTTTCGCTCTTTCCCAAACAGGGGCGGCCACTCTGCTAACACGCTCTTTCCCTATTTTATTCGCAGATCCTCACAACTCGCAGTTGTTCCTTCCTTTTTCTCTCCATCCATCGATCAATCCTTCGTTCGTTCCTTCTCGAGACTTTCTTTGTCAGCGCCACATTGCCCTTCGCTTATTGCTGTGATATCTCCGAAGCATATACGGTGGTTGGTACCTATCTCATTGACCTTGAAATCAACATACAAGGCACTGGGAGCTGGTTGGCTGCGTCAACTGTGTCGGTCGGCGTGCAACAATAGAAGATCAGGATGGTGAACTAGCATTGCTTTTCAAGCTCTGCAAAGTGACTACTGCTCGCATCACTCATCGGTACTTGTCATTCGTATCGGTCTATCTCCATGTCAGCAGTCTCTCGATCCGACACGCGGTCGGACAAGTGGTCATCATCCCCTCGTGAGGATTCAGCGCGGTAGCGTCGTGGCGACTACCTCGTTCATCTGTCGTCTTGGGGATATACGGCTGTTTGTCAGTGGTCTTGCTGGCTCCCACGATCAAAGTGTTCAAGGGAGCACGATGTCTAGTCAGTGATGTGTGTTCCGAATGGCGCTGTTCTTGGCCAACGGCTTTGTCCATGTTCGCTGCGTTGCATTGTCCGACAAGAGACGAAGCAAATAAGAGGACGCAGGACAATAAACAATCAAAAAAGACAACCATGAAGTCGTCCAGGATAGGTGCTCATTCCAGATGTTCGTCCAGAATCATGTTGATTGAGAGATGACACCTCTTCGTCCGACAAAGGGAGAAAGATAGAAAGGGAACCCTTTCTGGGACCTCTGTGGCACCAATTGGAGCCACCGGCCGTACAGGAAAAGGGTTCCTGGCGAAGCTATTGGGGCTGCGGCTCCACCAAATGCCGCTTTTATCTAAACACGGAATCGAGAATGGAGAGATACGTCCTGCTCAACATTGAAACCGATCTTTCTAGTCCGAGAGACAAAGGTGATGCTGGTAGTTGAGCTTTGGAGGCGAGGTATTTTATTCAGTTGTGTGGCTTGACGCAGAAAGGAGAGAAGCGATGCGAATTTTTCCGGTTAGTGAATGATGTGACTTTTTCTCACCAAAGAAACTACCGACTAGCCTAGAAAGATGGAAGATTTGGCAAGAAAAGCTTCGAATGGAAAGCTTTGCCCCTGCTCAGATCCGGTGTTGACGTGAGTGGATATAAATGGCCACCTCATGATAGAGAGGAAGTTCGGTTTTACAAGCCGAAGGGGGCGATCTATAGAGCTGTTCCTGGCACATGAATGGTCAAAGTGACTGACAGATTACTAACATACAGTTCGGAACTATAGCCAGATCGCTGGAAGACATGCCAAGTACTATAGGTTAAACCATATAAGAACAGGCTCATTCTATGAATCTTTGCCTCAATGATTGAGGCACATGTTAGAAATGAAAATAACCAACGACCTGCTGACGTACAGAACGAGTAAGAGGCTTTCTTCAGCTCGGTCGAACCTCCTTCGCCACATGAACAGCTGATCACACTTCGCCCGAGAGACTGATCTAGATCTCAATTATTTAACAATTCAATGCGTTCCATTTGACCATTCAGAGCCTGAACAAACTACTTCTCACAGTCGTGCTTGGGTGACACATTACGGAAATTATATCCGATGACGCGATGATTGCCCGCTCTTATACCCCTGAGGATGTACCATTCACAATACAATAAAATAAGGGACTGAAGTCTCTTTAAGGTTGACTATTATGGCAGTTGGAAGTAATCATTTGCAATAATCCTTCTGACCTGGATTCGTTGTATGTGAGCAGGAGCTTGGACCTATACCGTAGATTTCAATAAGGAACTCTTCTTATTTCACACTGTCACTATGTACCAATAGGGCTTCCACCTGGTCATTCAGGTAACAAGAAAAATACATATCTACTATTATCCTACAAGTATGGCCACTAGCAATGGCAAAGCGTAAAGACTGAGATGAATTGTTGTAGGGCAAACTTCAAGCTATACCATATAACCCAGGAGAACGACAAATCATTACATGCCAGACTTGCATCTCTTCAAGGTCAAAGCTATTCTTCCGTCCAGATGGATAGATCGAGCTAATATAAGATGATCACTGGCAACATCTTCAAGAAGTCTATAGTTCCTGAATAATGATACCAGTCTTAAGAGGTTATTGTTAGTATTGTATTCACCTCTTGCCTAATTGGGCGTTAGTTCTCGCGCCACACAAATTAGCCCTAACTCGTCCATTCGGAGACCCTCAATGTCTACAGCTATGGCTAATTTAAACTATTGCCAGTATGCTTGTTATCCCAATGAGCAATTTACTCCGCATACGGGACAAGCCCTGGTATCCCTCATGTCAGTATAGTGGATCCGGACTAGCTTATTCCTGAGGTATGCCGCAATGCAGGGTGAATCGCGGGATGCGTATACACCTCAACCCTATCGTCTCAACAGATTTCTAGAATATCGTACTGGAGGTCCCATAATGTTATCAAAGAAAGAGGTTGATTTATTTTTATCCATGATGTGCATCTCACAAGATATACTGAACACACCCGATGAGGTCCTTAAATGATATCAACCGAGATTCCAGGTAGTACTGTACTATATCAAGACCACATTCCAACGCGCCCCAAAAATGCCAACCATACCACCAAAACAACACCCATCCCTTAAATTATCTAGCACGAATCTAACAGTTAAACAGCCCACGCACACCCGTCTTCCTCAACCATCCCCGACAACAAACGACCACCGACAACCAACAACCGCCAACCGCCAAAATGCACCTCACCCTCCTCACCCTGCTCGCAGCAGGAACAAGCGCACAATTCGTGCAATCATTCGTGCCACAAGTCGCACACGCCTACGGCCTCGAAGCAGAAGGCCATTGGCACCAAATCAACAACCAAAAGTCAACCTCTGCTCCGGCCCCAACCCCATCAACCATGATCTCAATGGCCTCCGGCAAGAAGAACTCCATCAAACCTCAGGCCTCAAGCATGCCCTACGTCTCTGGCATGTTCGCCGCCCCAATGTCCACCCATGCCTACGGTCACGGTCACGGCTACGCCGCCTACCAATCTACTCCGTCTCGGCAATATTACATGGCAACAACGACGCCATCCCACCGTCCAATTCACTCTCTACACCTTCACCAGGCTCCTCCCGCTAGTCATGGCCCCGCCGTTGCACCAAACACTCATGTCGGTGTTCCAGCCGGTGGAATGGGTGTTCCACCTTCCGCTGATGCTCCCGCCCTTCTGAACGAAGCACAGGAAGAGGCTAAGAATCTTCCCATGGGACCGCAGAGTAATATTGCTCCTGTAGATAATCTGGCTCCCCTTTCCCCGGGAAATAACGTTGCTCCTACGCATAATCATCATAAATTTGGTGCTGATAAGGGTAACTCTTTCTGTTTGGGTCAGTGTTTCCCTTCTGCCGAGGAGGCGCAGTGTGGTCCGCCTTATGTGAGTTTCTCGTCTATTCTTTTCATGTTTTATTTCGCGGTTTCTGTACTAATGTCGTTTCACAGGGATCGGTTCAGCTCCAGTCTGAAGGCTGCTATACTTGCTGCTTCTCCCCCCAGGAGAATTGGTAGAGTATTGAAGTTGGTTTAGGGTTGTGCTTGTGCAGATACTATTTTGGTAGGGTGGAGTGGTCTTTTTTTTCAATTCTCTGATTGCTTTCTATTTTGCGATTTCTGGGTTGGACTTTTCTGTTTCATTAACTTATATCCGTTTAAAAACTTGGTGATTATATCATGATGTTGATTTCATTCTGTGAGTGTATACCTCTAAACAACGTGTTTTCCATTCTTCGTAAATGCTTAAACATTTCAGATTATGGGAATCAGCTTATGTCTCATCTAACCCAAAAGGAATGTATAGTCTTTGCTGTTAAGACGAGGGTCGCCCTTAATTACTAATTAGTAGTTTGTTGAGGAGAAGTATTCTTCAACTTTGAAGAATACTAGTCCAACCCAGAAATCACAAAATAGAAAGCAATCAGAGAATCGAAAAAAGACCACTCCACCCTACAAAAAATAGTATCTGCACAAGCACAACCCTAAACCAACTCTTAAAGCAGATCACCATGAAAGCCTTTGAACCTGCAGGCCCTTCGCACGCGGAGATTGTACAAGTGCAGAACCAAAAGTGAGTGTCAAATTGTAACTTCCCTTCTCTTCCTATGGGTTGTATTCAGAACATCAAATAGTAGTACTATTTGATGTTCTGAATACATCTCCACGAGTATACTATTAAGGAGAAATGATTATGGTAGATTTAGCTTGATTTAACACACTATTTTTCACCTGGTATATTTTCAAAATACTACTCGACATCGAACTGATGTAGATACCCGCGCTGAGACTGTAACCTCATGGGATCTACATAGTAAGTCTCTACCACGACAACAAATATCGAAATCATACTATCAATCTTAGTCAATGATCAAGTTAAGACATATACTGTACATATATTAAGGTAGATTGTCTCAATGGATCAAGGAAAGATTTTTGAAAGTGACCCAGCACATGCATTCCATTAAAATGTCTATCTATGATTTTCCTAAAGGAGCCGATAAAGAAATGAATCCAATCCAATCTCATCAATCAATAAGTCCAGCAAATCTTATCCATGAATCATCACCTCCCGCTCGGAGGGCAAATCAATCAGCGAGTCTATCGGGACAACGTAAAACCGATGTACGAAAAGACAAAACAAGAAAACCAAGGGTTCAAGCTCAAGCTCAAGACAAAGGTGCGATCACGTCCGCGCAGCAGAACGAGAAATAGAAATCGGTTTCGAAACTTCGTCTTCCCAGACCGAGCTTGAAGCCGGGAAGATAGATCCTGCATCACTGTCACTGACGGGGATATTGTCGACCATTTCGACGACGAGGCCAGGAACAGAAGAAAGATGAGGAACGACAAGTTGAACGCCCTTCGCGGCACCGGAGAAAGAAGGGTTGTGTCGAGGTGGAAGAGGACGGTGCTCATAAGAACCCAGATACTCCGATGCAGAAGCGGAGCTTGAAATGGATGAAGAGAGGGATGGTGTGCTACCGGCTAGACCGGGCAGACTTGTAGTACTGCGGGAAGTAGAGCGGCGGGTGAGGAGGGGCTGATCGGGTCCGTGGAATTGAGAGAGGTAGTTCCATGCTTCGGAGGAGGCGAGTGGAGTCGAGGTTGGGGTGGAAGTAATTACGGGCTTCCACTCTGTGGGGTCGAGATCTGAGCTTGTCGAGTGGGAGGTTGTGCGCGGTATCCTTGCGGAGGGAGGGTTGCTTTGAACTCGGGTTGGAGTCATTGGGGCGACGATTGTTCGGGGGGAGAGAGGGGGAGAGGATGGAGGTGTTGTTGTTGAGGTCATTGTTGACATTGAGGGCATTGATGCGGAGAGAGGTTTGCAGGAGTCTTTGCGGCGGCAGCTAGATGTTGTTAATATGATTGTACTAGGAGGGGTATATAGAGATATCATGGATGTATATGATCCATGGTAATGGGGATAAAGACATACCCTTCACTGCAGTAGAGGAGAGTGTTGTTAGGGACGGTGATTTGCTTCTCGCACATGGCACTGGAGAGGGAATTAGCAGGGTTCTTTATAGTTTGGGATTATCAAAGAAAAGAATGAGGCGAGTGTAGGATAAATATAGAATGATAAGGATAAGACATCGCCTCGCGGGAACTGGCATGCAAGGAAGGGAGATTCAGGGTTGGTCCCTGCAGAGCAGAGATAAGAGAAGTATGAAAGAGATCAAGAGCAAGAACAAGAGCAAGAATGTAGAAGGGTTGAGGGTAAGATCTTACCAGAAATTAAGGAAGCTTGCCATATCGAATTCACTCTCGTCAACCTTCCGAGATTGAGAGGAATTGGAGTGAGAATGATGATGACCCGAGCCCAATTTCGAGATAGACAGGTTCACACCGGAAGTACCTCGACGATGTAAGATGGGACGTGAAGAAGATTTGGGCTTGGAGAGATAATGAGAGGAAGAAGGAGAACGACGATGAGATTGAGTCATGATGGCGGTGAAGCCTTGTTTGAAGAGGACTTGAAAATGCCTCGTTTTGAGACTATCTTATCTTTTTGAGATATCCCTTAGTGGAAGGGGGTCTTGTGGAGGATGTGTAGTACCCAATGATCTGCTTAAGGTGGTGGAGCACGCGAGACTAGCACGAGCAGGAGAGATTGAATGACGAATGTAGGGCAGACGAGTTATGTGACGATCTGTGATATTGTGTGCAATGATTCTGACAGTGATGAAAAGAATCGATGGGCAGCAGGGCAGATGGGCAGCGAGGGATATGTATTCGTATTCTCTGGTAATCTCTGGTTGAATGGGAAGAGGAGGAAGAGAGAAAGACTGATAAGAAAAGAGTTAGGAAAGGGTCACGATTGGATGATATCAAGTGGGGAGATAAGCATACAGAAGCAGTAGTAGTAGTAGTAGTAACCCTAGGTTATGGGATATTCGATAGAATGAACTAATCAAAGAAACTCAGATAGAGATGGCTAGCGTGAGAACAACAGTTGAAATCTTTAGTCTTTAAGAAGAACAAGAACAAAAAGAAGAAGAGGAAGAAGAGAATAAATAAAGCATCGATTGTGCCATCACACACCACACACACACCCTCGAAGATCTCCGGTCTAGACTTCACCCTCCCCCACTTTATCCAAGCCCACTCTTCATCCGGACGCGCAACCCTGACTCACACAGTTACATACTACACCTTTTTTTTTTCCATAATTAGTCGGCGCTCTAGACTTGATTCCCAAATAGACATTGCCATTGACATTGACCAACTGAATGCATTCAAGGTACTCAATCCGAGGGTCCCTACAATACAACAAGGTACTTTTCCTCTCTACAGTGGTCAGCTCTATTCTACTACTCTGAGCGGAGAAGCCCTAATCCCAAAAATCCCCTCTTATCCTCGTGCTCGCCCAACGCGCTCAGATTCGATTCTGCATTACATCTTCCTCTCTACAGTGTCCCTGCCCTGTTTTGCGTGCTTCGATCACGCTAGTCAGGAGTTTATCTATGCGGTCGGGCCCTACGATAATGAATGACCACATTGTCGTACAATACATGTAGTTAATTCTCCAGGATCTCGCCACAACCTTCATTCGTACAACCCAGTACTGTATAAGCCTGTACTGTATACCAGTACTGTAGTTCATCCAGGGAAACACCTCGGAAAACAATGGAGATTCTTCTCTAAAAATGACGCCAGGCCGTCTTCGTTCGAGAACCGCTCGAGCAACCTCTTGGATCCACACACACCCCCATCTCGTCTCCACCACCGTGACACCTCCTTGACACGTCGAGTTCGATCATACGTCCGCATTGACGACCGTGCGAGTCGGGTCTGGTATTGGCATTACTCTTTGTTGTGGAGTAAGAGACTCACTCAGCTTCAGCACAGATACGTAGAGGGGGTTTTGTCTAGACCTGGGACAAACAAGGTCAACACTAAACGGGTTCTTTGCCCTCCATGGCTAGCGCGCTAATCTTTATCTTTTTGACATTTCTTTGACTCGAATGAAAATTACGTGCAGGTTGGAGAAGTCTAGAATCTTTCTGGTGGTTTCTTGGCCTTCGCGGGGATACTATCCCTCTACTATGTACTTCCATTCCTAACATGAGATATGTAATGATACGTGAAGATGTGAAGATTCTTGCGTACCTATTTTTGACGTAGTGGATGGTGTCATATACCCCATTGTTTTCCACCACACACACACAGACTCTCTCTCTACTGTATAATCATTTAATGTACAGCTATTTCTTCCACCGCCACTACTGTAGGTCTAGAATCCTCAATCCTTCGTTTCGTAGATCAACCGTAGATCCCGTTTCGAGTCGATGGGGTATTCTCCCGTCTACGCCAGACTCTGAATGAAGTGGATTAATTTCGATGCCTGAAGAAATCCCCGGAAGTCCCCATTACAATTATAATTGGGGGCAAACATTTAATTTAAAAAAATACTATCGTTCCAAACATTTACACATCCTGACGATCCGCCAAGCTGCCACCGTAGATCGTGTGGAGTCTACGAAAAAAGAAACATGCCATCATCACTCCCAACAACGACACACAATGTATTAACTAATGAGTGGAGAAGATACACTCAGTTGTACAGTACAATTCTCTCGAGAATAAACTCACGTCAGACGAGACATTGCTTAAAATGTTGACAAAGTTTTCAGTCTCCATTGTTTTTCGTCAACAAACTCCCGCCGCTTCCGTACGATACCACGGTTTGACTTCGACCGATGTGTACCTTCAATAGAAGTTTAATAATAATAATAATAATAAAGAGGTTTAGAGTATCATGATGAAGGTCAATGATGTTTGGACTTGAGCCTATTTTGGCAGACTGTTATGGTAAACTATGATGGTAAATTGTTTGGGGTATCTATTGTTATTGTTACATTATCATACATGGCCTATCCATCCACTGCCATCGGTTCGGCCGCACTATTTCCTTGTCTAGCTGTGGTTTCGGAATTCGGTTTGACCGGCTCCTTCGATTGAGTTTCTTGCTCTTTGGGCTCTTCCTGCTTGACCGTGACGCCATTGATTGCTTTGCCAACAAATCTCTCGGGCACGCCGCGGGCGGCAGTCTCGGCAGATCCAACGAAACAGCCTAGCATGGAGCTCCAAATATACCCCTGCGATAACATCTTGCGAATTTGTCCATACGCATAGGAATTGGCGTATGGGAGAGACGTTTCAGGATCACGATATCGTGAAGGTAATGAAGTGATGACACATAGCGATGACGAAATTTCTTCACTCTGTTAGTTATTTGGACAACCAAGAGTAAAAAAAAAAAAGAGTAATGGAACAAACATACTAGTAAGTCGTGGAGGTTTCTTGGCATTAAAGTACATGCTGTACTTCTTACTATGCGCCGTCCGATCATCAAAATTCTCGAGGATGGTGAGGATGCGGCCTGTGTGGTCGATAACTGGAGGGGGTGGCGGCGCCTCAGGCCGAAGAGACCCCTCGATCGCATTCGACGATTCGGCCTGTGATTGAAGACTGGATTCGCCCTGCGTTACGGGAACAGCGGGTGGCGTGGTGTGTAGCGGGGCTGCATCGGCCAACGATTCTGCAGGGGCCTTGGACTCCAATGGTGCATTAATGGGCGCAGTATCTGGAACGTGGTCTGATGAAGCTTCTGAGGCCTTTGTTTCAGTGCTAGCTTGGGGCGCTTCTCCCGAGGCGATTTGGGTATCACCGCCTGATGAAGGTACGTTTGCTGGGTCTTGTGCCGGTGTTTCGACCTTGAGAGCATCGGCTGGCGCCATAGATTGGTCCAAATCCATTGCCTCAGTCCCATCAGATGGTGCTGGTTTCGCCGGAGGCTGCATCGGTGATTCTTTACTAGGTGAAGATTGGGCGGGAATAACAGCCTCCACGGTTGACGAACTTGCTTTTCTGGAGGTTTCCGCTGCTGGCCGGTCTGATTTCGTTTCAGCATCAGTGTTGACTTCTGGTCCTTGGCTGGTGTGGGCTGGCTCCTTAGCAGAAGTAGACAAAGGCTCTGCCGCAGTTGCCGCGGAGGGCGTGTTTGCAGATTGTGTAGTTGCATCTTCACCTGGCGCTGGGATAGACGGATTCTCATTCTGCGTAGGCGCATGTGGTGCTGG